>ERZ1292625.2177-Hain-H41-01um-R1-2177-length-19137-cov-39_pt1 | contig 19137 bp, 21 predicted proteins | sample MGYA00564400_ERZ1292625 | MGnify/ENA primary metagenome ERZ1292625 (study PRJEB36523, sample SAMEA6512639) | groundwater metagenome | collected 2019-01-08 | study: AquaDiva: Metagenomics assemblies of 32 groundwater samples
ATTAACATATAAGGAACTTTTTCGTTTTGTGCGTTTCTAATTTTGTTTCCTAGTGTTTCGCTTCGTTCGTCTAGTTCAACCCGTAACCCGTGAACTCGTAACTCTTTAACTATTTCATTAGCATAATCAGCATGTTTTTCTGAAATTGGTAATATTTTAACTTGAACAGGTGAAAGCCATGTTGGAAATGCACCACCAAAATGTTCAATTAAAAACCCAATAAATCTCTCGTGTGATCCAAGTGGAGCCCTATGAATTATAACTGGAGTTTTTTCGATACCATCTTTGTCTGTATACTTTAAACCAAACCTTTCACCCATATATAAATCAATTTGGTTTGTAGAAATTGCAAATTCTCTGCCAATTTTAGAGTGAATTATAAAATCAATCTTCGGACCATAAAAAGCTGCGTTTCCAATTTCTTCTATCATTGGGATATCTACTTGTTTTACAGCCTCTCTCATTAGTTTTTCAGCTTTTATCCACATTTCTTCATTACCGTGATATTTTTTAGTGTCATTGGGATCTCGTAGGGATAGCTCCAAGTGGTAATCTGTAATACCAAGTGTTTTATAGTAATATTCATGTAATTTCATAACATTTACAAATTCTTCTACTGCTTGATCTTCAGTACAGTAGATGTGAGCATCATTTTGAGCAAAGCCTCTAACTCTCATAAGACCAAATAGTTCTCCTGACGCTTCATAACGATAACAGTTGCCATATTCTGCAAGTCTTAATGGCAAATCTCTATAACTATGCTGTTGTGCTGCAAAAATTGTGTGATGATGTGGACAGTTCATGGGTTTTAAGAAATACTCTTCTTCACTGTCGTCAAGTTTCATTGGTGGGTACATATCATCTTTGTAATAAGGTAAATGTCCTGATGTGTGGAAAAGTCCAGATTTTGTAATACTCGGAGTGGTTACTCTTTTATATCCCCATTCTTCTTCAGTTTTCTTTGCCCAATTTTCAATTTGTTCCTTAATAATATTTCCATTTGGCATCCAAAGCACAAGTCCTTGTCCTACTTTTTCAGAAATTGTAAACAAACCCAACTCTTGACCTAGTTTTCGATGATCATATTTTTTGGCCAGTTCTAAATTTTCTAAATATTTATCAAGTTCTACTTTTGTAGAAAAACAAGTTCCGTAGATTCTGGTTAACATTTTGTTTTTTTCGTGACCCCTCCAATATGCACCTGCAACTGAAAGTAATTTAAAATGTTTAATTTCAGATTCTGGATAGTTTACATGTCCCCCACGACACAAATCAGAATATTCTCCAGAATTAACAAAAGTTAAATCATTATTTTCTTTTGAAAATTCTTCAATTAATTCTATCTTGTATTCATTATCTTTATAAAATTCTTTTGCTTCTTTGATAGTTACATTTTTCTTCTCAAAAGTTTTCCAAGTTTTGATGACCTCTTTCATTTTAGCCTCAATTTTAGGAAAATCTTCCTCGGATAGCTTGACCTCACCCATATCAAAATCGTAATAAAAACCATTTTCAATTGATGGACCTATTGTTCTTTTTGCGCTTGGATATAGTTCTAAAATTGCAGCTGCAAGAAGATGGGCGGTTGAATGTCTTAAACTATCTAAATATTTTTTTGATTGTTTATCACCTCCGAGGTGAGTGTTCATCGTTGCCATGAATCAATAATACCACTTTTTTTACTTAATCCCCATACTCTTCTTACGCCTTGCTTCTGCTTCATCAAGAACCATTTTTCTGATTCTGATTGACTTTGGGGTTACTTCTACAAGCTCTGTATCATCAATATATTCTAGTGCATCATCAAGAAGCATCTCTTTTGGTGTATCAAAATGTTCGGCAGAACCATCCCCTTTTGATCTCATATTACTAAGCTGTTTTTCTTTACAAACATTAACACTCATATCACCCGCTCTTGAACTTTGTCCTACGACCTGACCTTTATACACCTTAACGGCAGGACCTATAAAAAGTTGCCCTTGATCTTGAACATTTACCAAACCATAAAGTCTTGTTTCTCCTGTTTCATGGGCAACCATTGAACCTCTATCTCTTTTCCGTTCATAGCCGTCATCGGTTAAATAATCTAAAAATTCAGTATTCATAATCCCCATACCTTTGGTGTCAGTAATGAGTTCCCCTCTAAAGCCTATAAGTTCTTTTGTAGAAACAGTAAACTCCAAAGTTACCTGCCTGCCGGCAGACAGGCCATTCCCTTCTACACTCATATCATCCATTTTTGCGTGTCTTATACCCATATGTTGAATCACAATACCTGAATATTCCTCAGGAACATCAATATATACTTTTTCAAAAGGAGTTAGTGTCTTTCCATCAACCTCTTTAGTAATAACATAAGGCTGTGATACAGCAAACTCATATCCCTCTCTGCGCATTCTTTCTATTAAAATAGCAAGGTGTAATTCTCCCCTTCCACAGACTGTCCAAGTGCCGTCTGTATTGTCATAGACTCTTAAAGCTACATCTGTGTCAAGTTCCTTGTAAAGTCTTTCTCTTATTTGACTTGAAGTTTTAAAATCTCCCTCTCTACCCCCAAAAGGAGAATCATTAACCATAAAAACCATTTTAACTGTTGGTTCTTCAATAGATATTATGGGTAAGGCAATGGGGTTGTTTACATCTGCTATAGTCTCTCCAATTGTAGCGTCTAGAATTCCTGTAACTGCTACAATGTCCCCCGCTATTGCTTCTTTTTCTTCAATTTTTGTTAGACCTTTAAAAGTTGAAAGAGATGTAATTTTAGCTTTGCTTTGATTTCCCTGACGATCAATATGAATAACATCTGAATTTGCATTCATTTTTCCATTCTTTATTCTTCCAATTGCAATTCTTCCTTTATAATTATCCTTGCCAATGTTACTGATAAGCATTTGAAGTGGTTTTTCGGAGTCAGCACTCGGAGCTGGAATATATTTTAAAATTTCTTCAAAGACAGGGGTAATATCTTTCATTTTTGTAATATCAGGTTCATAGCCCGCTAGCCCATCTTTTCCTGAGGCGTATATTGTTGGAAAAAATGCTGTAGACTCGTCTGCTCCAAGTTCTACAAACAAATCAAAAGTTTTACCCTGCACCCATTCAGGTCTTGCTCCAGTTTTATCTATTTTATTTACAATAACTATAATTTTAAGTCCCATTTTTAGAGCATGTTTTAATACAAATCTAGTTTGAGGCATTGGACCTTCTTTGGCATCGACTAAAAGCAGTGCTCCGTCAGCCATAGAAAGAACTCGTTCTACTTCTCCACCAAAATCAGCATGCCCAGGTGTATCTATGATATTTATTTTTGTATCACCATACATTACTGAAGCATTTTTAGAAAAAATTGTAATTCCTCTTTCTCTCTCTAAATCATTTGAATCCATGATAGCCTCAAGATCTGCGACTTCCTTTTTCATTTCAGTGTGTGATTGATGCAGTAAAGCATCGACCAAGGTAGTTTTACCGTGATCAACGTGAGCAATAATAGCAACATTTCTCACACTATGTGATGCAGTCTTATCCATAATGAAAGGGAAGTAGTTAGTATACCATTTTTGTGGACCTGGCGGGAGTCGGACCCGCGCTTCACCCATGCCATGGGCGCGTGTTAGCCATTGCACTACAGGCCCAAAGTTACTTTGTGGACCCCCCGAGACTCGGACTCGGAACCTATTCAACGTCAATGAATCGCTCTACCAATTGAGCTAAGGGTCCTAATAAACTTATTGTATTTTACACTAAAAAATAGGTTATTTGAAGAAGGCTAAATACATAAGAAGTCCAGCTATTATTAGAACACCAAAAGCTATTACAACTCTTATATTTAAATCTGCCAGTTTAATTTGGTCTCTCATTTCTTTTGTCATATATTCAGTATAACAGCTGATGCAAATAAAAAACAAGAAATAATTATATTCATGAGTAATATTGTTAATCTAATTCTTCCAATTTTGCGAGTTTGAATTGGTATAATAATTGCTGCTCCTAGGAATCCAGCGGATAAATTAATTAGCAAGTCTGAAAATAATCTTGGAAGAACAATACTTAAATTATCCATTCAGAAATTGTAGCATTATCCAGCAGATCTTTGTATGTAGGATTCACCAGACAATAAAAAGCTTGAACCTTTCTTTTTATATTGTGACCAGAAATTTTTCTTTTCTGCCCTTTTGTTTGATCCTTGAAGCCAAACAACAGCACTATCAATTTTTTTTCTAAATGACGCAACCATTGAAATAATGCTCTCGTAGAAATTAATTTGATATTCAGAAGCTTTATTTGATCCTTGCATGACTGCAATTTTTACTTCTTCAGTTAAATTTTGAGTAGAAGCAACTAATTTAGTTGCCTCTGCTTGAATTGCATGCAATCTAACTCTTAGCTCGGAGAGCCTCATATTGGTCTGATTTTTCTCTTCTTGAAACAGTCTTCTTTCAAAAAAAATATGTTGTTCAAGTTGTTTGTTTTTTTCTGCTTGTCCGCTTAATACTTCATTCATTTGGATTGATTGACCCATTGGAAGCTCACCAGATCTATCTTGTTGAAGTTGCCTTTGTTGTCCTAGAAGTTGTCTAAAAAATTCATCAGTTGTTGCCTTAACCTCATTTTTGGCCGTATCAACAACTTGGGAGCCAATTTCGTTTATAGATTCTATTACGTTCTTGGTTCTTATTTGTTTTTGTTGTTTAGCCTTTTGGTTTTTGTAATCCATTTATGGCCGTATTGTACCACTACTTTGCTAATTTTTCCAAAGCAGATTTTCTTAAGAGTACACGTTTTAAAATATCTCTTTGACCCTTTTCTACTTGCTTAAGTTCTGATCCTGTGGTTTTGATAAAATCATCAATTTCCGTCTCGGAGACGCCAATTTTTTCATCATCAGCAATAGCATTTAAAATTAATTCAAGAGAAATTGCATCTTTAGCCTGCATTTCATATTCAGCTCTTAAGATTTCTGCTGTTTTACCTACACTTTTTAAATAACTCTCCAGTGCCAAACCTAATTTTTCAATTCTATCTAAAACTTGTGATAATCTGGCATTAACCTCTTCTTCTATTAATACTCTTGGTATTTCTAATTTTATAGTTTCAAGTAATGATTTGATTAAAATATTTTGATTTTTTGAATCTTTTTTAAGGTTTTTCTTGTAATTATTAGGAAGCTTTATTTGTGGTAATTCACAAGTTATTGCTTTTATCTGCCATTCTGATCCTTGTCCAATTTTGACAGCTTCAAATTTTGGGTAAATTGCAGGATTAAATTTATGTTCCTTGACTGAATCTGCAAAAGCTAAAGGTAATATTAATCCTAATATTTGTTCATTTATTTTATCTGGATCTATTTTTTCTGCGACCCTAGTGATGGGAGCCATACCTTTTCTAAACCCAGGTACTACAATATCTTTTGCCATCTTTTTGATTACTATTTCTCTGTTTATAGCGATTAAATCAATGGGGATGGTAAAGATAATTTCTATGTTTCCATTATCTAATTTGCTAAATGTTGATGTAGTTTTTTTATTCATTTTTTAAGATCCACCTTTATGTTGAGTAACAATTACAGCAGTTTTAGGTAAATTAGCTTTATCAAACTTAGGCATGTTTGAAGCACCAACTGTTTTTAAGCTTTGATTTGCTTTAAAAAAATTTGGTTTAGAAAAGATTGACATTTTTGCTTTAGTTTGTGTTGTCATAATATGTGTAGTATACTATATTTACCGTCCGTAAGGTTATAGCTATTTTTGGTTTTAGTCCCCAAGGTAAGGTAACAAGAAAAGAGGTGAAGAATATACTCGATTTTAGAAAATCGTAAAACACACATATGAAAAAATTATTTATAGGAAATTTGTCATGGGAAGTTTCAGGTGATGACTTAAGAGCATTTTTTGCATCTTTTGGTACAGTTATTGATGCCGTAGTTATTATGGATAGAATGACAGGAAGATCAAGAGGCTTTGGTTTTGTAGAAATGGAAACTGAAGAACAAGCTCAAAAAGCATTAGAAGGAAACGGAAAAGACTTAAAAGGTAGAGCAATGAACGTAAACATGGCTAAACCTCAAGAGAATCGTTAAATTCTTTTGTTTGCAAAAAACTCTTGAGTTTGTTGCATTACTTCACCCCAAAGCGGGTTCATATTGTGGTCAGCGCCGGGGTGATTGTAGTTTTTAAAATCTTTGTTTAATAATTTCATTTGTTTTACAAATTTATCTCTCCATTCAGATGATATGGCATCATCGTTTGTTCCCCAGTGGTATTCTATTGGAGCATTTATTCTATCTAAATAATTAGTCAGAGAAAATTTATCAGTATCATAATCTTTTTCAAATCTTGCTAGCTCACGTCTTATAAATTTCCCTCCATCATCAGATTCATTTGTGTAAAAAAGAATAGAGTATGGAAAACTTTCAGTTACTGGTGCCCAAAGAACTGTTGGATAATTTTCCCCTGTTATTTCAAGTACAGTTAGAGCAATTTGACCACCATTACTGTGCGCCCAAATAAAAATATTTTTTTGATCCCAATTGGGAAAATTCTCTTTATTTATAGATTTGAGCAGAGTTAAAACTGTAGTATATGTTTGAAATCTAGATTCAAAGATATTTGACGACTCGCTATCTGATCCACCATAACCTAAGAAATCGGGAGCAAGAGTTATGTATTCATTATCTCTAAAATATTCCCCCACTCTTTTTGTTCCATCACCAGTTTGGTAGATAGATTGATCTACATAACCTCTAATAAGAACGGCTATTGGCAATTGGTCGTTAGTCTCTGGCAAATTGATTAAACCAGTTACTTTCTTGCCTTCGACTAAAAAATCAAAAATATTATTATTTATATTGATTTTTGAGGGTTTAAAATTTGTTTTAGATAAATTATCAATTGTGTACTTTTCAAGTGGTTTTGGTTTGTTCCAATTTGGTAATTGGAGATTTTGATTTTTGGAGTTTTTGTATATATCACTCCCCCACCAACCAAAAACAAATAATAATGAAGAAATAAGAATTAACAATACTTTTTTATACATGAATATATTATATAATAATTATATGCAAACAATATCCGAAAAGGTGAGCGTAACCTTGCAGGATAACACTCCCCTATTTGTTTTTGAATTACATCGCAAGGTTGCACCCTGTGATGCTTAACTGATTTAACGGGAATTAAAAAGGGGAACTCTGCAAGACTTAATTTGGTAGGTATTAAAACAGTTTTAGATTAAGAAAAGCTGGACTTGTAACAAATGGAATTCATTTATCAATATTAATATTGATTCTACAGTTGTTCAAGACCGGATAAGCTTTGGCCAAGTTTAATACCAAATTTATCACTAAATCCTCCATTAACCTCTAAGACATAATCTATTTCACTTGGTGCTGGATATTTAGTTAATTTACTGTCAATAACATTAGGTTCAGGTTCTACGTTTTTATCAATTCTTACAATTTTGTTGTTACTTATCCAAATAATATCAAGTGGAATTTTTGTATCTTTCATCCAAAAGACAGGTTTTGATTTTTTTTCAAAAACAAAAATCATACCTGCTTTTTCGTCTAATTTTGTTCTATTTGATAATCCTTTTGCTCTCTCATCATTAGTTTTAGCTACTTCAATTTGAATTTCTGTGCTTTCTATCTTAATTGTCTTATAGCTAGAAGTTGGAGTCGGTGTTATTTTTTTAAATAAAGAATCAAATTTGCCTTGAGATAGAAAACCTACAAAACTGATAAAAACTGCAACAGCTATAATGGGAAGGAAAATTGATTTGAGCATTACTTCAATTAATTAATACTAGACTACTAAAATAAACAATGCAAGTATGCTAAAAAAAACAACAATAGGTATAAAAAGTAAAAGAATAGAAAGTGTATCTTTTTCTTTTCTTTTAAATGTATGAATAGTATTCATGTGCAGATCTACGAAACTGCTAGAACCTATTTTATCACAAACTCCTGATGTTGTGTTTGCATTCTCCAAGGGAGGGGTCAAAGGGGAAGGAATTGGAGAATGCTCGACTCGGGTTTGTTCGCTCAGCCACTTCGTGGCTTCGCTTAACTCCATATGGTCGGGTTTCTCGCTCACCCCACTTCGTGGGGGGTTCGCTAACCCAATTGACGATGGAAAGGGGAAAGCCCTTGCGAGGGCTTGACGGTATACCGTCAGGTACTTTACAGAATCCGTCAACAGGCCGTATTTTCGGCCAAACTACGGTCTAACGGTTGGCGGCTGACGGTAACGGTAGCCGTTACCGTTAAAGTACCACAAAACAACACCCATTCCAGTTGCAATCTGTCCAAGAGGGACAGCTAAACCAAGTGCTAGAGGACGGACAAGTACCTTCGGCACAGCACTTGGTTAGAAGGTAGAACAGAACAAAACCATTGCTCCTTGCATGGTTCCTTTTGGATGGAATCCTTGTCTTGCACAGACACCCCAAAGCTTACAGGGGTGTTGGCTGACGCCATGTGCAAGACAGGAAAACATCTCGCCCTGCGGGGCGAGAAACTGGAAGCAAAAAACTAATACCAAATTATAGTTTTAGTTCTCCTGCTGTTTTCAAAGCATTGAGTGCTTGTGTATATTCAACAGCTAAGTCTTTAACTTCAGTATTTGCATCTTGATATAAGTCTGGGTGATATCTGGTTGCAAGTGTGATAAAAACCTCTCGATCACTTTTTCCTGCTGTTCTTTCGTTTTTCATATCATCTCTTAAGTTACTAAGGACTGAAAAATGAAACTCAGTTGGATCACCAGCACTTACTGGTTCTTTGATATCCACCATTGAATCGTAATCTGATTGAATGATATCTTTCCATCCGACTACTGCATCAGGTTGGACATCAACATTTAAATCTTCATCACCGATTTTTATAGTTACAGTCTTTACTAAACCTGTGTTTTTATTTTCCGATGCGGCCATATCATCTTCTGTTATGTGTACTATTGGTTCTGTCATTTATAAATCACCTGCCTTTATAATTTGTATTATACATCTAAATTTTAAAAGAATCTTATTGCTTCTATATTCAGGTAGGTCTAATATTTATTAGTATGGATGAAACAGTTGATCCAATTAGAAGTGGTATTGCTAAAAATCAAAAGCGTGATGGCTCTGGTAAATTTGTTGACAAAGAAGATGTTACTAAATTACCACCAATAATTGTTACTACTAACAACCCAACTTCAGTAAACACAACAAATCCTCCTGATTTACTTAATTTTAAAATTACTAATCCACTTGTATATATTAAGTATTGGTGGAAAAGAATACTTGCTAACGAAGGTTTGGAGATGAAAATTAAAGCAAAACCACTAACAGTATTTGGACTTGCTCTTATTATCTTTTCAGGTGTCTTTGGGTTAGGAGGTATAGTATTTCCATATTTCTTTCCAGGTTTTAAGTTTAATAACTTTGGTATTAATCAACAAGCAACACAAACACCACAACCTGAGTTACTTAAAGATACTGCACTTAAAGGAACACTAACAAAAACAAATACAAATCCTCCAAAGTTTTATTTAATTACTACATCAACAGAAGCAGTAACATTAGAAATACCAGATGGTTTTAATTTACTTCCTTTTGTTGGAAAAAGAATACTTGCAGTAGGTACATATGATTCAAAAAACAAAACACTTGAAGTTGAAGATATACAAGATCTTGAAGTATTATCAACCACTCCAGTACCAATACCAACAACAACTCCAACACTAAAGCCTACAGAAACACCAAGTCCAACTGCTATCCCAATTGTGGAACCAACTGTTACTCCTACTGAAACCCCCCTTCCCTATTAGCTTATAGAATTCAAGATCTTGTGGGGTTATAATTACACTCAAGATGCAGAAATATGATTTAATATCAGGAATTACTAAAGATGGTATTAAACTTAGTGGTTTATATTTAAGTGGAGACAAAACAAAAAGTGCTTGTATTTTTATTCATGGTTTTACTGCAGATTTTTATAGTCATAGTTTCTATCACACAATTTCAACAGAACTTCAAAAACAAGGTAATGCAGTTGTCTTAGCCCAAACAAGAGGAACAGGAATCCAAACAGAATTTTTAAAAACTGATGGAGAAGGAGTTTATATTGGTTCTTATTTTGAAAAGTTAAATGAAGCACATTTAGACATTTCTACCTTTGTGGAGTTTCTTACAAAAGAAGGTTACAAAGACATTGTTTTAATTGGTCATTCTTTAGGAACTATAAAATCAGTTAGATATTTATTTGAAGGAGAATATAAAGATAAAATATCAAAACTAGTTTTAATTTCACCTTTTGATAAAAGTGCGTATCTTGAAGTAAAGGCACCTAACAAATGGCAAGGTTTTGTAGAAGTTGCAAAGAAAAAGATTGAAGATGGAAAAGGTAAAGATATAATTCCAGTACCTGAATATGATGATTATGGAACTTCCTACGATACATTTTATTCTTGGTATGAACCAAGTGATTTAAATAGAATTTGGGATTTCTACAAAAGTGACTATGATTTTCCATATCTACAAAAAATAAATATACCTGTAAAAGCAATCTTAGGAGAAAAAGATGAATTTGTAACCTTTCCAACACTTGGAGTTTCTGTGGAGAGTTCACTAGATGTTATTAAAAAACATATCAAGAATTCTGAAACTGCCTTAATACCAAACGCAAACCACACTTTCTATGGCTTTGAAAATGAGTTAGCAAAAGAAGTATCATCATTTGTATAGCTATGAAAATTAAAATTACAGAAGCAGAGAAACTAGCAAAGGAAACTTTAACCAAATTAGGGTTTACTTCCAATGACGCTTCCTTGATTACAAAAAATTTAATAGAAGCAGAATTAGTAGAAAAGAAAACTCATGGTTTAATTCGAATTCCTGCAATTAAGAAACAAATAGAAAGCAAAAATATTAGTGTCAATGGAGATACACCAGAAAAAATAAGTGAAACTCCAACTTCTTTACACTTAGATGGTAAAAATAAGCCAGGATTTATAGTTATTTATCAATCGTTAGACCAAGCTATCAAAAAAGCAAAAGAATCAGGGATGATCAGTGTTGGCTTAAAAGATGTAGGTTATGCCTCAGGTTATATAGGTGCATATGCAAGAATAGCAACAGAAAACAATCTTATTTTTATAGCCTTTAATAACTCAGCAGGAGGTTTAATCCCTCATGGATCAAAGAAAGAACTTTGGGGTACAAACCCTTTAACAATTGGTGTTCCAACAAATAGTGATCCAGTAATTTTAGATATGGCTTCTTCTATGACCACTTGGGGAAATTTAATGGTTTCAAAACAAGAAGGAAAGAAATTGTCAGAGGGTCTTGCACTTGATGGAGATGGAAAACCAACAACTGATCCAGAAAAAGCAATGGAAGGTGGCATTTTACCATTTGGAGGACACAAAGGATCGGGTTTAGCATTTATAGTTGAACTCTTAGCAGGAGCACTTACAGGTTCAAGAGTTGGGTATTCAGTTGAAGGTGGTTGGGGATCTTTTTATATTTTAATCAATCCAACAATTTTCAGACCACTCAAAGATTTTAAACAAGATGTATCAACAGCAATTGATGAATTAAAGAATGCTCCCAAAGCAAATGGAGTTACTGAAATTTATTATGCAGGTGAACAATCAAACAATCTTAGAAAAATACATTTAGAATCTGGAGAAATTGAAGTTAATGACAAGTTATTAGATGAATTAAAAAGAATATGAATGACGAGCAATATATAAAGTTAGCAATTGAAGAAGCAAAGAAGTCAGTAGAAGTAGGCGGTGCTCCAATTGGCGCAGTTTTAGTTAAAGATGGAGAAGTAGTTATGACTGGTTGGAGTTTAGTTTGGCCAAAGAAAGATCCATCAGCTCATGCAGAAACAGAATGTCTAAGAAAGGCTTGTGAGAAGTTACAAACACTAGATTTATCAGGTTATACACTTTATTCAACTCTTGAATCATGTTCTATGTGTTTAGGTTGTGCAAGTTGGTCAGGATTATCAAGAATAGTATTTGGAGCATACAAAGAAGATATTGGAGAAAATCCATATGAAATATCTAATTATCATGCAGAAGAACACACAAAGAACCTAACTCCTATTGGTGGAAGCAAACTTGAAGTCGTTGGTGGAGTTCTTCGTGAAGAGTGCAAAGAATTAATGAAGAATATTAAAAATTGGGCTCCAATCGAATAATATGGCATTTGATAAAAGCGAAGCCGCAAAATTATTAGCTAACTGTCATAGGAGATGTTGCATATGTCATAGATTATGTGGTGTAAAAATAGAACTTCATCATGTTGAACATAAGGGCGATGGCGGGAGTGATGATATTAAGAATGCAACTCCACTTTGTTTTGAATGCCATGCCGAAGTTAATCACTACAATGACAGACATCCACGAGGTAGAAAATTTACAAACGAAGAATTATTACTACATAAAGAACAATGGTTAGATATATGCAAAAATCACCCTGCGGCTTTAATTTCAGCCCCTAGAGATATGGATGTTGGTCCACTTGAGGGAATGTCTTTGGAGCTTGAACATAATGAGTTAATTGTAAAAGGTATTAGTGAAGGTAATTCTTGGCAAGAAAAAATTGGTTCAGTACTTCACGATAACGAATACAAAAGGTCTATCGCACAAGGATCTTTATTACTGTTACCTGAGGAACTAAGAAAAAGCATTAATACAGCATATGCAGAAGTAGGAAGAATAAACACTTTTATAAATATGTATTCAAACACAAGACCTGAAGGTAATGCTTTTAGCGAAGCCACTAATAGACTTTTAGAAGCTTATAGAAAAAGTGAAGATATCATATCTGAAGCTTTATCAGACTTAAATGATTTTTTATTACAAGATAAAGAGGAGGTGGTATCGTAATGTTCAAAAGAGGAGATATTGTTCACCATAAAATAATGGGTAAGGGAGTAGTTTTGAATATAGTAACAATAAAAGATGAAGAAAAGGTAGAGGTTAGAATGTCTAACGGACACACAGAAAAGTTTTACCCAGAAGAACTTGAAACTGATGCAATTGTTCAAGCAAGAGATAGAGATCAAATCGAAGAAGTGGTAAAATCTAACGAAGAAAGAGCAAAAAAATGGAGCTTTTGATTACATCCAATCAGAAATAATTTTTGATAATTCTTGCTTCTTTCCAGTAAAACCATGATCTGTATCTTTAATTATTTTGTAGTTAAATATTGATTGGTGAGATTTTAAAATATCTACAATCTTTGGAACATTACCCCAAGCGTATTCATCATTTTCTCCATATACAACAAGGCTTGGAATTTTAATTGTTTTGAAGTATCTAAATAGTGGTCTAGTTGAAAGTTTTGCTTTTCCAAATGCTTCTGAAAAAGGAAAACAGTTGTAATCTCCATCAGGGTTTGCAATATCATAGAAACCTTTGTATGAAAACATTTCATCAGGTAATAACTCTTTAACTAATTCATCTCCTTTTCCGTTTTTAATCATTTCTTTTGAAGTTTTGAGTAACTTGTAGAACTTTTGTTTTCCTAAAACAGAATAGTAGATTCCTGTATCATCTCCACCACAAAGAAGTATGTATTTAGAAAAAACATTTTTAGGTTTGTAGTAATTATAAACACAGATTTTGTTTGCTCCTGTTGAAGCTCCAATTAAATAAAATTCTTTGTATCCCAAACCTTGAAGAAACTTAACCGCTCCGTCAACATCAAAAACACATTCCTTGATGATTTCATATGCACAACCAAACTTTTTTCTTTCAACTTCATCTCCAACTTTAACATTTAATTTTTTGATGATATGAGCTCCACGATTGTTAAATTTTAAAAGTGATATACCTTTTTTATTTAACTCATTTGGTAAATCATTATTTTCTTTAACATCATAGAAAACTGATGAGCTTCCATTACCATGAAGGTGTATTGCCACTTTTTTAGAACCTTTTGCTTCATATAAAAGTCCAGGCAGGTTTAAACCGTCTTCTGTATCAAATTCAACATGTTTCATAATTTTTACTTTTTGTCTGACCCATCAATTGATGATCTTGTATATTTAACTTCTAATAGTTTTTCAAGAAGTGGGAAGGTGGTATATGGTTGTTTGAAACTGTCTGAACCCATGTGTCCTTCATCTGACCTTAGAAGTAGTGTTCCTCCTGTTTTTCTCCACATATATAGTCCTTCTTCATCATCAATTGTCCATGGGTCATTGTTGGAGTTAATGTAAATAATATCTTTTGCAGAAGTTTTAATTTTCTCCCAGTTATATTCAGTTTGGAGTATTGGTTGTTCTGTTTTGTGTTCTTTGTCATATCTTAATTCTCTTGCAAAACCAGCTACTAGTATTGCTTTGTGGATTTGAACTTTAATGTTTTCCAAAACTGACAAAACTAGTGGTCCACCTGCAGAATGACCAATTATTACTGTTTCTTCATTGTATTTACCTTTCATTGCAACAGGAAGCCATTTAGCAAGAACAGGATCACTAGCATCAGGAAGTTCAGGTATCCAAACTTCATATCCTAGACTTTCTAAATGTTTTTTAATACTTGGAAACCAAAATGATTCAGGTGTACAACCAGTTCCGTGAAATATGATTGCATTTTTCATAAATTATTTTTAATAAAATTTTTCGTTTAAACCTCTGAATTCTCTAATTGTTAATCCTGAGACTTTTTTAATTTTGTCTTCAAGATTTTTATATACCATACCTATCTCACCAAGTATTTTATTATCAAGTTGAATATCATTTGATTTAAGATCAACTGGGATTATTTCAGGTTTAGTCATTCCAACAATTACAAAACCCATATATGTTTGATGTAACGCCCAAGCAATTGATAGTTGCTCAAGGGAAATATTTAATTTTTTGGCTATTGGTGAAAGTTCTTCTTTTACCCAGTCAGTAATAACATTAAGTTTTTCTGGAAGCCAATCTGATCTACCAATTCTTAAATCTTCTTTTCTCATGTCTTCAATTTTATTAAAAACTCGATCAGACAATTGACCTCTGTCTATAACTTGGTATGGAACAAGTTTTATATTGTTTTCGTTTAAATAACTTTCAAATTCAATATCAATACTTTGATTGATTAAACTGAATCTATTCTGAACAAACTTAACCTCTCCTTTTTTGTTGTATTCTTTTAATTCTGTTAGGTTTACATTAGAAACTCCAATTTCTTTTATTTTTCCTTGTTTTTTAAGTTCAACCATTGCACCAATTGTTTCTTCAAAAGGAGTATTTGGATCAGGGCTATGACTAAAATATAAGTCAATATAATCTAATCCCATTCGTTTTAGAGAATTATCACACTCTCGAATTACATCTTGATACTTGCCACTTTTCTGAAGTGTTTGAAATGTTTTTCCCTCGACATCAATATAAATACATTTTGTCAAAATATAAAATTTATCTCTTGGAAATTCCTTAAATACTTCGCCTAACAAAACCTCGACTTCTCCAAAACCATACATGGGGGCTGTATCAATAAAATATCCACCCTGATTGATAAATTGCCTAACGATATTTTTAGCATCTTTTTTTGAAATATGAGAAAAAACATCTGCAAGTGGGAAAGTACCTAAACCTACTCTGTTATTTTTCATAAGTATTATTATACGATATTAAACCCCAAAATTACTGTCAAAATTGACATTAAGATTAATCCTGCAATTAATCCCATACTTACAATACTTGCAGCGAATTCATCGTCAAGTTTTTCTAAAGAAGAAAAGGTAACTGTATTAAATCCAACTGGCGAAGCAGAAAGTAAAAGTGCTGTTATTTTATTAATTCCTGTTAGTCCAAACAATTTTACAAATAATATTCCAACGATTAAACCGCCAACCATTCTAAAAGTGAGTGATTGGAAAGTTTGAAGTGGAAACATTAATTTAAGTTCCATTATTAAACCGAGAGATATTAAGATTAATGGGCTTGTTAAATCAGCTAACAAATTCACAGTTGGTGTTAAAAATGATGGAATTCTAACATGACTAAAGTTTAAGGCTAAAGCAATGATTAAAGCCGCAAAAGTTGGAGAAAAGACAACTTTTTTCAAAACTCCAAGTTTATTTAAACTTCCTCGTTCTCCATAAGTAATTGCTATTGAGTAAACCCAGCCAAACACCATTAGATTGTTTGTAACATTAAACAAAGCTACTCGAGCAGCTCCCTCATCTCCAACAAGTGAAAGTACAAAAGGTAATGTAAATCCTGAATTAACAATCATCGTAGCCATCAAAAAAACTGCAAATTGTTTTGGCTTAAGATGCAATCCTTTTTCTAGTGGCTTAACAAGTAAAAATGAAAGAACAGTTAAAGCTATGGGGAGCAAGATTATAGCTATTAAACTAAAATCTAAATTAATCTGACTAATTGATCTTAAACTCAAGGCTGGAGCAGCTACAAGAAAAACAAACTTCAAAAGTGTTCTACCAAGTTCTGCATCAAAAACTTTATACTTTTTCAATAAATATCCTAATGCAATTAACAAAAAGGTAGGTATAAGTTTAATTACGATTTCCACAACTGCATTATAAATCTTTTATATCTGACTTGAAACTAGTATCTATCATATTATTGAAATACCTTTTGATTTGGAGTAAAAATAATTAATGGCCAATAACAAATTTGTTTTAATCCCAGTTGATCTTCTTAAAAATTTAAAGGAACTAGCTAAAGGTACAGAATACGAAGATGAAGTAAGAAAGGTACTTGATGCTCGTGAAGCAATTGAAAACCACGATGTAACAAAACTACCAAAGTCTGCTGTTGTCAAAAGAGTGATAGATGGGGACACTGTGGAGTTATTTAACGGCACTGTATTACGATATGTGGGAATTACGGCACCAGAGGAAGGAGAAGACTTTGTAGAAGAAGCTACCAAATTAAATCAATCTCTTGTTGAAGGCAAAGAAATAAAACTAGAATATGATAATTATACTTCTGACAAGTTTGGAAGAATTTTAGCCTATCCAATTGTAAAGGGAGTTAATGTTTGTGTTGAACTTGTGCGAAAAGGTATGGCTGAGTTAGTAATTTACCAAAAAAGGAAGCCATTTATTTATCAAGTTCAACTATTAGAAGCCCAAGAAGAAGCAAGAAAGAACAAATTAGGAATTTGGAAGAACAACTAGCCTTAGGTGTATAAAATAAGTATTCATAAGTTTAAACGAGTATTTTATGTTATCAGTAAGCGTGGGTTGGGCATGAGAACAAAAAAAACACAATTGGGTTAGCGAACCCCACCGCAGTGGGGTGAGCGGAGAGTCCGACCATATGGAGTTAAGCGAAGCCACGAAGTGGCTGAGCGAACAAACCCGAGTCGAGCATTCTCCAATTCCTTCCCCTTTGACCCCTCCCTTGGAGAATGCAAACACAACATCAGGAGTTTGTGATAAAATAGGTTCTAGCAGTTTCGTAGATCTGCACAGATGACCGACCTGTCGGGGTCGAGCGAAGCGAAGACCACGACTTTTGCCCATCCCCTCGGACTAAAACAACACCACAAGGAATTCAAAATATTGCGATATTTTGATATATTGATTTGGATTATTTACGGGCGTATAAATGATAGTAGCATGGCTACTAATGTAAATAATCCAAATCAACAAAAGTATTATATCTATGCTCGCAAGTCTACTGATGTGGAGGATAAACAAGTCCAATCAATAGAAGGTCAACTTGATGAACTACGTTTACTTGCCAAGAGAGAAGATTTAATAGTTGTAGAAGAATTCATTGAAAAACAATCTGCCAAGATTCCCGGAAGACCAATTTTTAATAAAATGCTGGATTTTATAGAAAAAGGTAAAGCTAATGGTATTCTCTCTTGGCATCCAGATAGACTTGCTCGCAATTCAGTTGATGGTGGAAGAATTATTTATTTAATTGATACAAATAAAATATCTACCCTCAAATTTAATACCTTTTGGTTTGAACCCACTCCTCAAGGGAAATTTATGCTTTCAATTTCATTTTCTCAGAGCAAGTATTATGTTGATAGTTTGTCAGAAAATACTCGTCGTGGGTTAAGGCAAAAAGCTAGAAATGGAAATTTTCCAGGGAGAGCAGTTAAAGGTTATTTAAATGACAGTCGCAACAAAACTATTGTAATTAATAGAAAAGTTGCTCCTTTCATAATTTCTGCCTTTGAAAAATATAGTCAAAATAATATTTCCATTAAGGACATTTCTAGCTTTTTAGCAACCAAAGGTATTATCACCACTAATGAAAATCATCTTCGTATAGACGAAACAAATAAAATTCTGAGTAACCCATTTTACATTGGATTATTTAAATGGAGTGGTGAAGTATATGAGGGCAGACATGATCCAATTATTTCAAAGCAACTTTTTGATAAAGTCCAAGAAGTTTTGAATAAAAGAAACACACAGTGGAAATACGCTAAAGTTGAAAGAGTTTCAAAACCTTTTCTTGGACTTTTAAGGTGTGGTGAGTGTGGAATGGCAATAACTGGAGAAATTCATACCAAACATTATAAAAATGGTAATTCTCAGGTGTTTAGATACTATCATTGTACTAAGAAGTCAAAAATTACTAAGTGTATGCAGTTTGGTTACATTAGAGAAACTGATCTCCATTCTCAACTCACCACACTACTCAAAAAGTACACTTTGAAAAAAACTTGGGCTAATCAGATGTTATTAAAATTAAAGGCTGAGGAATCTGATATATCCAAGTCTTGCCTTGATGTTATTAGTATTAAGAGAAAGGATTTAGAACAAATAGACATTAAACAAAAAATTCTCCTTGATACTTATTTAGACCAAGTTATTGAAAAGGAAGATTTTCAAAATAAAAAGTATGAATTAATGTCTAAAAAGAAAACTTTGGAAGAACAAATCCTTTCTCTTAAAAAGAATCAAGGCAATTGGATCGAACCCATGAGAAATTGGATAAATGAGGCTCAAGAAGTAACAAAAGTTGCTAAGTCTGCGGACTTAGAACTTAAAAAGGTCCTCGCCGTTAAAATATTCGGCTCGAACCTCTTTCTAGAAAACAAAACAGTCCGTGGGGATGGGCAAAAGTCGTGGTCTTCGCTTCGCTCGACCCCGACAGGTCGGTCATCTGTGCCGGAGACTGGACTTGAACCAGCAAGGATTACTCCACAGGTTCCTAAAACC
>ERZ1292625.2178-Hain-H41-01um-R1-2178-length-19132-cov-5_pt1 | contig 19132 bp, 27 predicted proteins | sample MGYA00564400_ERZ1292625 | MGnify/ENA primary metagenome ERZ1292625 (study PRJEB36523, sample SAMEA6512639) | groundwater metagenome | collected 2019-01-08 | study: AquaDiva: Metagenomics assemblies of 32 groundwater samples
TTCAAGTCAATCCAAATAAACTTTGAGTTTATTTGCTACAATAAAAAAAATATTATCCGATGCACTTCAGCGTCGAGTAACGATCATGGTTGACTATAGAGTAGAAGATAATTCGAAAACTCCACCTAGTCGACGAAAGATAGATATTCATACAATCAGCGCAGATTCTTTTGAGGGGTACTGCCATATGAGAGGAGGAATTCGCACTTTTTATATAGAGAGGATCGTTTCGGCAGCAGTAACAACAGAATTATATCAGCTTCAACATGACGTCCAACAAAGTCTTATCTAAAGAAATTTTTCATAATTCGAGTGGAACGCTTGTTTCACTTCGCGGTGTCGTCGAAGGGATTCGTGATTATATTTCAGCACACCCAGAGTCGTCGTATGAGATAGTCATTGGGAGTGACTCTCAAGCGACTTCTACGGGGCAGGCGGCCTTTGTGACGGCAATCGTAGTGCGGCGTATTGGGAATGGAGGGGTTTCATTTTGGACACGACACGAAGAGAAGTTTTTTAATTTAAAAGATCGAATTTGGAAAGAGGCAATGCTTTCTATAACTCTTGCCCAAGAGTTGCGTACGTTTATGAAAGAAGAAATAGGCGAAGAGATGTTTTGGGAAAAACGAGTTGAATTTCGTTGTATTCATATTGATGTGGGAGTTAATGGGCCAACAAAAGATTTGATAGATGGCATTTCCGGCATGGTAAAAGGATATGGTTTTATACCAGTAATAAAACCGTATTCGTACGGAGCATTTGTGGTTGCGGATAAACATACATAATAATAAAGTCCTCGTAGTTTAATGGATAGAACGCTGGCCTCCGAAGCTGGTAATGGTAGTTCGACTCTGCCCGAGGGCACAAATACTTGACAAAATCTATCTATTTGTTATAATTTTAAAAGATAAAGTACCTAAAGTATGTAAGGAGGGGCGCGAATGATCGGAATCATTTTTGCTTTACCGGTTGCCATTCTTTTTATTCCTTTGCTTGGGCGGATAGTGATCCGCAAAAAGAGAAGTCGCAAGTGGCGGCTCGCAATGGAATACATGGAAAGGCGTGATACGTTCTTTTTTACATTTGGAACATATCCGGGCGCAATTTTATCGAGTGAGACGAGTGTGCAGCAGATAGTGCGGGATAGAATCCACACACTCAAAGTCAGATCTTTTCTGGTTCATGGAAGGAAGGATTTTTCTGCTCGGCGAATTCGAGATATCTATTTCAAGGCTTGTTTGTTGGCGCTTGAGTTTGGATATATTTTGCCCGAGCAAAATAAGGCGCAGGCACAAGAAAAAAGGAGGGGGGCTCAACAATGAATCTTGCTACTGCTGGAGGCTTGGTTCTCGGCCTCGTTGTGTGGTATTTGTATCGCTTGGCGAAATCGTTCGAGGACAAGAGTACGGGCCCGCGTTCCACCGGTCTTTCCCGTCAGTAAGCAGCTTTTGTTTTGCCCCATCTTTCGTTAAGAAAGATGGGGTATCTTTTTTTTAAAAATCCGTTAGAATAAAAATTCATAGGGCGCGTAGCTCAGTGGTAGAGCGACTCGTTTACACCGAGTAGGTCCAAGGTTCAATCCCTTGCGCGCCCACAATATTTTTTATATAAGTTGTAGATTGTTTTTATTTTTGTGATAAATTGAAATTGGATTGTGTTTTGGGATAAGCTCACATGCCCTGCGCGTCGCAGGCCGGATCAGGAGGGTGCAATGCTGTACTCGCCATCAGCACTTCGATCCATTTTCCTCGTGATTTGTATTCCCGTAACTTTCATGTTGATGTATCTCATTCTTCGACCCATGTGGGCTATTCAGTAGGGCGGAGGTGAGTAGGGGTGATGTCAAACAGATGTCACCCCGTTTTTTAGTAAAAGAGACAAGGTTTTCGGGGAGCTTCAAGGGTAAGCTTGACATATTATATATTTTATGATAATATGTTTTTTAGATAATTCACCATTCTTCACAACCTCAAAGATCTTCATGGAGGAGCACATGGCTCTCGTTATGTGGTTGATCGCTCGGAATTTGCCGCTTTCGCAGTGGGAGCGCTACAAGGATATGGATTGTGGTATCAATCCAGTCGGGGTTCAGAAGCAGGATCGTATCGTGAGTACGATCATCAACTCGCTCTCACATCCGGCAGCGGTTCAGATCGTTGTGCGAGACTGGCACTCGCTCGAGTCACACCTTCGTATGCGTGTGACTGTGGAAGCAAATCGTGCTGCGGGCGGCGATAGGCATCGCTCGAACAATGTCACAAAGGGTATTCTGAGGCTCGATAAGCTTTTGGGCGGTAGGGTACTCAAAAGTGTCGATCATGCTCCTACGGTGCGCGACTTGCGCGTGGTGGGGGGCGTGTATATGTCGCGCGAGCGTCGGCTTCAGCCTGCAGCTGTCGGAGCAACCCGAGCTTTCGCGGCTCACAGCTTGCCCCTGAACTATCGTTCGCTCAGGCCGGCCGAGAAGAGGCGGATTCAGAAGGAGCTCGCCAAGAGCCGCCGTGAGATGAGGTAGGCATCGTAAAAAAAGAAAGTAGTCGCCACCTGCGAATCATTTGCAGGTGGCGTTTCTTTTTTAAAAAGTTGAGTTGTTTTTAGTAAAAAAATACAGTAGGATGATGAAGTAGTTTTTTATATGCCGTGGTAGCTCAGTGGTAGAGCAGACGCCTGAAGAGCGTCGTGTCGGGTGTTCGATTCACCCCCGCGGCACCATAAAACAAAAAAATCCCTAACTAGGGATTTTTTTGTTTTTTATTGTAATTTTTTATCGCTAATTTTTGTCCGAAATAAATGCTTATGAAATTTACAGTTGTCATGAGAGGTACAAGTAGTTGACCAATACCGTCTAAGAGTAATGGGAAAAGCCAAAAAAGAAAATACAAAACCCACATTGATAAAAGACACGCTCCACCCATTAGCATTCCTTTAAGATACCACTTTTGTTCCTCGGGATTTGAAGTAAACTTACTCATTCTTTACCTTGATGCGTTCAGTGCGGTGGCGATCAAGTTTGGGTACTTTTACAGTCAGAAGTCCGTGTTTGAGAGATGCTTCAGCGGAATCAACATCGACTTCGCATGGAAAGAGGATGGATCTCGAGAAACTACCCCAATAAAGTTCTTGGTAAAAGTAATTATCGTGAGTGATTTCGCGAGTTTGTTCTCGTTTGCCTCGTACTGTGATCATATCGCGTGTAAGTTGTACATCAAGATCATCAGGGCGGACGCCGGCAACGGTCGATTGTATGATAATATCGCTTTCTGTTTGAAAAACATCAACAGTTAGCTGGCCTTCTTCTTCTGGCGTGAGCCAATCTTCATCTTTTCGGGCTGTAGATACTTTTGTGTGTGCTCGCGTTTTTGTTCCACCTGAAACTGCGAGGTGTGCGCGAGGCTCTTCGTAAGCTTCAGTCTCCTCAAATTCATCTTCGACCGTATCTTCTGTTGAAACTGAACCCGTAAGGCGTTCAAAAAATGATCGTTTATCTTTTGGCATAGTACTTAGTGTATTGTATGTTTAATGCGTTCAAATGAAAAGAGGATAAGTACTCCGGCTGCTATTAATATAGCGAGCGCAGGCTCAATACTACTTCCTCCAACAAATCCTGTTACCAGTATAGAAAGGTTAAACAACGCGTGCAAGAGGGTTGCGAGGATAAGGCCGATTAAAATGGCAATTTCTTTACGAATTTTACCTTGAAGAAACGCTTTAGCAATAAAGTAGCCCAAAAATCCGCTTGAAAGAGCATGAAGTAGTGTAGCCCCAATAAATCGTAGGTTAATAACTGTAAGCCCTTGGAATATTTCATATGCAAACGGCTTTTGGAGATAGAGCGCATTTTCAAATGCAGCAAAACCGAGTGCTGCAGTTATCATATATATCATTGCATCGGCTGGCTCGTCATATTCAACTCGCCAGAAGATAAAAATAGCGACTGCGAGTAGTTTTGCACACTCTTCGATGAATGCCGAGCCTAGTAGTAGTGTTCCAGCAGAAGCTAGGGTAGAGAGCGAGCCTCCAGGGTGTCTTATGAGAGGTAAGAATTCTTGCAATAATAGCTTTTCAAAAAAAAGTGCGACTGGGATTGCGAGCATTCCGGCAACAAATGCTAGTAAAATAAGGTGTCGAGGTTCTGGGTCCTCGTCTTCTTTAAGCCAAAACCAAAGCCATATCAGCGCCGGCAAAAAACCACCTACAAAGGCCATAATGGTCGTTGAGAGAGTGATGTGCTGGGACATCATATTTCCTCCACAATCAGCAGTGATTTATTTTGGACGGGCGTAAGCTCCCACAGTTTTTCTGTTATGAATGGAACAAATGGGTGGAGAAGCTTAAGAGAGGAGGCGAATACATAAAAAAGTACTTGATGTGTTTCAGTCGTCGGATTTTTTTTCGTTTCTTCTAAAAATACATCACAAAAATCATGCCAATAAAAATCATACAGAGAGTGAAGTGCTGCACCAAATTCAAATGCTTCAATATTAGCCTGCACTGCTTTTGATGTTGTCTCCAAAGATGCAAGAATTTTTTGTGCGTGGGGTTGAGTGGCGCGTGGTTTACGAAGAGTACGATTTTGCGTGCCAATTTGTGATAGTGTGAAGCGGCCTGAATTCCAGATTTTATTTAAGAATTTTTTCCCTGCACGAAGTGCATCTTCTGACCAGTGAATATCTTGCGTGCTCATAACTTGCCAGATGAGACCAAAACGAACAGCATCAATACCGTATTCACCAATAAGTTTCATTGGATCGATGGTGTTGCCAATTGATTTTGACATCTTGCGCCCAGCTTTATCGAGAATAGTGGGGTGGGTATAAATTGTTTTAAATGGAGGTTTGCCAATAAATTCGAGGCCCGAGAAAAGCATACGAAAAATCCAAAGATAAAAAATTTCGCGTGCACTTGATATAACAGCAGTAGGGTAGTATGTTTTTAAATCATCTGTTTCATCTGGCCAGTGGAGTGTTACAAACGGCCAAAGCGCAGATGAAAACCACGTATCAAGTACATCAGTAGTTTGGGCCCATGGTTTTTTGCAACGCTTACATATTTCAGTGGGAGTAACAAGTCCAACTTCCCATTTTGTTTTTTCGACACACTCGCAGCGCCAAGCGGGGATTCGATGCCCCCACCATAACTGACGCGATATATTCCAATCACGTATACTTGCGATCCAGTCGAGCATAATTTGTTTCCGATTTTCTGGTACGAATGTGACCTTATTTTTTTCGATTGCTCGTTGTGCATGGAGTGCGAGCTTTTCCATCTTTAAAAACCATTGATCAGAAAGCAAAGGCTCGATTATTGATTTACAACGATCACAGTGGGAAACTGCATGTGTAAAATCTTCTGTTTTTTTTAAGAGATTAAGGGCGGTCAAGTCTGCAACAATAAGTTCACGAGCTTCCAAAACTGTAAGGCCTTCAAAACGAATTCCACCGTTTTTATTTATACGACCATTTTCACCAATGATCTGGACGATATTTATTTCTGGATGGCGAGTGTAAATTTCGTAGTCAGTCATATCGTGCGCAGGAGTTACTTTTATAACACCAGTACCAAACAGTGGATCTGCGGCAATATCAGCTACAACGTGAAGATTCACTTTGCTTATTTTAGGTTTTTTCTCACGCGGAATTGTAGGATCAGTTGTTTCAATGGTGATATCTTTACCAATCCACTCAGTATATTTTTTATCGCTTGGATGTACGGCAAGCGCTGAATCACCGAGTTTTGTTTCTGGGCGAGTGGTCGCAATATCAATTGGTCCGTATGCGATATGATACAATTCCCCCGGTTCATCGATATACTCAACTTCAAGGTCAGATATAGTTGTACGACACCTCGTGCACCAATTTACGACACGCTTACCTCGGTAAATATATCCTTTTTTATGGTAGTGTAAAAAAACTTTTTCAACGGCATGTTGATATGCTTCATCCATTGTAAAGCGAGCGCGGGACCAATCGGTTGAAATACCGAGAGCCTTGAGTTCTTGGTTAATATTTGAACCGATTTCATTCATATATTCCCACACGCGCTCAAGAAATTTTTCGCGACCTAGGTCTTGTCGTGATTTACCTTCTTTTTTTAGTTCCTTTTCGACAGAAAATTGTCCTGCAATGCCAGCGTGGTCTTTGCCGGGGAGAAAGAGAGGTTTGTAATTTTCCATTCGTTTTCGTCGGATTAAAACGTCAGACATAACATTTTCAAGGGCATGGCCTACATGTAGATGTCCCGTAATATTCGGAGGGGCCATCATGATTGAAAATGGTTTACGATTTTCTACATTTGGAAGAGAGTCTGGGTTAAAAAATCCCGACTGTTCCCACACTCGGTAGATCTCTTCTTCGTATTGTTTTGGGTCGTAACTTTTAGATAGATCCTCAAGTTTCACAATGGCATCGTACCATGTGCAGAGAGTTTTTTCCAGTTTGTGAAATCGTTCTTTTCAGTATGAAAATATGCGCTCGCAGCTATCATTGCTGCGTTGTCAGTTGTTAATTTAAGAGCAGGAAGATGAATACGAGCGCCAATTTTTTTTGCAGCGATTTGCATTCTCGATCGAAGGCGTGCGTTTGCGGCTACTCCTCCTCCAAGAATAAGTGTTTGAGCATTATATTCTTTAACCGCACGCAATGTTTTAAAAAGTAATACATCAACGACAGCTTCTTCAAATGATGCAGCAATATCATTTTTCGTATACGCGATGTGTTTTGTTTTAAAATCACGAAGCGCATATAGTACTGAAGTTTTTAGTCCAGAGAAACTAAAATTATAATTTTTTGTATTAATCATTGGTCGCGGGAATGAGTGTGCATAGCGATTGCCCGTAGTCGCTAAACGACTTATCTCTGGACCTCCAGGGTAGGGAAGATCAAGCATGCGGGCGACTTTATCAAACGCTTCACCTGCAGCATCATCGACAGTCTCGCCGATTACTTTGTAATCGAGCCAGTTTTTTATAAGAACAAGTTCTGTGTGACCACCTGATACAAGAACCGCGATTGCAGGGAAGCTTACTTTTTCATTTTTTATTTTTGATTTTGTATCAGTCGGTAGCAGTATTGCCGCGATATGGCCTTCCATATGATTTGAAGCGACGACTGGTAGCTTCCAATCTTGTGCAAGTTCTTGTGCAAATGTGATTCCTGCCCAGAGAGCGGGCTCAAGCCCCGGACCTACGGTGACCGCGAGTGCATCAATTTCTTCGGCCGGATTTTTTATCCCAGCCTTGTTTAATGCATCGATGAGCAAAATAGGTAGATGTTTTATATGTTCCCGCTTGGCGATATTTGGTACTACACCACCAAATTCCTTATGAAGTTCGACTTGCGAAGATATAGTATTTGCACGAATTTTAAATTGAGGATTGGTAAGCCCTCCTGAGCAGTCAAGGATAGCGACACCCGTTTCATCACACGAAGTTTCAATCGCTAGAATTGTTGTAGTTTTTTTATAAACCATGGTGCGCGATACAGGGATCGAACCTGTGGCCTTCACAATGTCAATGTGACGCTCTACCACTGAGCTAATCGCGCGATGCAAAAAGCGTACCAGTTTTTTTTCGGAATTGAAAGTATCGAAGAGAAGTCTCTACGCAGTCCTTTTTTCGTAGACAATAGTTATATCGTCGAGGTATTTTTTTGATCTAAAAGATCCTTCTTTCTGGCGCGCTGCCGCAGCCCACTCTAATTGCTTAGGCACCGAGCGTAAGCCTCCTTTTTTTATAATCGCTGCCATTTCAGAATCAGTATTGTCGTCATGAACTCCATCTGAAGTAATAATGTGTTCATCATCTTCATCAGCATCTTCGACCGAAATGTCGAATGTAGGGCTAGTCATTCCAAGCGCTTTTTCAATGACATTTCGTTGATTAAATGTTTCTAATTCTGTTGCGCTCAAATCTTCAGCCTTGGTAGCCTCGTTGAATTTCTTTTGAAGTGCGAAAGCGGCTTCTTTGCCGTTTTTTTCAAGCTCAAGCCTCAAAATAGTTTTATCATCGAGCGTTAGCGCAGTGATCTCATCTGAATCTTTTCTCTTTACATATATTCGAGAATCGCCAATATGCCCAATCACGCGGCGCAATTTGCCTTCGGCGTTTCGATACAACTTTAGTACTGAAGCTGTTGATCCCATCTCTTTCAGCGTGGGGTCTTCAGCTGCTTTTTTTAAAATTTCTGCGTTTGCTGTCTCAAGAGCCGATTTCATGTATTCTTTTAGCTCATCATCCGACAAGTTCTCGGGAAGCGCGCTCAATTTTTCTGTAGTAATGCGCCGGGCGATTTCTGCAGCTATATCTCCGCCGTTTTCGCCACCCATACCATCAAATACCGCAAACAAAGCATTTTCAGCGTCGGCAATAAAACGGTCTTGGTTTATGTGAGTAGTCTCACCCTTTCGTAGTTCTCCTCCTACAGAAACTGCAAAAACTTCAAGTTCTAGCTTTTTTTCTGGAGATGCATTTTGTTCAAAACTCATAGTAGACACCGCTACCGTATCATGAAAAATCATCACTGTACATTGAGATTTTATATATAAATGCTATACAGAAAGTATAAAATTATGTTGCAAAAAGAGGAGCTTATAACTAAAGCGGAAGAGATTCTCCGAAAAGGGGGTGTCGAAGGAGAGGATTTAATGGTTTGGCAGGGAGTGATGTCTCGCGTTTCGCCTGCGGCAGTTTCACTTTTTATAGATATAATGGAAGAAGATTCGAGTATGCTTGGGATGCTTACAGAAAATTTGAAAAAGAAAATCGCAGCAGGCGATGATCCAGTAAAAATTCAAGAGATTATTCTCGAAGAAAAAATGCAGTTAAACGAGTTTATAGAAAAATAAAAATATTATGGAAGGTATACCAATTGAAGATCCAGAAGCAGAAAATTCACTTGAAGATTCTATAGAATCGCAAGAAGATGTTTTGCATCCACTTGCCGAGGCGGAGGGGAGTGCGCTTCAGGAAGTTTTTGGTAAAGAAATTATTGGAGATGGTGGGGAGGGGTTTTTTGAAAAACATTTTACTTCTCGGGTTAAAAAAGTTGGCCAAATGATGGTTCTTGCGACGGTACTCTCGGGTGCTATGGGAGTTACATTAAAACCAAAAGAGGCCGAAGCGTGGGGAGGGTCTAATGATGATAGGCAAGAATATATTTTAACTCCTGAACAGCAACAACAAATATATGATCAAGCGTATGAAGAGCGGGCAGAACGAAAAGTCGAACAAGACGAGAGAGTAAAGACTCGACGCATTCAGGAGATTGCTCGGTTGCAGGTAGAAATCGATGAAAGGTCAAACCGTGATACGCGCGAAGATGAGGCTTCTACACATGAGATAGCGAGACTGCGGAGAATTAAGCAGATTCAAGATAGGGCAGCAAATTATCGTAAAAATCTTGCGCGAGAGCGCGGAGAACGACGAGGAGAGCTTGAAGCGAATCCAGTATTTCAAACTGCTTGTTTCTTCCTCGGGTGCAGGAGGTAAGTAAATTATTTGGCGACTTAAATCAAGTGGATTAAAAATGGCTAATAGTACTCTAAAAAGCCTTAGTTTTAAGGCTTTTTAACGCTTGACTCATACATATATTTAATGTATAATGCACTCCAAAGCTTGATAGCTGAATACATGGCACCTATGCCAAAAGAATAGGAGAAGGAAGGATGAGTATGTCGAATCTTTCCCACCACGCTCAGGGTTCTGCTGAGCATGTCGTGGCTCATGCTGCCTGGCGACGTTCGCGAGGACGCAATCCATCCATGTCCTTCATCGGGGAACGTAATCCTCTGAAGGCCCTGGCGATTGCCAACTCCGTGATCCGCGTTGCTCGGAACACTGCGCTCATCGATTCGATCGGGGCAGTCGTTGTTCGGCGCAAGTCATATCGTGACATGACCGATGTCGAGATCAAGATTGCTGCGAGATTTATCATCAGTTCTTCTTCGGAAGCCGAGGTAGAGCGGCGTCTCCGTGATGAGCTCGACTATCCCCACAGCATTGCTCTTCACACTACCGTTCCCGACGATGCCACTGGAAGAGAGGCATGAGAACTGGTACGAGGCCTCGGAGGTCTCGTGATGAAGAATGGCGCAATGGCGATGGGCATGATGCACGGTCACTACGGCGTCATCAGTCTCTGATCGATACCAACAAACTGAAGGAGGAGTAAATGAAATTCTTCGTTGCCTATAACAACGGTGTAACGGCGGTCATTTCCGAAGTACACGCCAAGCTCTACGGGGTTTGGAAGCGAGGTATCGAAGACCCTCGAGAGGCGGCTCGTGCAGCTCTCAAGGTGGGGGCTCGGATTTTCACCTTCGCAAGCATCCAACGTTTCGAGCGTCGACCGGAGGACAAACACATTCTCACTGGCTCGACAGAGCTTCTCGACCTGCTCGTTCATCTGCAAGGTCACGTTCTCGACGACTGCGGTACCGATGACTGGCCCGGCTACGTTCCGTTCTCGAATGGCTACGAGTCGGAGAGCTTCAATGACGAGACCCGCCAGCGTGAGCTCGAATACCGTACGACACTGGAGGACGTTCTGAACGCTTTCGGCGATCGCATCTCGGCAGTGCGAGAGGCGTGATCAGAAGGGCAAGCAACACGCCCAAACAAGTTGTTGCAAATCGCCACTCGTGGAATCTCACGAGTGGCTTTTTGTTTTACCAAAAACTTTTCTGGTTCCACACGTCCCATTGGGCGTCTTCAAAAATCATTAAGAGATAGCAAGAAAAAAGTTGCGGCCCCAACGGGAATCGAACCCGTATTTACACATTGAAAGCGTGCTGTCCTAACCATTAGACGATGGGGCCGTATGAACTCGTATACTATCAATAGTATATCATTTTCGCAACGAGCGTAATGAAAACAAATATCTCTTTCCTGCGTTATCAATTCGTGTATACTAGTGAGTGTTATGCATGAGTACTCGGTAGGGCATATAGCGATTATTCCTGACGGAAATCGCAGATGGGCAAAATTAAAGGGCAAGATGCCATGGATGGGCCATGCTGAGGGCGCCAAAACATTTGAAAAAATTCTTAAATCCGCATATGAACAAAATGTGCATTGTTTATCGTTTTGGGGGATGAGTGTTGATAATATCGATAAAAGGCCACCTCTCGAAGTGAAGTTTTTATTAGAAACATTTTCAAAAGTATTATTGAAGGCCTTAAAAAGTCCTGATCTTAAAAAATATGATGTTCGCGTTTCGATTCTTGGCGAGTGGCGCCAGCGCTTTCCAAAAAAACTTGTTGATCTCGGTGAAAAAATAATAAAAGAAACAAAAGACCGAAAAAAGCACATTATAAATTTACTTCTTTGCTATGACGGTAAATCAGAAATGCTACGCGCGTTTAAAGAGGCTGTAAATTCAAAAGAAAGCTTTACTACACCGAAAGATTATTTATGGACGCGCGATCTTCCACCCGTTGACCTCGTAATCCGCACAGGGGGTGACCCTCACCTATCAGCTGGTTTTATGATGTGGGATACGGCAGACGCACAGCTTTGTTTTTCTGAAAAACTATGGCCAGATTTTACAGCTTCTGATTTTGAGGCTGCAATTGCAGATTTTAAAAAGAGAGAACGGCGTTTTGGGGCATAGAATAATTCTTTAGCGCGTGAACGTAAGTTCTGTGCATGATATACTAACCGCATGGCAGTGGGTATGCTTTTGGGCGAATATCTTTCATGGCACTATAGTCTCGGCATAGTGAAGTTTGTATACGCATGGAAAAATATTCACTGGTTTTTATTTCATTATTTTTCGATTTCAGTGCTACTCGCGAGTCTATTTGCTCCATTTCATCGCATCCAAGAAAAGCGTACGCGTGGCTTTGACCCCCAAAATTGGTTTGAGGTATTTATTATTAATACACTCATGCGTGCTGTCGGGGCGATTGTCAGAAGTATTATAATTATCGTTGGGGTTTTTACCCAAGGAATCGCTTTTATACTCGGGGCTACCAGCTTTTTATTATATATTGGAGCTCCTGTTACGATTTTTGCGAGCATTATTATCGGTCTTAGTCTGATTATTTTTTAATACAATGACTGATATTCGTATTCTTGATTCACTTCCGCTTGCTATGCGCGTATTGCGTCTCGATTCAATATGTAGTCCGAGTTGGCGCAAAAAATATATACAGTCTTTGTTTACTATTTTTTTAATTTTAATTTTTGTTGTAGGTATTTTTGCAATAGTTCAGTACACTGTGCGATCAGATGTTTTAACCGAGACAAATCAGCGGTTAATGATGCTACCAGTAGGACAGCTCGGCGGGCTCGCGTTAATTGTTTTTTGTTTTTTATTTCCTGCACTGCTTCTTGAGTTTTATTACCGATCATATCAGGCATCTATGCGATTTCTTGCGCGTGGGGGTGTCGAGTATTTTATGAGCTCCGAGGCGTTGCGTATTTTTTTAAACGCAAAGTTTTTAGTAAATCGACCAGTAATTTTTCAAGATGTTCTAAATGTGTTCGCCGAGACTGAATTTATGAGTGTTCTTTTATTGCGTCTTGGTATTGACGGGGAGGTGTATATTGGCTGCATAAATTCTGAGCGAGGAGTTATACAAGTTCAATCAGAGTTATTTATTGAAACAGTATGTGCCGCAGCTGCAGCAAAAAAATCAAGCACAATTTATGCGGCTGATATTTTGGAGGCAGTTATGAATTATGACAAGGCGTTTGCAAAACTCTTGTTTGATATGAAGATTAAAAAAGAAGATTTATCTGGTGCGGCATTGTGGGTTGAAGATGTGTTGAGTGACGAACGAGCTCGAGGAGAGTGGTGGAGCATGAAAAATCTTGCACGCATACCGGGCATTGGGAAAAATTTTGGTTTCGGGTATACATTTACACTTGATCAGTATTCGCATGATCTCGCGTATAGTACTACGCGACTTTCGAGAGAAGCGAGGCGTGATGAGATTCAAGCGATCGAAGATGTGCTGTCGCGTTCGCGCGAGGCAAATATTTTACTCGTAGGAGAAGAGGGAGTTGGCAAGCATGCGATACTTGAAGGTCTTTCCGCACGCATTCGTGAGGGGTCAGTAGCGCCTGCACTTGAGCACAAACGAGTTGTAGTGCTAGATGGCTCAGCGCTTACCGCAGTGTCCAAAACAAAAGGCGTGTACGAAGAGACTCTTATAAAGCTTTTAAATGATGCGGTTGCCGCGGGTAATATTATATTGGTGCTTGAAAATTTACCAGGTCTCATCGCATCGAGTTTTGAGCTTGGTACTGATGTGATGGAGATTTTTGAGCCGTTTTTGTCAGGCGCAAGTATACAGGCGGTCGCTCTTTCAGATGTAGATTTATTTCATAAAGAGCTTGAGCCAAATGGCCGAATCATGAAATTGTTTGAAAAAGTTGAAGTTGCCGAACCTACTCGTGATCGCGCACTGCATATGCTTGAAGATTCTCTCGATGTGCTTGAATCTCGCAGCGGCAAATTTTTTACATACAAAGCTGTACAGCGCGCGTATGAGCTTGCTGATCGATTTATTACCACGGGCTCGATGCCCGAAAAAGCAATCGATCTTCTCGATGAAGTTGTCTCGTCTACTTCGCAAGATAGAGTTTTTATTATGCCAGAAGATATCGATGCAATAGTCGAAAAACGAACACACATTCCTACAATGCAAGCGGAAGCATCGGAGCGTGAAAAACTTTTGCATATGGAAGAATTACTTCACACGCGAATGATCGATCAAGAATTTGCGATCAAATCGATTTCTGACGCATTACGTCGCGCACGCAGCGGGCTCAAGACTGGCACTCGCCCAATAGGATCATTTTTGTTGCTTGGGCCCACAGGTGTTGGGAAAACGGAGACTGCAAAAGCTCTTGCTGAAATGTATTTTGGTGGTGAAGACTCAATGATTCGGTTTGATATGTCAGAGTATCATGGTGAAGAAGGCATTCGAAAACTTATTGGCGCATACGATTCGCGTGAGCCAGGGATATTGGTGAGTCGAATTCGCGAACGACCATTCTCGCTTTTGCTTTTTGATGAGTTTGAAAAAGCGTCACATGAAGTTCATAATTTATTTTTGCAAATTCTTGATGAAGGACTTTTTTCTGATGGCGCGGGCAAGCGAGTATCGGCGCGCGAAACGATGATTATCGCAACTTCAAACGCAGGATCAAACCTTGTGTGGGATATGCTCAAAGAAGGGAAAGATCCATCAAAAATCCAAAGCGAAGTAGTTGACCGTATTCGCGCTGATGGAATTTTTTCGCCGGAGCTACTCAATCGTTTTGACGCGATTGTGGTATATCACCCATTAAACAAGGATCAGCTGGCGCAAGTTGCGATGTTGCTACTCAAAGAATTAAAACTTAAGCTTGAGGTAAACGAAATGCATTTTGAGCCGACAGAAGAACTTGCGCGTCGCATCGTAGAGCTTGGGTATGATCCTGCATTTGGTGCTAGACCCATGCGCCGAGCCATTGCCGACCGCGTCGAGCAGATTATCGCGAAAAAGATTTTAGAAGGTGCGCTTAAGCGAGGAGATACATTTACATTTAGCAAAGAGGATATCGCTAAGTTATAATAAACACATGAGTTATGATTACTTTCTCGCTGCAGCTGTTTTTACGGGGCCAATTTTCGGTATTACGAGTTTATATATAACTGTTCGTCTTATTTCCGAGTGGTGTAGGGGGTCGCTAGTAAAATGGAAAAAGGTTTTGCTTTTGATCTGTATTATAATTCTTCTCAGTGTTTTATGCGGTATTTATAAAGTTGTTTCCATGGTTTACTTCCCTGAAAATGCGGATAATATAATGATCATCAAATAAAAAAAATGGAAACCTGTATTTTTTGTAAATTTATTCGAAAAGAAATGGAGACCGAGGGCGTGTATGAAGATGACTCTGTATATGCGTTTCTTGATAATGCTCCGCGTTCACTAGGGCATACTCTTGTGATTCCAAAAATTCATGCAGAAAATATTCTCGATTTAAAAAAAGAAAATGTCGGCCCATTTTTTGAGCGAGTGCAAAATGTTGTTGGCATGATAAAAAAATCACTTTCTCCAGATGGTTTTACGCTTGGGATTAACCATGGCAAGTGGGCAGGGCAGGCAGTTGATCATATACATTTTCATATTATTCCGCGTTGGCAGGGTGATGGTGGCTCCTCAATTCATTCGGTAGTTACGAACCCACCAAAAGAGGATCTTAAAACTATTGCTGCGCGTATCCGCAGTTCGAAATAAAGGTGTGCTACGATAGCCTTTATGTCGGGGATTAAAGTCTTATTTAAAAATAAAGACGTTTTTGTAATTGAAAAACCTGCAGGCATGGTCGTGCATCACGATGCGCGGCATATCTCTGGTACGGTAGTCGATTGGGTACTTGAGAATTACCCGGGCATTAATGGCGTTGGAGAAGACTCGGAACGACCGGGCATCGTACATCGACTCGATAAAGATACTTCTGGCGTATTAATAATCGCGCGTAATCAAAAAAGTTTTTTGCATTTAAAAAAACTTTTTCAAACTAGTGGCGTACAAAAAATATATAACACTCTTGTCGTAGGAAGTGTAAAAAATGATTCAGGTATTATTAATGCTTCGATAGCGCGCTCGACGAAGCATTTTGAAAAGCGAGTAGTTGGAGGCAAGCAAGGGAGGGCTCGCGAAGCAATCACAGAATATAAAGTAGTAGAGCGGATAAATTCAGCAGAAGGGGAGTTTACATTACTCGAAGTTCGCCCGCGCACAGGGCGCACGCACCAAATTCGATCACACTTAGCTCATCTGGGGTATCCTGTCGTTTGTGATAATCTGTATGGAGGAAAGCGCTTTGTGTGCCCAGCAGGACTCGCGAGGCAATTTTTGCATGCATCAAGTGTAAAATTCGTCGGTTTGAACGGTAAAAAAATATATATTAAGGCGCCATTGCCCAAAGACCTTAGAGATGTCATCAAACAATTGCGTAATAGCGCGTAGTATGATATAAAGAAGTCCATATGAAACCAAGCGAAACTGTTAACTGGAAGACTGAAATTAAACCCGGTGATACTGTGCGCGTAGTACAGAAAGTACGCGAGGGTGAAAAAACACGCTTGCAAACATTCGAGGGTATTATTATTGCGACAAAACACGGGGCAGGGCCTACGGGCACATTCACTGTTCGTAAAGTTTCTGCAGGCGTTGGAGTTGAGCGTGTATTCCCAATACATTCTCCCATTATCGAAAAAGTTGAAATTACGCGTCGTGCCACTCGGGTGCGTCGAGCAAAATTATATTACATTCGTGAGAAGGCTGCGCGCGATACGCGCAAGAAAATGCGTCAAACACGGTTTGTCGCATCAGGTGAGGGCAAGAAAGCAAAAACAGAAGTAACAAAAAGCGAGGAATAACTCCTCGCTTTTTGATTTCTGCGTCGATTGAAAAAGTGTAGAGTTTCATTTATAATCAGTGCTACAACATAATATGCGTAGGTGGCGGAATTGGTATACGCGCACGTTTGAGGGGCGTGTGCCGCAAGGCTTGGGGGTTCGAGTCCCCCCCTACGCACAAACAAAAATCACGGATGCTCTCCGTGTTTTTTGTTTGTTGTTTCAGTATGGAAGGGGACTCGAACGGAGCAAAGAGTTTTGCTCCGCGGGATTTTCAATAAGAAAATCGAGTCCCCCCCCTACGCACAACAGTTGGAACAAGGTCAGTTAACATTGTTAATGTAGTGGGGTAGGATGGTTTCATGGCGTTCAGCTTAAAGCAAGATAGATATCGAAAAACGCGAGGTGGATATGCTCGGTTTATCCGGCTTTATTGTGCCAAATGTTCCACATTTCTAGCTACGTATCAAAAGGATGGACCTGGCGTATTAAAGCGAATGTATCTAGATAGAATTTTTGAACCAAAACACTTGAGTAATTTACAAGATGACTCTCTAAAGAAAATACCAAATTTAATTTGTAGTAAATGCAAAGAGATTATAGGAACTCCTATAATCTACAAAAAAGAAAAGAGACTTGCAGTTCGTCTATTTGAAGGATCGGTAGTAAAGAAAATTATTAAATCTTGATATGCTTGAACTCTCAAATGATGTCAGATCTATAGCAATCCCTTCCATTGCTACTCAAGTAGTAATTGGTCGGTACTTAAAGCGACTTGAACGAGGCGATTTAACTCGTGATGAAGATCCTGCAAGCCATTATTGCGCTTACTTCCTGCCCTACAATGAGAAAACTAAAAATGTACTTATTATCCATCATAAAAAATCAGGTCTTTGGCTTTCTCCGGGTGGCCATATAGATAAAGACGAAAGACTGTTAGAAGCACTGAAAAGGGAAGTATTTGAAGAACTGGGTGTAAAAGATATTGTGGATGAGACTTTTAAACCCTTTCTTTTAACTATTACGCCTGTTAATAAAACACCTCATTTATGCAAAGAGCATTTTGATATTTGGTTTAGAATCCCAACAAGTGAAGAAAATCTTAATATAGATTTTCAAGAATTCCATGATGCCAAATGGCTTACACCCGAAGAAGCGGGAAAAATAGTTACAGACGGACCAAATCTTGAAGCTTTAGAGAAAATGAAGCAGTTGTTTGCTAAGGGTTAACATTGTTAACGTGTTTGGGTAGGATTGCTTTATGAGTAAAAACGCCATAATTCTTCATGGTACGGGAGATGAGAATACTGATTTTTGGTTTCCGTACTTAAAAGAAAAACTGAAAGAAAAGGATTTTGAAGTTTGGTTGCCACAACTACCAAATGCGGAAAAACCAAATTTGAAAGATTGGCTTTCATTTGTGCTAGAAAACGGAAAGTTTACGGCTGAAACTGTTTTGATAGGGCACTCAGCGGGTTCGCAACTTATCTTGAGTATTTTAGAAAAGATTCCAGTTCAAATTAAACAGGCTATATTAGTCTCTGGGTATGCGGAATCTTTACGAGAAAGTACCGAATTTGAGACAAAGCCACAACTTGATTGGGAAAAAATAAAACAAAACGTACAAGATATTACTTTTATAAATTCTGATAATGATCCATGGAAGTGTGATGACAAACAAGGCAGAATCATGCTTGATAAGCTTGGCGGAACACAGATCATTCGACATGGAGAGGGTCACATGGGTTCCACTACTTATAATCAACCATATAAAGAGTTTCCGTTTTTAGCTAAACTGATCATATAATTCTCTTCAGGGTACTATTAAACACATGAGCGATTTCTCAAAATATCTAATCAAAGACTACACATATTGGCATGTTGCCGTGCATCCAAATCAAGGGTATTTGGGACGATGCGTCATTTGGTGTAAGAGAGAGGATGCTTTGGATTTAGCCGATGCTACTAGCGAAGAACGGGAAGAGCTATTCATAATTCTTCAAAAGCTAAGAGAAGCAAGCAAAAAAGCATTTCAGCCGGATTGGTTCAATTACGCCTTTCTTGGAAATGAAACATGTCATTTACATAGCCACTTTATTCCTCGATACTCTTCTCCTCGTCAGTTTAATGACATGGAATTTTTTGATAAAGAATGGGGTCATAATTGGCAGAGTGATAGTAGTTTTGTCTCTATCCCAGAACTATGGGGAGCTGTGAGATCAGAATTATTAAAGTTTTTGCAATAGGATTTTATTGGAGATTTAAGCCGTAGGTAGTTAATATCATTAACATTGTTAATGTGTTTTGGTAGTATGTTTATATGGAACAACCTTTAGGGGGGATTAATGAAAGAATTGAACTTTGGGAGTCATTGGTAGAGGAATCTAGACTCGACGAAGTATATAAAACACGATTACGAGAGCTTCTTGGTAAAGCAAAAGATGCAGACTTTGATACTGATAAATCTAGAGATGACTGGGTATATTTTACGGTTCACCAAATTGCAGATATTACAAATGAAGCAGCTAAGAATGGTGCCGATGAATCTATTACAAAAGCTTTGTTTGAAAATTTAAGAGAGGATGTCTGGTCATTTTGGAAAGAGTTAAGAAGCTAATTTTAGCCTTCCTAAATGATTTAAATTAGTTTATTAAAATAAGTTCCAACTTCATCCACTCCTTTGCACAAACAAAAATCACGGATAAGTTCCGTGATTTTTTGTTTGTTGTTTCGGTATGAAAGGGGACTCGAACGGAGCAAAGAGTTTTGCTCCGCGG
>ERZ1292625.573-Hain-H41-01um-R1-573-length-53778-cov-7_pt2 | contig 19131 bp, 34 predicted proteins | sample MGYA00564400_ERZ1292625 | MGnify/ENA primary metagenome ERZ1292625 (study PRJEB36523, sample SAMEA6512639) | groundwater metagenome | collected 2019-01-08 | study: AquaDiva: Metagenomics assemblies of 32 groundwater samples
CGTCCGCAGTAAGCAAATAGGACAGGGGCATTACGTTTCAATGGCAAACCGACCGAATTCCAGCCCGAAACACTTCAATTCGTCCCGGATCGTGAAATCGGGTCGTCGGCTGAACTCAAGTCCGACAGGCTGCTAGGTGACCGGCTCCGCGCCACCAACGATAAACAGGGAGAAGAAGAATGAGCGCCCACGATGCAAAAACGAAGGCTGATGGCGCGGAGTCCGCGTCGACCGCAGGGTTGGGGGGCTGGTGCAGCGGAGTGCGGGCGCTGGTATGCATGCACTGCCACCGACGGGATATGCCCACCGATGGCCCCGCACTGATTCCGAAGCCCCGCATCACGCAGGACGGGGATTGTGCGCGGCACCTTGATCCGCCGGAGAACGATCCGTTTTGGGGCAAAGACGGCCTCGGCACGGCCATGTCTGATATGGCGGTGTTCTGATGACCCCCAACGCTTAGTTGACGGGCCTTGAGCGGCGCATGCCGCGAAAGGTCCGCGTCGAACGACGTGTTGGAGGGCTACGAGATGCGAAACGGAAACGGGAGGTCGGAGAGGATGCAGAACAGGTGCATAGCAGCGACGGGCATGCGGCTCTTGCCGTACTCCCAGTCCTGCCAGGTACGCAGCGGCGCATGCACGCGCGCTCCGGCCGCCGTTTGCGAAAGCCCGGCCGCCTCTCGGGCAGCCAGGATTTCCTCGGGCGTAGGCGAACGCTCGGGGATTTCGCCCCGAACCCGGTTTGGGTGGTTCGCCATTTCAGGCCGCGCGGAAGACGCGGAAGTCGTCGGTCATGTAGAGGCCGTCGAGGATCATGTCGCCGTCCTCGTCGGTCGGGACGGTGGCCCTGTCGATCTCGACCACTTCGATCGACGTGAAGGATTCGCGGGGCGTGTAGAGCGTGGCGGTTCCATCGGCGGTGCGCTCGATGTTGTAGCCACCGAAGCGCGCCGTGACGCTTTCGATGTCCATGTATCCGTCGCAACCGTTCCAGATGATTTGGGTGGTGGTGGCGTTCGTCATTTTCTGGCTCCTGCCCCTGTTCCCGAGGCGCGGTTGTCGTGTATCGACGATTTAGATAATACACGAAGTCCGTACAATTGCAACGAAAAGATTTTTATAGGTCCATCAAAGTGAGTAATTCACTCAAGTATTTTCAGCGTTGATTTGTCGAAGCAATTCCGTGAAACACCGTGAAACATTGACGCATAACACGCAAAAAAGGAGTGTCGAAAAATGGTCACAGCACTTGACGCAATGACGGTGGTGGCGAAGAAACTGCCGGACGAAGGGATTACGTTACGCGAATTTGTGACCCGCGCCGCACGCCTGCGCGGCGACGGCGATGACGTGATTGAGGCAACGATCCGACTGGCGGAAGAGGATGGATTCATGGCTGATGACATCGTGAAGATTGGCTCGGCCGGGACGAAGTTGCAATGACACCGAACGCTCTAGCAGCCTGTCGGACTTCACCAATGTTATGCTATAATCATAGGCATTGAATCGGACGGACGTTGTCATGGCCTTTCACCCGATAGATCGAGACACGGACTACCTGCTGCCGCCATCGGTACAGGAGTGGTTGCCCAAGGCGCACTTGGCGCGCTACGTCGTTGATGTAGTCGAAGGGCTGGACCTGTCGGCACTGGAGCGGGCCTATGCGGGGCGGGGCAGCGATGCCTACCACCCGGCGACGCTGCTGTCCTTGCTGATCTACGGCTACGCCACCGGCACCTTCTCCAGCCGCAAGATCGAACGGGCGACCTTTGATTCGCTGGCCTTCCGGTATATCGCCTGCAATCGGCATCCGGATCACGACACGCTGGCGACCTTCAGGAAGCGCTTTGGCAAGGAATTTGAAGCGGCCTTCGTCCAGGTGCTCCAGGTCGCTCGCGAGAATCAGCTCTCGCGCTTTGGCACCGTCAGCCTGGACGGCACCAAGATTCACGCCAACGCCAGTCGGCACAGCGCCCTGTCGTATGGGCACGCAGAGAAGATCGAAGCCCACCTGAAGGCGGAGGTGCAGGAACTGCTGGCGCTGGCGGAAGCGGCCGACCAGTCGGCGGTGCCGGACGGGATGAATCTGCCTGACGAGATCACGCGTCGGGAAGATCGCCTGGCGGCGATTGCGACAGCGAAAGCCAAGATCGAGGCGCGCGCCAAGGAGCGATTCGACGGTGAGCAGGCTGACTACGAGGCCAAGATGGCCGCCCGTGCGGCCAAAGCCGCGAAGGGCAAGAAGCCGGGTGGCAAACCTCCGAAGCCCCCCGAGTCCGGCCCCCGTGCCGACGACCAGATCAACCTGACGGACGAAGCGTCGCGGATCATGAAAGTCGCCGGCGGCGGCTTCGAGCAGTGCTACAACGCTCAGGCGGTGGTCGATACCGAATCGATGCTCATCCTCGCCGCGCACGTTACCCAGGCCACCAACGACAAGGAGCAGGTCAAGCCGATGGTGGAGAAAGTCCAAACGAATCCTGAAGGGCTGAATCGACCGAAGACCTGGCTTGCCGACACCGGCTATTACAGTGAGAAGAATGTGGCGACCTGCCTCGCCGCCGGCATCGAGCCGTTGATCGCTGTCAAGCGCGACGAGCACCATCCAGGATGGCGGGAGCGTTTCACCGAGCCGGCGCCGCTGGCCGGGGAAGCGTCACCCGTCGATGCGATGAAGCATGCGCTCAAAACCAAGCTCGGCCGCGCGGCCTATGCGCTGCGCAAGCAAACCGTGGAACCGGTGTTCGGCATCATCAGCCAAAAATCCCGAGTCCCTTGGCTGGTATCGACATAAACGCACCGAAGGTACTGACGACGCTAAGGACAAACATGGATGCCGCGAAAATGGCTGCGTAGGGCCGCACGAAAAAAATACTGTCTTTCGTGTAGATCGTCTCCAAAGCCCAGCCATAAAACGCCGCGGCAGCAAACATCAATCCGATCAGTACAACCACTCCGGCAATCACCACAAGAGCTATTTTCATGTCTTCCTCCAAAATACGCGCGAAACTGCTGATTTCAAACCCCCAACCTTACCTGCGCCAACATCGGCGCGCAATCATGCCCCCTGGCGATCGACAGCACCAGCTCGTACCGAGATTCCCACAGCGCCCATTTATTCGCGTAGATACCGCACAACTTGGCTCGCTCCTTATCGCCGTAGTGATGCACGCCATGTCCACCGCATGTCGGGCACGTCACTTTCAGGTCATCAATGATGCTCACCCTGGCGCCGGTACAGTTGCGGCAGTGCGGCCGAATGATTTCGACCAGCGCGGCGCGCGCCAGAGCCTTCGCTTGCTCGTCGGACATTGGCATCCGCCGCCTATGCCCAGCTCGCCATGCCTTTCGGGCCAGTAGAAGCACGGCGCGATGGATGGCGGCGCGATCGTACCCCTTTGCCCGGAAAATGTCGCTGCCGAGGCCGGACACGCCGGCCATGGCGGCAACGTACTCGACCGGCTTGGTGGCTTCCTCTTTCCAGCCAAGATCTGATGTTCCCATTGCGCCAATCAGTTGTTCAGCTATGCCCATAATCCCCCCCTCGTCGTTATCGGTACAGGCGTTCGCCAATAGTTTTCAAGACATGCCACTCACTCAACTTGATGCGCGGGTCGGCGAGGTCGACCACCAGAATCTGATGTTCATGGAAGCCGCGGCGCTTCATGGCTTCGCAGTCCATGCCTTCCGGTAGGATGTAGCCGAGCTGCGAGCGAACCGGACCGGGTTTGTCTCCTGGCTTCATGCCATGGCCTCGATCGTCAGCGCCAACAGGTCCAACTCGGTCAGGCGGTAGGTGCGCTCGAATGCCTTTCGCCCCAGACCGTGCAGCCCAGTACCGCCCCGGTGATGCTCAGGGCAGAGAGGGGCTACGATGAAATCGCTTTGCCGCTGGCCGGCGCCGCATTCTTCTTTCAGGTGATGGACCTCTGCCGGCGAGTACCCATACCCAAGGTGGCGGCAGAGAATGCAGCCGACTGCAGCCACCCGCGCCATGTGCCGTTTGCCGGCTGCGCTCATGCGAATCTCACCGAATCCACACCAAGCCCACAATTCACATCAAGGCGGCACGCGACCCGAACCGCCTCAGCCGACGTCGCCCCGAACTGCATGGCGCCAATCGCGTAATTCCCGCCGCTCCCGATGGCCCAATGCGGTATCCCAGTGACTTGGACGTAGATCAGCGTGTCGTGAATCACCCAAAGCCGGCGCTTCTGGTCGATCACCAGGGCGTAGAAGTCTTCGGTGACAGGGAATACCGGACGCTCACCGCCGGCCAGCCACGCGAGGAACATCTGAATGAAGTCGGAGCGCCCACAACATCCAACCAGGAACTGCCGGCCATCCGGCGCTGTGACCTTTCGCGCCTTGCGCATGGTCGTCGGCGTCCCGCCGATGGTCCGCTGGCGGTCGGATGATAGGGTTTGGCCGTCCCAGGCGATAACGGTCATTTCGCCATCACCCGATCCACCCGCATCCGCTGCCCATCCGATCGCGCCATGAATCGCAGCTTCACCAGCAATTCGTCGTGCAGGCGGTCGAGCGCAGCTTCGATCTTCACGCGAAGTTGCCATAGCCTATGCTCTGTTTCGTCGGTCATCATGAACCCTCGTTTGTGGAACTGAAAACTGGACTCCCATCTGTGCGCCATCAGCATATATCTGCTCAAGGTAAATGGCAAATCCGCGTTTGGTCAGCTGCGTTGTTGATCCCACAAGGACTGGCTTTCCGTCGCGGTCAAAGTCCCACTTTCGATAGCCATCCATCGTCAACTCGGGGTCGAATTCCTCGGGCAGGTACAGACGCTTGTAAGTGTCGTGCCACACTAGGTCGGAATACTGCCTGTCGTTGTACCAAGCCTGCTCGGCAATATCCTTCAGCGGGCCAACCCACATCCGAGCATTTGCATCAAGCCCGCGAACTTTCACCGGCTCGCGGATCACCACTTCAACGCCCAATGGGGCGTTCTGGATCGCTGCGCAGGCGATCTCCTTCTGCTGGTCGCCGAGCAGGATGATGCTGCGAGTCTTGTACTTTTCGCGCGTGACGGTTTTCATGATTTCGTTAGTAAACTAGGCCGCTGATTTGTATCCCACTGAAACGCATCGCCCAATTCCTTGCGCCGCTTTCGCCATCCGATCTTGTACGCCTCGTTTTCGTCCTCGTACTGCGGGTCTTCTTCCACGCCAGGGTACGGGAGGTCGTACTGCCCTCGCTCGGCATCGCTCCGCCCGTCTGCCGTGCGTTCCGCCAGCATCGTTGCCCACCAGTCATTTTTGCTGTCCGTGTGCATAACTTTGCGCTCAACTCGGACGCTTCGCGGCTTTGCACTCGGCCAGCAAATCAGCAGCCGGGCGCGTGCCTTCGCCTTGTTCGAATGCCAAGTCGCTGTAGTAGCCACGGTAGCTGTGCGCGCTGTTTAGGTTCGCCACTTCCGCGTCAATTCGCATTTCTGTCTCCGTAGTAACCGGCGCTCTAACCCGCCGCTCGACCATCGCTCGCTGGACCTGCCGCAAGAGGCGCGGCAGGCCGGTCAGCTAGCACGTTGTGCCCCACCACCACGAAGCCGAGGCCGCTGTGCCTGAGTGCTTCCAGGTTGTCGCGTCCGTAGGCCACCAAAGCAATGGGTGCGCCGCTGTTGAAATTCGCCCGCCGTCCGTCCACGTAGTGGAAGTGCGGGCGCCCTTTGAGGAACAGCACGCCGTCTGCCGCTCCCCATACTGTTTCGTAGAACATCGCGGTTTCGGTGCGCGCCGGAATCAAAGCAACCCCGTTGCCATGGTCACGCATCCGCCGCAGCCACTTCACCGCCTCGCGCCCGAAAGGCGGGTTAAGCCAGATCCTCGGCTTGTAGTTCCCCACGAAGCACCCGCAAGGTTCGATCAACCCGAGCGAAAGTAGCTTCGTCCGTAATCCAGGCACTCGGATGCTTTGCGCCTTTTGACAGGTTGCATGGGCCACATGCGGGCACCATGTTTCCGACAACAGTTCCGGGACAATCAGGGTGTGCGAGTGGGACGAAGTGGTCTTGGTGAAGATCGTTTGGTGCTCCACAGTATGCGCAGCCACCCCCGAAAGCTCGGAGACAATCCAGCCAGTCGGCATTTCTCCACTCAAATGGAAGACCTGTTTTTCGCTGTCGTCGCTTGGCGTTATGCACTCGTGAGCTTGCCTGCTTGGTTTTCTTTCCACGTTCGGATTCGATGTATCGCTTCCGCTCTTTCTTGATTTTCTGCTTTCCGTGGTCTGACTTCCTGAGCTTTGCCCGTCCATCGCGCGCCTTTGTTCTTGTGCATTCTCTGCACCATGAGGCAAGACCGTTGCTGCACCTTGGCTTTGGCCCGAAGTATTCGAGTGTTGCAGGATGCACGGTTCCGCATTTCGAGCATCGCTGCATTCCTGGTTCTTCGTGCTGCCTTCGCTCCCCTGGGCCGAATTTCCGCAGCTTCCGCTTTCGCTCTGCATCAACTTGTGCCACACACTCCCGGCAACGTGACAAAAAGCCGAGTGGTCGACTGGGACGGGGACTGAAATGCTCAGCGGAAAGAGGTTTGACCACTCCGCATTTCGTGCATTTCTTGAATGGTGTTTCTGGCAGTCGCTTGGGCATGACGAAATTGTATCGTCTTCCGTGATCGTAAGCAACACGCGCCCCTCCCACGGCAGCGTAAGGCCGTCGTCCTGCGCCGTGTAGTGCTTGGCCGCTGTTTTCCATGGCCGCACTACTGGCGCGCACGGGTCAAGATCGAAGGTTCCAAGCGCCCGCAGGATCTCGGGCGGCGTCAGCCACTCGTCGTTCTTCATCTTGGCGCTTTGGTGTGCTGAAAGGCCCATCATTTCTCCGGCTTCATCGGCCACAGCGGTTCGTCCTCGCTGCGCCTGCGAACCTCCAGCACCGGCATGCCGGGCATTGCGGCGGACTTCGCAGGCGCGGCGGTGTTCTTGGATGGAGTCCATGTGTGGTGTTCATGGCTGCGATCTCGGTGTGCATTGGCGCTTGTCCCAAACTTCGTTCATCGCTTCCGATGCCATAACGATTTGCATGTAGATAAGGTCTTCGCCGGCAAGATAGCGGCGCTTCAGTTCCTTGCACCATCCTCGATAATCGTATCCTTTCGTCTTTGACGCCGAGGCCTCAAGCTGCTTGGCGCGGTCAAGCTGTTCCTCGACGGACAACCTAGGTGCCTCGATTGCGAGAGGTTTCGGTTCGCGCTTTGCTGCGCCGCGGCACATATCGATGAATTCTGGCAGGTTCGGTGGGTACGATTTACCGTCTGGCGATATGCGATCTTCGCAATCCCTGATTGCCTCCCCGATTTGTGGAGCAGTAAAGCCGCCTAGCTTTTCAGCCCACACTGATTTCACGTTCGACAGGTCCGTTCCTTCCCACTGCCGGCCGAATGCAGCACCGTACAAAGCAGCCAACCGGATAAAGATGCGCTCAATCCAATCTTGTTGCCGTTCCGTCGATAACTGGCGAAGGGTGACGGTTTGCGCCGGTGAGTTCGGCGATGGTTGCACTGACCCGGTCTGCTCTGCTGCTTCCATTTTTCCCATGACTCTGCTCCTTCAAATCAAAAAGACCCTGCCACCCAGACCTGATGCTGGCGTCGATAATTTCCCCTGGTGCCTGACCTTTGATGGCGCACTGCACAAGGAATTCCAGTTGCTTCTTTGCCGAAAGTTCTGTTGTCTGCAGTCGGCGTGACTTTCGGTAGTCGAGCCACTCCATCCACTTTACTGAACCGACGCAGTCAGGAACATCCAGTCGCGCCGGATCAAACGGCGCGGGCTTGCCCTGCGCTGGTTTTGCTTTTGACTTTGTATCTTGTGATGGTGATGGTGTTTCGTTTGGGTTATTGTTTGGGTTAGCCCAACCTGAACCAGTGGGTTTTGTTTGGGTTTTTGCTGGTCTGCCACCTTTTCGACCGTTTTCGATCTGTTTGTCGTGTAGTTTCAATGCTTTGTTGTATTCCAATACCAACCGAGCCTGTATAAGGTAGCCGCCTTCCTCGGAAAAAAACGCTTTCACAACCTTCCCAATACGCGACCACGTTTTTTTGTCGGAACGGCAAATCGCCGCCAACTGAGTATCGTCATTCGGGAGGTTGCCGCCGCGATTCCATGATGTCATCAGCATCAGAAAATAGGCGCCGTGCTGCTCGGTCGTTAAGTGAGCCGTGTCGGCCAGGTAATCGCCGATGAAGATCGGCATCCATGTGTCGGGTTTGCTCAAAACTCAACCTCGTCCAACTTGGAAATTCTAACCCTGGCTTTATAGTGCTCAAGTTGCGACAGACCGGCAATTCGTCCCGCGGTAAATGATAGAGGGTCTATCTCTGCCAACGATTCCAGTTCCTGCGGGTACATGTCGATATTGGCCGGGCCAGAAATAGATGAACAATAACCAGCAAGCAAGGCCGTAATTGCACCTATACCCTCAGATGAGACTAGCAGGAGCAAAGCATCCAACTTTTCTTTCTGCTCGTGAACCGTTTTGTGGCACGTTTCACACAGGCATTCAAGTTGTTCGGCGTCGTACTCCCAAACTTTTCGACCCTTGATGTATGCCTTGTGGTGGACGTTAAGAGTTTCGTCTTTGTCTCCGCAAACCTGGCATGAAAATTCATTCGCCTGCATTACCTCCAGCCGCTTCTTTTGCCACTTCGGATTCCTGTACTGCACTGCCCATTGCGTGTCGGAAGTCACCGCATAACCCTTCGGTGCAGCACCCAAGCAGAGGTAGAAATTCCGGCAACAGGACGGCGAGCGCCTTGAACGGACTCTGAATGGATGCTGCACGGAATAGTCATTACGGGACTCCTGTTAGCTATTGGCTTTCTACGGCCAGTGCAATCATTATCCGCATCATTTCCCGCCTGTCAAGCCCTCTGTGAGCATGTCGCCCGGATCCTCCTCAACCCCAAAAGGCCACGGGTTATCTCTCAGATACTTCCGCCGACGAGAGCTTGCGCATGGCGGCCATGTGGGGACCTTGTTCCATGCGGACATTTGGTGGGCTGTGACCATTTTTCGTCCCCTTCAAAAGTCGGCGTTGGTACTACGGCGCTTCGTGGCCACAGCCGCCGAACCCATCATTCCACCAGACCTGCGCAAAAAGCCGCGCAGGCCGGTGAATTCAGACGGTCATGCCTCATACGGTCTCCCATCGCCGAATCATCCTGACGTGGCTGCGGATGATCGAGCGGATGCGCGGCTGCCGGCGATGCGACCACAGCAAGCCGATGTAGAGCCTCGACTGGTCCTGCATGATCAGGAACTTGATGGGGCGGTTGTCGGTATGGATCATTTTGGCGCATCCGGTAGCGGCATCCAGTGGGTCATAGGCCACGGAAGCGGCTGGTATTGCTCATCGTTCCCGGCAAAGCTCTTGATGATCCACGCAGAATCGCCTTGCTTACAGTTCATGGCTTCTTCCCTTCCTGTTGGCAGCACGCTTTGCCGCGAGCTCTGTGGCGTGCCATTTAGTGAATGTAATCGGCCCGGATGATGTTTGCACCGTGGCAATCCCGTTTCGGATCAGCGCGTCAGCATGGCGAACTCGCTTCCCGACAAGAACGTAAATTTTCGTGGTTTCCATGCCGCCGATTATGAGCTTGCGTCAGCAATCAAGTCCAATAAAAAGATTTGATATAGCCATCAATACAATCTAGTTGCGTATCTGCTGCCCATCTGAAATACTGATCACTCCAGCGCATCGGATAACTGGAACGACAAGGAGCAACGACCATGAATGAAGCTGAGCAAGCCTACAAAAGACAATCCGACGCCGCTCTCGTTGCGTTTCAGAGAAACGAAATCTCCTTTGCTCAATGGAACAGGCTCCAGTCTGATGCGGCGTGCGCTTATTGGGCCGCGAGGAAATAGCTATGTGGCGCGACAACCCCGAACCCTACACCTTCAGCCGGCCCGAAAAACACCAACAAAAGAGGTAATACACGATGTGCAAACGCCAGTTCCACGCTGAACAAGACCGAAAGCGCAGTATGAAACCCGATCCGCTGGAGTCCGAAGACTCCGCAGGCTACAGCGACTTTCTCGCTGACTGGCTGTTCATCGTCGCTGTGCTGCTTGGCGCTGCTGCATTGGCGTTCTATCTGGTGCCGATATTTAATCCTGCTTGGGGGCTGTTGTGATCCGCGCCATCCTCTTATCTGCCATCCTAGCCGCATGCGGTACCGGAGAAATCCGCCGCAGCATTGTTGGCGGCGAAACGCTGGTCGAGCATATCGACACGAGCGACCATCCGGCTACCTGCCCCCGCGCGCACAACACAGGATGCTTCCAAATCCGCTTCGTCAATGGCCGAGTCGAAAAACACATCTGGAAATCAGCGGTCGCCCCGGCCTACGTCAAGATTCACGAGGACGCCCATCGGCTCGGACTTCAGCACACGGTAGCCAAGAAGCATAACCTGTACAGCATGGCGATGACTCCGTATCAGCAATCGCAGCAGCGCAATGCCGTGTTGTGTTCAACGATCGTATTCGGCGTGCCAGGCTATCCGCTCGGACATCTGCTGTGCAACGACGGCAGGTCGGAATGGACGATTGCGCCATGAGCGCCAACCAATCCGCCGTCGTGCATATTCGCGGCCACGATTTCACGGTCACTTTCACGCCGAAGGACGACGAACTTCCGGAACTAATTCGGCTTGGCCTTGGCGAATATCCTGACGTCGATAAGTTCTCTGAAGCGTATATCGAGCATGGTAACGACAAGCACAGAGCCCGCCGTTACGCAAGCGTCCGCGCTGCCGCTGATATTGGAAAGGTGATGCCATGACTGGCAACGAAGCCGTATTCTGGACTTGCGTGATCTGCGGATTGATCGGGGCGATGCTGTGAGCGCCGACAAAAAGCCTGTTTCATTCGAATCCAGGGGAATGCAGCGCGTCCTGGCGGTTCTAGCCAAAGCGACAAGCCCGGTCGACGATGAAACGATCGCCACTCGCGCCTGCGTTGGGCTGCAGACATTCACCGGCACCTATCGGCATCTACTGCTGCGCGCCGGGAAGATACACATTGCAGACCTCCAGCCAAATCGCGTCGGTCCGGCAAAACCGCTGTACGCACCCGGCCCGCTGGTCGGCGATCCTCCAGTAAAGCCGCCACGCAAGCCGGCTGTGATTGCGCAGCGTGATTGGCGAGAGCGCACAGCTTATTACGAGTCGATCAAGGCAAGAACGCGGCTTGCCAGACCGCCCGACCCGGCGTTGGCTGCATTACTTGGCCTAACCACGAGATACCACAAAGCCGCTTGACAACGCCACAATGAACGCGCGAAATCGATGGAATTTGATTTCGTAGATACAAAACAAAGAGAGGGAAGAAATGAACGCGCCAGTCACACAAAACCAATCCGCCGTAGCCACGCGAAACACATTCTCAGCCTTCATGGCGGGGGATGGGGTCAAACGCAAGATCAGTGAAATCATTGCCGGCAAGAAAGGCGACGGCTTCATTACGTCCATCGTCGCCTGCGTCAGCAACAATCCGGCGCTTGCCAATTGCGATAACGGCACGATCCTCTCGGCGGGCCTGCAAGGCGCTGCCCTGGACCTGTCGCCCAGCCCTGCGCTCGGCCACTTCTACATGGTCCCGTTCGAGGATCGCAAGAACAATCGGACCGTGGCGACATTCCAGATCGGCTACAAGGGCTACATCCAACTGGCGATCCGCTCAGGGCAGTACCGGCGCATCAACGTCATCGCACTGAAAGAGGGCGAACTGGTCAGCTACAACCAACTCACCGAAGAAATTTTCACCAAGCTGATCGACGACGACGAGGTACGCGACAAGACCGCGACCACCGGCTACTACGCCATGTTCGAGTTGACCAACGGCTTCGTCAAAACGATGTACTGGTCGCGCGCCAAGATGGAAGGCCACGCCCTGAAATACTCCAAGGGCTACGCCGCGAAGAAGGGTTACACCTTTTGGGAAAAAGACTTCGACGGCATGGGGTTCAAGACCATGCTGCGCCAGTTGCTCTCCAAGTGGGGCGTCATGTCGATCGAACTGCAGCGAGCCATCGAGTCTGACATGAGTGTGCTGAATCAGGACGGTCGGCCCGACTACATCGACAACCCAGAGCGCGACATCATTGATGGCGGCGACCAGGGCGGCGGCAACAATGGCAACCAGGCCAGCGCCCGCCAAGGAAAAGCCGCCTGGACCGATGAGCAGTTCCGCAAGGAGTTGCCGAACTGGCGCGCGCTGATCGCCAAGGGAAAGCGGACCGCAGAGGATGCCATCACAGCAATGGGCAGCAAAGGCCCGCTCACCGAAGATCAGATCGCCGAACTCAGGACGCCGGTCGATGACGGCGTGATGTCTGATGCGGAAATAGCCGCGGCGCGCGCCAAAGAAATAGCCGAGGCTTCTGGAAGTTAATCATGGCACGCGGCATTAAATTACAGGGTACGCGCTCCGGAAGCCTAGTTGCCGTGCGCTACACCAAGACCGACAAGAACGGCAAAAGGATTTGGGAGTGCAGGTGCGACTGCGGAGAAACAACTTACTGCACCGCGTCTTCGATTTCTACGGGGAGATCAACAAGCTCGGCTGGCCTTTGGCAAAGGCGCTTTCGCCTGTAAGAAATGGGCGATGGGGAGAGGTTGCTGACGGGAAAAGACCTGGCGCAAGGCGCTGAACAACAACCAAACACACAGGAGAACGAAATGCCGAATCATGTGACGCACAAACTGACCTTCGCAGAAGACAAGGCCGAAGCAATCTTCGCAGCATGTTGCCCGGATGGGAAGTTCGATTTCAACATGCTGGTGCCGAAGCCTCCGCATATGTACCACGGAGACCTTGGCAGCGAAGACGCTAAAGACTTCAAGTGCAACTGGATGTCGTGGCAGATCGAGAATTGGGGCACGAAGTGGAACGCTTACGCGCAAACCTGCGGCATTGAAGACGGGAAGGCGTTTATCAAGTTTGACACCGCATGGAGTGTGCCGTACCCGGTGATGGCCGCATTCGCCAACAGGTTCAATGTTCCGTTCGAGCATCGCTACTTCGATGAGAGTTCCATCTTTTGGGGCGTCGAAACATGGGGCGGATCTGATCTCGTCAGTAGGACGAAGACGCAAAAGTCCGCGGAAGAAGACAGGGGTCCGCTGTGCGTCGAACTGACGGGCTATGACCCGGCGCGCGACGAAGACGACGAAGCCGCCTGACCAAAAACACACACAGGAGAAACCATGAACTACGCACTTCACGCCGAGCCGCAGGGCACCGAAGCCTGGCTGGCCGGACGCAATACCCGCCTGAACGCATCGGAGCTTGTCCTGGCCGCTGGCGACGGCATGAACGGGCGGACACGTACCGACCTGATCCGCAAGTTGGCGACCGGCATCGAACCGGACGTCGACGCCTTCACGCAAAAGCTGTACGACGAAGGGCACCGATTCGAGGCGCTGGCCAGGCCGCTGGCCGAGGAAATCATTGGTGAAACGCTGTACCCCATCACCGCATCGATCAAGGTCGACGGCCTCACCCGACTGCTTGGTGCATCACTGGACGGCGCCACCGCATCCGACGAGATCAACCATGAACACAAGCGCATGAACGCCGCGCTGCGGGCCGCGCTGGCGCAAGGCATCATCCCCGTCGAATACCACTGGCAGATGGAACAGGGCCAGATGATCAACGGCGCCACGCGGACCCTGTTCATGGCGTCGGAGTGGGATGATGACGACAACTTGATTGAAGAAATGCACGTCTGGTACGAATCGAATCCGGTTCTGCGCGACAGGATCATCCCGATCTGGAAGCAGGCCGAGGAAGATGCGGAAAATTACCAGCACGTCGAGGCGGCGCCGGTTGCTGTGGCCGCGCCGATCAAGGATTTGCCGACCCTGTTCATTCAGGCCACAGGCGAAGTCACGGCGACCAACATGCCCGACTTCAAGGTGCAGATCGCCGAGTTCCTTGGCTCCATCAACATGACGCCGGCCACCGATCAGGAGTTCGCCGACGGCAAGGAAGTCGCCAAGAAGCTGCGCGAACTGGCCAAGAAGATCATCGAGCGCAAGGAAGACATGCTCGCGCAGACAGCAACGATCGGCGAGATTGCCAAGGAAATCGACTTCCTGTCCAAGACCATCAACGCCAATGCGCTGGAGTTGGAGAAGGCCGTCGAGCGCGAAGAGAAGGCCCGCAAGTTGGCCATTGTCGTCGCGGGCCGCATGGCGCTCGACGAGCATATCGGCGCGCTGAACAAACGCTTGGGCAAGCCCTACATGCCGACCGTCACCGCCGACTTTGACGCCGCCATCAAGGGCAAGCGACTGCTCACCGCCATGGATGACGCCGTGGCCACCCTGCTGGCCAACAAGAAGATTGAAACCAGCGCCATCGCCGACCGCATCGAGATCAATCTGAACTACCTGCGCGACACAGCCAGCGAGCACAAATTCCTGTTCGCCGATACCGGAATCATCGTGCTCAAGGCAAGCGATGATTTCGAGGCGCTGGTGAAGCTGCGCATTTCCGAGCACAAATCCGCCGAAGCGAAGAAGCTGGAAGCCATCAAAGAGGCTGCGCGAGTCGAAGCCGAGGCGAATGCTGCGGCCAAAGCCAAGGCCGAGCAGGAAGAGATTGCGCGCCAGCAGGAGATTTCGCGCTATCAGTCGGACGAAATCGCGCGCCATCAGAAGATGCTCGTCGACGAACCCGCAGCGCAGCCGACTGTGAAACCCGTGATTACCATTGACGGCCCGTTCACGTCCGATATTCAGATACCGAAACCAGACGACGGCGCGCGCATCAGGCTGGGCGAGATCAGCGAACGGCTCGGATTCACGGTAACAGCCGACTTCATCGCCTCGCTTGGGTTCCAGCCGGTTGAGACGATCAAGGCCGCGAAACTGTACCGCGAATCGCATTTCAAGCCCATCGTGGCGGCGCTGATCGACCGCCTCGAAGCGGTGCGGCAGAGGGACTGGAGGGCCGCAGCATGAAGATCATCGCGGCAGTGCGGCCAAGCGAGTTTCTTGTTCAGATGACTGATCTGGAAATTGCCCGTGTTCTCGGCTTCGGATATGTGTCCGAAGTCAAGCCATCCTTGTCTGTTGGACAAGAAATAAAGGTTGCCGATCTGTGGCGCGCGCTTGAAATCAGCCGCGAGCGCCACGACGAACTCGCCAAGATGGCAACGCAACTGCGTACTGCAGCGACTAGCGTGGACAGCATCAATGCCGCGCTTTCCAATCCAATTGTGGAGGTTAAAACAGCATGACCAGCAACAGCAGAATGATCGCACTGGCCCTGGGCGGCCTGCTTGGTATGTCGGGCGGACTCCAGGTTGTTGGCGGTATGGAGAAAGCGCCAATCCCTGCGCGCGCTCCAGCCATGCGCCCGAGCCGAAAGGCGATTCTGAGCGGCAGTGACTACACCGGAGTTATCCGCTTCGGCTACCAAAAGCACCCGCCCGGCACCGTCGCGCAGTCCAAGCGCGCGGCACTCAAGACCAAGAACCGCGCGAAGCATCGCGCTCACATGAAAGGCAGAGCATGAGCCCGCAAGCACTTGCCAACCTGCTGAACGGCAGGGAGTATCGGAAGGAGATTACCGCCGCCGAAGAAGTGCAGGCGCGGTTTCATGGCCTGGTTGTGGTGTATGGCGCCAGCGATGACCTAATGGAATTCGCCGGCGCAATTCACGACGAACTCGGCGCCTATGACGGGACGACCGCCTACCTGACCGGCGCCGGCCTGCTGCAGAACGAATGCGAAAACGACGAGTGCCCGCACTTCGAGAAGATGAAGGAAAAGGCCGCGACGATTGACGCGCTGTGGTGTGCCGAAGGTGACTATAGCTGGACCTTCAAGACGGCGATCCCGCATGAAGAATTCCAGATTGTCGAGGACGGCGAGCCGTACTGCCGCGGCATCGTGTTCGCGCTGGCTGACGTGGGCATGAAACCGAAGCACCCCACCATCGCCCTGTCGCCGGTGAAGTCCAGCCAGATCCATGCGATCGGGCGCGACCCCGCCACCAGCATCATGCACATCCAATTTAAGGGCGCCGCCGGCCCTGGCTCGACTTACGCATACGAGAACGTCAGCCTGGAGCAATTCGCCGCATTCAAGGGCGCCGAATCCATCGGCCATCACTTCGGCGCGCACTTCAAGAAGAACGAGAAGCACCCGTACAAGAAGCTCGGCACCTGATTCCGCAGTACAACCCACCACCAAGGAGAAATAGCATCATGGCAAAACCCATCAATGAAAACCTGCGCAGTGTGCGCATCGAGAACGAGGCCGGCGACCTAGTGCCGCTTCTGGATGATGCCGGCGAGAAGTTCGCTGAACTCGTCCGCGCCGTCAATGCTACCGGCAAGGCCGGCAGCCTGACGATGAAAGTATTCATCAAGCCAAGCACGGCAGGCGCGAACGCCGTCCGCGGCGAAGCGAGTATCAAGAAGCCGAAGGGCTTGCCGGCAGAATCCCTGCTGTGGCCGACTCCCGAAGGAAACCTGATGGACGACGACCCAAGGCAGTCGAAGCTCGAGCTGAAGCAGGTTGCCGCCGAGCCGGCCCGCGAACTCAAGACGGTGGGAGCGTAAGCCATGAGCGACGAAGTTACCTTCATCGGCGCAAGCGACGTGCTTGCGGCCGGGTGCAGCATGGCCGGCTCTCAACTTCCTGACGACGACGAAGCCGGGCGCATCCCGTATGTGCTGGTGCCGGCCGAGTATCGCGTCGAGGACATCGAGCGCCTTCTGCCCTTCCCAACCCGCAAGCACGCTACCGTCACCGTATCGCGGACAGGAAGTTTCATCGAGTACGCCAAGAAGCACGGCAGCCTTGACGAATGCGTGATCTACGCCGAGATCGACGCCGAGGCATCCAAGTGCGTTCTGCTGGCAGTGATGAACGACAACGGCGCGACCGATCCGAAGTGGCGCGACCATCGCTGCACGTTCGCGCCAGCCCTGTCGGTTGAGTGGAAGCGCTGGCTGTCGAAGAATGGCCCCGGAAAAGCGATGTCGCAAACAGACTTTGCCACCTGGCTGGAGGACAACCTGGACGATGTTCGATCCGTCAATGGTTCTCCGTCCGGCGCGCAGATGCTGGAAATGTCCCTGGCCTTCGAGGCAAATGCCGACAAGCGCCTCAAGAGCCGCGTCAATCTGCAGTCGGGCGGCGTGCAATTCGAGTTCGCCGACGACGCGACGCCGGACACTCGCAGCAAGATGGAAGTCTTCAAGCGCTTCACCCTTGCCCTGCCGGTCTTCGATGGCAGCACCGACGCCTATCCGGTCGAAGCCCGCCTCAAGTACCGCGACAACTCCGGCAAGGTGACGTTCTGGTACGAACTGATTCGCCCTGATCGCGCCTTCAAGACGGCGGTGAGCGAGGCGCTGAACCAGATCAAGGAAGCGACTGGCTTCATGTTTCTGCAGGGAACGCCGTAAAGCCATGACCGCACGCCGGACCACCATAAGCATCTTCGGCAAGGATTATCCAATCCCGCCGAGGGGGTTGTATGCCGGCGTGCCTGGTCAGGGTCCGGAAGGCAAGCAATGCAGGCATTGCCACTGGCGCGATCGGCACGAATATTCGCACACCGTATCGAAGTGCTGGCTGATGCACAGCCACTGGACTAACGGCGCCAAGACAGACATTCAGGCGACGGCGCCGGCTTGTGAGCATTTCAAGGCTAACGTAACCGGCCTTGCGCCGGCACAGGAGGAAACGAAATGACAACGCCTATTGCGGCAGGTCCGCTCGAAGCGTCAGTTAGGTCTGCGCGCTTTGTCACCGTGCAGACCGTGCATTCTGGTTTTGTCGGGTGGTGGTGGACGGCTAAGAAATTGCACGACATCGGCTATCAAATCAAGGTCAACGACACAGTGAGGGCAGCGGTTTCCGACGCAGTGTGGCTGTACGGCGTAGCTGAAAACACCGGACTGTGTTGCCAGTGTGAGGGGGTCGAGATCGTGGGCGACGATCTGAATGCGGTGACTCAGGCTACATCCGATGTGGCCAGTGTGCTCGCTAAGTTCCGTGGCGTGGTGCCACTGGATTAAATGGACCTAACGTTTGAATTCACCGGCCTGCGCGGCTTTTCGCGCAGGTCGCCTCGAACGCAGGGTTAGCCCTCAGATATAGGAGACATGAATGGATAATTTTTACGAAACCGTATATTCGCAGGACAACCCAAAAGGCGAGGCCCACGGGTGGATTCAGTGGAAAGGCACGGATGTTTGTATCGACCTGCACTGCGCCTGCGGATACCACGGGCATTTCGACGGAGACTTCTTCTATTTTTACGAGTGCCCGGCCTGTCACGCGAAATATGCGGTAGGGCAAAACGTGAAACTGATTCCGCTCACCACGGAGCAGCAAGAACATGCAGACGGCAATCATGTCGGCTTCAAGACGTGCGAATACGAGGAAGACCATGAGGGCTAACGTTGAAGTTCAGGGGTGCTGCGCGGCTTCATCGCGCAGCGTCCAGAGAGCGAAGCGAACGGGGTCGACCGTAGGGTTATGCCTCATGACATTGGAGAACGAAATGGCGATTGACGGTACGAGTGACGGGCGTAAGGCCCACGTTGATTGGGAGGCTGTGCGCGGCACTGAGAACGAGTGCGACGCTGAGAGGCGAATTCGGCACAGCGGCGGTGTGCTGTCGCGCTCATGGTGGGATGCGTGGTTTGAGCGTTCGGACGAATGGCGCGACGAGATCGGCCATGAGGCATAACGCTTGAATTCAGGGGCGACCGGCAGCTTTATCGCCGGGCGTCCCTTGCAACGAAGGGTTCGGCGGCATTTTACGAAGAGAGGATGAATCATGAATTTGCAGACGTGGGCAAAGTGGGTCGCAGAAATTGACTCCATGACAGGCGGCGCGATAGTTGAGCTGCGGCCTGGGCCGTATGGCGGCATAAAGATCGGCGTGCGCTGGATGATAGGACAAGAGCAGTACGGGTACGAGCATGCCATGTCACTCGGGGAGATGGAGCGGATGGTCGAAGCGGCACAGCCGTGCGTTCTTGAGCAAATCACCCATGCGGTGCGCAGGATGACGCCGAACGTAGAAGTCACCGGCCTTGCGGCGGCTTCATTGCCGCAAGGTCCGTGTGGACT
>ERZ1292625.2179-Hain-H41-01um-R1-2179-length-19126-cov-7_pt1 | contig 19126 bp, 22 predicted proteins | sample MGYA00564400_ERZ1292625 | MGnify/ENA primary metagenome ERZ1292625 (study PRJEB36523, sample SAMEA6512639) | groundwater metagenome | collected 2019-01-08 | study: AquaDiva: Metagenomics assemblies of 32 groundwater samples
CAATGATTAGGGCATTATCCTAACGAGACTGGTGGGATTCCACTGCGAATGTACCTGTAAAGCAGGGTTGTTTATTTTGTCCTATAATGTTATTATGAGCTTACCGCTGAAGGGCGGTTTTTTAATATGCAAAATATACGAAATGTAGCCATCATATCAGCAGGTAGCCTTGGCACCCTTCGGTCATGCCAAAGGCTCTCCTCTGATATTTTTGCCACGAAAGGATCAGTATGGCACAAATAAGGAACGTGGCAATAATTGCTCACGTAGACCACGGTAAAACTACGCTAGTGGATGCGCTCTTAAAGCAGAGTATGACCGCTTTGGGTAAAAATGCGGAAAGTACCCTAATTATGGATAGTAATGAATTGGAAAAAGAGCGGGGAATTACCATTTTTTCCAAAAATGCCAGCGTTGTCTGGCACGGGACGAAAATCAATATTATTGATACTCCGGGACATGCGGACTTTGGTGGAGAAGTAGAACGGGTTTTGACCATGGCAGACGGCTGTTTACTTTTGGTAGATGCCAAAGAAGGCCCGATGCCTCAAACGAGGTTTGTTCTTAGGCAAGCTCTAAAAATGGGTCACAAAATTATAGTTGTTGTTAACAAAATAGATAGGCCGGATGCCAGAATTAACGAGGTTTTGCACGAAGTTCTGGGTTTATTTTTAGAACTTGGGGCAGACGAGCAAATAGCAGATTTCCCAACAGTTTATGCAAGTGCCAAGGAAGGTAAAGCCGGGCATGAGCCGGATTTGGCACAAATGAAGGATATCACACCTGTTTTTGAGGCGATCCTCGAGCATGTCCCGGCTCCTCAAGCTTATGCGGATAAACCGCTGCAAATGCTGGTTTCTAACATTACTGCGGATACCCATAAAGGCAGAATTGCCATTGGGCGGGTGTTTGCGGGTAAATTAACAAGTGGTGCGGAAATTATGCACATAAATAGAGAGGGCGTAAGGAAAAAGGCAAAAATCACATCTCTTATGACTTTTGAAGGTTTGGGAAAAGTGGAAAGCAGGGAAGTAGATGCAGGGGACATTGCCGCGATTTCCGGGATAGGGGATGTGACTATCGGAGATACGGTAGCAGATGTTGTAAACTCCGTTGCTTTGCCGATACTTGGAATTGAAGAGCCAACTATACGCATGCATTTTATGGTCAATGCTTCACCCTTTGCAGGTCGTGAAGGGGAGTTTAAGACATCCCGACAAGTTCGCGATAGATTGTTTAGGGAACTGGAGACAGACGTTGCACTGCGCGTTAGTGATGGCGTTAACGGTGACTGGATAGTTTCCGGCCGTGGTGAGCTGCACCTGGCGATATTAATTGAAAGATTAAGACGCGAGGGTTATGAGTTTGCCGTGTCGCGCCCTCAGGTAATTACTAAAATTATTGATGGGGTAAAGATGATTCCGTTTGAAAAAGTTTTCATAGAAGTGCCGGATGAGTATAGCGGATCTGTAATTTCCAAGATGGGTGAGAGGCACGCCGAAATTGTAAATATGAAGACAGAAAACGGAATTTGTCACCTGGAGTGTATTATTTCTACTCGTGAGCTTTTTGGATACAGAAGTGAGCTCATGACTGATTCTAAGGGCCTTGGAATAATTAACACCATTTTTTTAGAATTTAGGCGAGATAACGGCTTTTCGCATAGCCGAGATCGTGGTTCGCTTGTTGCTCATGAAACCGGTACGACTAACTCTTATGGACTAATTAACAGTCAGGACAGGGGAGTACTTTTTGTCGGCCCTGCGGTATCTGTCTATAAAGGGCAAGTGATTGGCCAAAATTCCAGGGGCGAGGATATAAGTGTGAACGTTTGCAAAACAAAACAGCTTTCCAATATGCGTAGTAAAGGTGAAGGGACAAGTGACCACTTTGATGCGCCTCGTGTGATGGGGCTTGAAGATGCCCTTGAATATATAGATGACAGCGAACTAGTTGAAGTTACGCCAAAGAATATTAGGATCAGAAAGATTGTTCTGGATGTGGTTGAGGCCAGAAGAAGAAAATCGCAAGGAATTAATTGACATTTGACAGTTAACTTAAGGCTGAAGCCCTTATTTGGTACCAAGTGCTTGCCATTTAGCCTTGTTTCTGCTACAATTCTTGAGACAAAACGACCCACAAGGCCGTTTTTTGTTGGCTATGAACGGAGAAAGAGAGATATATAAAGGTTTACCAAGCGAGGAAGAATTAGATGAAGATCTGATTTTTTTGTCGTACGCTTCGCAAGAAGGAATCCCTTTTAAACATGTTTTTGATGGTATGCAGTTTGAAGTTGATCCTTATGGTTTTGATAAATATTATGAAAACCGGACTGAGCAGCAATATTACATGCTTATGGGTCTTTTATATGAAAAAGCGCCGAGTGGTGATTTAGAATTTGAATCTGCAAGGTTGATAAACGGTCTGTTTCAATACAAAAATAGGTTTATAGATGATCCTGTTGTGCAATTAGATGCAGAAGGTCATGAGGCTGTTGAATCTATGAATGTAGTTGATCTTGCAGAATTTTTGACCTCGGTTCACTTTGACTATTTAGATGATGCGAAAGCTGAGCTTCAAAACGGTGATTTGTCTGAAGGCACGGTTTCGATGCTTGCTTTATGGTCAAAGATAGAAAAAATAGCAGACAGAGCGGCCGAAAGATTTAACGAAGGCATGGCAGCTTAACTCCTTGAGGGGGTTACCTTTTAGCTTCGTTTTAGTTTAAAATTGGTTTGGTACATTTAAATGCAACCGCACGAGGTGAAAAACCACCGGCGGTTTTTTAATGACCTATTTGAAAGGAGGTGAAAATAATGACAGAAGCTAGACAGGGAATGAGCGGCGATAGTTTAGAACAATTAGAGTTTACTACTCGAAACATAATGATCACGTCTGATGATAAAGTCAAAGTCAGTGAAAGTGGTCAGGATATTTCTTGGGAATTAAGACTAATGGAGAAGGGAGATTATAGGGTTTTTATTAGAGAATTTAGAGGAAAAAGAGTGACAAATGTCAATTTCAGAGAGCTGACTGCTGGCAAAATGTACCAATTTGGTGGCAGGGAGTTGTATATGCTTCCAAAAGGTGGAACCGGTGATGGGCAAAGAACATTGGTATTTGTTGGAGGGAATGCTGCATGCTTTGAGAAAAATCCGGATTAAGGTTGTGCGCTGTTTTTGCGCCCCACTTGTGCGTTTAGTAATTTCTTTTAAAGATTTGCTGCAAGGCGTTAGGGAATATTCCAATTTTTTTGTGTTGTTTTTTTAAAACTAATCGAAGAGATCTTCGAGCTTGGAGATAAGTTCTTGCAGCTTTAAAATCAAGTTTTGAATTGTATTCTCGTTATTTGTGTTGACAGCAGGTGATGGCGAAGGACTCGGTGTTACTTCCGGAGATGCCGATGGTGAAGGTGAAACATCAGGTGACGGTGATGGGGAAGGTGAAATCTCCGGGCTAGGTGAAACTGTTGGCGTGGCACTAGGTGATGGACTGACTGAAGGGGTAGGAGAGACTAAAATATCATCATCATCGTCTTCGTCGCTGTCGTTGTCATCTTCATCTTCATCTTCATCTTCATCTTCATTGTTGTCTTCGTCGTGCTTTTTACCAATATCTGATTTGGCTACTGCAGAAACTGCTTGTCCGCCTTCGTGTTCGTGGGCTTCTTCTGAAACAAATGCTCCATGGTTTTGTGGATGGTCTTCACTTCCGTTTTGAGATGCTAAAACAGGCGCCGTTACTAACAGGATAAATATCAGTGTAAAAAGTGGTAGTAATTTTTTTGTCATTTGCAAAAAGTTAAACGATTGAACCTTTAAAATGTTACATTTTGCCTCGGGTTACGTTTAAACTGTTGACAGCTGTTTTATTTTGCGACTTTTTGTGTTTACGGTTAGAATACGTGTCTATGGATGATTTGCCCAATTTAATTGCCAAAGCACAAAAAGGAGATAAGGATGCTTACGGCGCAATCTATAATTTGTATTACAAGCAAATATACAGGTATTGTTTTTTTAACCTGAGAGACAGTGCGCAGGCACAGGATATTGTCCAGGAAACGTTTTTAAAAGTCTGGAAGTCGATTGGCAGTTTTTCTTTGGATAATGGAGGAACAATACAAGCATTTTTATATAGGATTGCCAGAAACCTAATAATTGACCAATCCAGGCGTAGGAAGGATGCAAAATTAGAAGATTTTGAACATTTGGGAACAAATGACCATGTAGAGGAGGGGGTAGACAGGGATAGTGAGAAGGAAAAATTGAGGCAGGCCTTGAGCCAATTGGCAGATAAAGACAGGCAAATAGTAATCTTGCGGTATTTTGAAGAAATGTCATTTGCCGAAATTTCGAAGGTAATCAAAATTAGGGAAGGAGCCCTAAGGGTTAGGATACACAGGATTTTAGATAAATTAAAAGATCTTATTGGTGAAAAATGATTGAAGATAATTTAGAAAAGATTAAAAGCGAATATCAGAAAATTGTGACGCCCGATTATTTAATTAGTAATGGGTGGCTGGATTTGTCGTTGAAACTACCGGAGAAGGGGGTAAACCCATTGCGACTAATTTTTGCAAGAGGGTTGGTATTTGCTTTGGTTATTTTGGTTTTGAGTATTGGGGTGGTTGGAGTTGCGCAGGCTTCCAAGCCCGGTGATTTATTATTTGGAGTAAAGGTATTTTCTGAAAAAGTTGCAGTAAAGGCCGGAGTCAATCCTGAAATTAGTGTGGTAAGACGAGCAGATGATTTGATAGATCAAACGAAAAAATCTTCCGAAGCGGCGGAAAGGGCTTCAGAAGAATATACAAGGACTTTAGAGCAAGGTAAGCAGGATGCTGAGGAGCGTGGAAGTACACAAAATTTCAAACAAACGTTGGAAAAGCAGGAGCAAAAGTTTACGGAAGCGCAGGGGAAAGACAATAATTCATCGGAATTAAAAAGGGCAGCTGAGGAAACGGCTAGGGTTCAGGGCGAAGTTAAGGGGGATAAGGATACGAATGGACACGATAGTGAAGAAAATAAAAATGAATCCGGGCGCAGTGACAATGGTGAAAATCGCAGTTCTGGAAATTCCCAAGACGATGACCGCGAAGGGGATTAGTTAAGGCTTGGCCTTGGTGTGGGACAGGGTTATAGCTTAGGGTGCTGGGTTATAATACCTTTGTGAAATATGTTTTGCCGCTAGTTATACTTGCAGTTCTGGTTGTGGCTGTTTTTGGCGTTTTTAAGTACGGGCAGTCGTTAAAGGCGCCTTCTGTTGAATCTTCTAGTTTGCCAACAGCTGTTCCCGTTACGGAAAACAACTCCACAAAAGATATCCCAAAAGTGGCAATACTTGCCCAAAACTTGGAAATTCCCTGGTCTTTGGTGTTTTTGCCGGATAGATCTATTCTATTTACAGAAAGGCCAGGCAGGGTAAGGCACGTAAGTGCAGATGGAAAGCTTCAGGCCGAGCCTGTTTTTACAGTTCCCGATGTTAAGGCACAGGGCGAAGGTGGTTTGTTGGGAATAACTATCCACCCTAAATTTAACGAGAACAAGTATGTTTATTTTTACTATACATATAGTGGTGGGGAAAATACCCTAAATCGGGTTGTTAGATATAAATTTGATGGAAAGACACTGGATGAGAGGAAAGTGATTGTGGATGCGATACCGGGCGCTAGTAATCATAACGGTGGGCGGATAAAGTTTGGGCCAGACGGATATTTATATATAACGGCGGGAGATTCTCAAAAGCCTTCTTTGGCGCAAGATACTAATTCTTTGGCAGGCAAGATCTTGCGGGTGGATAAGGAAGGCAATCCGGCACCCGGCAGTCCATTTAATAATCGTGTTTATTCGTATGGACATAGAAATCCGCAGGGCATAACGTGGGACGCCAGCGGGCAGCTTTGGGAGACAGAGCATGGGCCTTCTGGCTCATGGCCAAACTGTTGCCAGGATGAGTTAAATCGTGTTGAAAAAGGGGTGAATTATGGATGGCCCGATAGTGTTGGAGATTCCGTAAAGCCTGGAACCGTTGCCCCCGTTGCGCATTCCGGAAGGGATATATGGGCTCCATCCGGTATGGCATTTTTAAACGGGGCGGTCTATTTTTCCGGACTAAGAGGGGCGCTCTTGGTGCAGGCTAAAATAAATGGAGACAAAGTAGCCCTGTCTGAACACTTCAAGAATGAGTTTGGACGGTTAAGGGATGTAGTTTTAGGTCCGGATGGATTGCTCTATGTTTTAACAAACAATCGGGATGGAAGAGGCATAGTAAGGGCAGGGGATGATAAAATTTTGGTAATTAATCCTAATAAACTGTAGAGACTAAAGAAACGTTTTTTGCCGATATTTTTACAAAAAAGTGGGGTATTTGTATTAAAAGTGGTCTAAAGTGACCAAGTTTTGCCTATAAATGCACTTTTTCCACTAATTGGCACTAATTACTGACTATTCTTGCAAAAATGGGAAAGATCGAAAAAAGAAGTATACAAGAATTCTAGCAAATTGAAGGGGTCATCCACAAGGTGGCAAAATAATTATGGGTAGGTTATATTAGGATTGACTTGAAATTAGGCAAGTATTTTTGGTTTTTCACAAAACCATCTTTTTTTGTTCATCTTTTTATTCTAGTTGTTTTGTCGTCGTTATTTTTAGCCACAGATTACGTTAAATCTTACCGCACATATGGTGCCATGCCTAAGGTGTTAGGGGAGCACGTAATTGTTGATCTGCAGGCACAGGTGGAGCCTAAATCAAGCCAGCAGCCGACACCTACTGCGGTTGCGAAGTCTCCTAAGCCATCTTCTAAAGTGGAATCATCACCTGTTGTTGCTAGCGGGAAGGTGAGTGGTGCGGTGAACGTGGATTCTCCAAATCCATTATGCAAGGGTGTAAAAGAAGACTGGAAAATGATACCGGAACCCGGCAAAGAGGGCTTGTATATTATTTGTAATACTGCAAAGGAAAATATGGCTGGCGTTAGTGATCTCAATAGTGAGCAAAATACCTACAGAATGGCGCATGGCAAGAATGCGCTTAACATTAACAGTTCAATTTGCTCTATTGCTTCAAAGCGAGCCGAGGAGGTTGCAAAGAACTTTTCTCACGACGGTTTTGAGTCTGCGGTTAACAATAGCGGTTTGGGATTTCATTCTTATGGAGAAAATATTGCCTCCGGCCCCTTAAGCGCAGTGCATTTTATAGAATGGAGCTGGGACAGGAGTCCAGGTCACAGGGAAAATATGCTTGGGGATTGGAGCGACGGTTGTGCCGGGGTTAGTGGCAAATACGCCGTGTTTCTGTTTGCGAAGTGAAGAAAGAAAGGTATCAAGAGTATCAAAGGTATCAGAAGCATCAAAGGTTATTGAATAATCCCAGCAGTTTTTTGTTGCCTTCGATTTGACTTGCCTTGAGTTTACTTGTATATTCCATTTTTAAACATGGAATTTTTTGTACCAAAACCTGAAGTAGCAAGAAGAGAAAGGTTATCTATATTGCTTACTAGAATAGATGACTTGATGCCTCAGGAAGGTTATGTTCCAGCTCAAAAATATACTACTTATTCACTGGCGCCCAGAATACGTTTGGCTGCTTACGATAATGATTCTGCGGCGAAAGGTATTTTGACAGAAATGCCTAGTTTAAAAAATGCGGGTGATTTGAAAATACGATTTGCAGATTTGCCTAATAGGGTAAGTATATTTGGTGTTTGGGAAGTTGGCGGAGGTGCAGAATCTGGAATCGGTTTCACATATGATACAAAGAAGTTTAGGGTTGCAAATAATGGCCAATATGATCTTAGAAAAGTTAAAAACCCCGACGAGCTTTTTAATAATTTATTGGTGTTTGTTGAAACTGATCTATTAGAAGGTAGAAAAGCATGGGCAGAGATTCTTAGAAAACGCAGGCAGGAATATTTCCAAAGAAATGAAGTAGGTGAGAAAGATTTACTAAGGAAAGAGATAGAAACATTGGTTCGCTCGACTAGTGGTTCGGTGAGCGAAACCGTTTTGTTTGCAGGTGAAAGCGAAGTGCAAGATGGTATAAAAGTCATTCCGCTTTACATTCCAGCTGACTTAAGGACTGCCGTTAATGTTCGTCTAAATTACGAGGAAGTAAGAGGAGTAATGACAACGGCCACTGATAATGAGGAGTTAGAATTGGATTTTGGGCAATTTAAGTTTAGGATAAATAGAATACCCGAAGATGTGGGCGAAACTTTAAATACCGTTGAGGAAACCTTTTCGGAATTTATGAAAGGAAATGGAAACTTTGGCTTTAACCATAGGATTATCGGCAATTTTACTTTGGCAGGGTTGGATGCCAGTTACGAAGAAGCAACATTTCCGCTTTTCGGTGAAGTAAAGGCCGAAGATTAATATATTTCAAACTTCTCCAGCAGTTTTTTGTTGCCTTCGATTTGACTTGTATAAGCTATGCTTCCTTGTATTGCAAAATATTCCTTGCGGTTGTATAATTTCCTTGTATGAACCAAATAGCTACTGTGACCAGCAAGAAACAACTTACTTTGCCGTCTGCCGTTTTTAAAAAAGCGGGTTTTAAAATAGGGCAAAAAGTAATGGTTTCCGAAGAAAACGGGAGACTACTCATTACTCCGGCCGAAAAATTAGTTGAGGAACTGGCCGGGTCTGTGCCTGTGCCCATGAAATGGAAGGGCAAGGATACTCGCGAAATCATAGATGAGGCAAAGGCTGACTATTTCAACAAAAAATATCGCTCGAGATGATTTTTGTTGATACAAATTATTTTCTGCGTTATCTACTACGAGACCATGAAAGCCAGTATCAGGAAGCAAAACAGCTTTTGCTTGATGGGGCTTCTGGAAAAGTAAAACTTACGAGTTCGACAATTGTCTTTTTTGAAGTCGTTTGGGTTTTGCGATCAGTTTATCAAAAGGATAAATCGGCACATACGCAGGTATTGCGAAAGATTCTGAATCTTAATATTGAATTTAATGATTATGGAGTACTTTTAGATAGTGTTAATTTGTACGCAAAGAATAATTTTAGTTTAGAAGATTGTTATAACATAACTTATGCAATTGAAAATAAAGTTGTTGATTTTAAAACTTTTGATAAAAAATTATCTAGATATTTCAATTCTTTGATTCATTGATAAGCCTAGTAAATCTCAAATTTCTCCAGTAGTTTTTTGTTGCCTTCGATTTGGTAGTGTAGAAGTTCTGCATAAATTCCTTTATGGGTGGAAAGCTCTTGAGGATTGCCACTGTCGACGACTTTGCCTTCGTCTATAACGATTACTCTGTTAACATTTTGGATAGTTGAAAAGCGGTGGGCGATGATGATGACCAATTTGTCGCGCATCAAATTGTCTAACGCTATCTGGACTTCGTGCTCGGATTTGCTGTCGAGCGATGAGGTTGCTTCGTCTAAAATTAGAATCGGTGAGTTTTTTAAAATAGCACGGGCAATTTGGATGCGCTGTTTCTGGCCACCGGAGAGTCGCACGCCACGTTCGCCAACTTCACTGTCCATGCCACTAGGAAGTTTTTGGACAAACTCCCAGGCGTTTGCAAGTTTTAGCGCCTTTTGGATTTCTGCCTTTTTGGCATCCGGTTTTCCGTAGGCAACATTTTGGGCGATGGAGGTTGAAAATAATTCGCTTTCCTGAAAAACAAGCGCAATGTTATTGCGGACAAACTGTGGGGTAAGTTTTTTATAGCTTTTGCCTGCCAAGAAAATATTGCCTGAAGTCGGGTTATAAAATTTACAAATTAAATTTATAAGTGTGGTCTTACCGCCTCCGGAATGGCCGACAAGCGCGACCTTTTCTTTGGGATTGATTTTAAACGAAACGCCTGCCAAAACCATCTCGGATTTTTCATACTTGAAAGTTACGTTTTTGAATTCAATTGTTGGATTTGTAATCGGTTTTGAAATTTCCTTTTTTTTGTAACTTTCGGCAGAAGGTAGTTCTAAAATTTCAAAATATTCTTTGCTGCCGGCCTCTGCCTGCTGGATGTTAGTTAGAATAAAGCTCATGGCAAAAAGTGGGCGGCGTGCTTGGTTTACAAGCTGGAGAATTAGGACCAATGTACCAATTGTGATTGCACCGGTGAAGGCATTGTAAAAAGCGACCAGAGAAATACCCAGAATAATTAGGATAAGGCTCAAATTTCTGGCAAAGTCGAACTTGTGAAATGTCCAACTTTGCTTGGCGTAGATTTTGTTGATGTCGGAAAGATTTTCGACGACGAAATTGAACTCACTAAGTTGACTATTAAAGCTTTTGACAAGCTTAATGTTGGCGACCACTTCTGTTATACGACCTCGGTTTAAATCTTCGAATTTATTTTTTTCGACCTCTCGCATTCCCCAGCGTTTGGTGGAGTTAAACGAAAGCCAGAGATAAATCGGAAAAAGGGCAGCTACAAAAATGGCGATTGGGACGCTGTAATAGGCAAGAATGGCAATTGTAAATATGCTTTGAAGGAAAGTTGGCAGCATAAAATTGGTCGAGCCATTAATGAAATTTTGAATTGTTTGAATAGCGCGGTTTAGCTGATTGACGATTTTCCCGGAAATTTCGCTGTCAAAATATGACTGGGGTAGCGTTAAAACTTTGTCGTAGAATTTTTCGGTTAAAAACTTGCGCAACTTACCAGCAAAGTGGTCGCCAAGTCTGTTAGCGGCAGTAGTTAAGATAACCCCGAGCAGGCTTAAGAAAAATGTGACTGCAAGTAAGAATATTAATCTATTTAAACTGCCACCATTGTGTTGTATTTGATTTACAATTTCGTCGACAATGAATTTAGAAAGTATTGCTGGTACAAGCTCAAGGGATGCGGTGATTAATATTAAAACTCCAATAGCCAGGGCGATATTGTGCAGCGGCTTTGAGATTCGAATTATTTTAAAGATGTTTTCCATTGTTTGTTGAAACTAAATTATACCTCGTCTTTACCGCATATTTGGCTAAATATAGGGGAAGGTCTGAATCTAGATAGATTTAATAAAGATAGGGTATAAATTTTTTTGTCGCGCCTTTATACGTCTGGTACTCGGCATGTAACTTTGTTAGAAGAGTTTCTTCAAGAGTTGCTTTTTCATCCAGAACATAAGCAAACAGAGCAAAAATCAAAAAACTTAGGAATGTAGGAGATGATAGAAAAAGGGCAAGTGCTATCAGGATTAGTCCTGAATACATTGGGTGCCTGATATATTTGTAGACGCCTTTTTGAACAATCTTGTGGTTTTTTCGGGGCTGTGGAAATGGAGAGAACACATCTGTTCCCATATTATAAAATGCCCATAGTGCAAGGATCACGCCAGCTGTGAAAGGCACGGTTAAGATACCGTTTTCTACAACGCGACTTAAGCTTCCGAAATAAAACAGCAAAAGGATTAAAAAGAGCTCCAAATAAAGTAAATACTTACCCATAGCTATTTTTTACTATATAGCACTTTTGTTGATTTTTAAAGATACGTAAGTGTTATTTGGGGTTTTTGATAAGTTGAACACCAATTGAGGCTATTTTGGCGCCGGTTGAGGCCGCAAACATAGCAAGCAGGTAAAAAACACTCATGTTAATAAGGTTTGAGAAAACTTCGTTGGAAAATAACTTAATAGATTGTTGTTGGGGTAGTGATTGTTTGACGGCTCCGGCGATTTGAGGTGGGAGAGCGGATTCGTTAAGGGACAAGTTTGGTGCAGGTATAGGAATGGATGGCGCTTCTATATTGAATACTTGAGAAACTTTTACTTTCCCACTTAGTGTTACAAATACCCAAACAAGTGCGGTAATTATAAGTACAATTCCGGCGGCAAGAAGAATGTACCCCAGTGTTTTGTCCGGGTGTCGTTCTTGGTTTTGGGTTGCAGCAGTGGGTTCCATAATCTTAATTATAGTTGAAGAAAAGTTCTTTGCCAGAGGCAACTTTTATAGATATTTATTTGATGTGAATGAGATAATGCAATAAACATGGCAGATAAACTGGCAAAATATAAATCCATGAGAACGGCTGGTAAAACATCGGAGCCGTTTGGAGATACGGAGCAAGCGAAGTCTGACCCCCAAAAGCTTGTCTTCGTTGTCCAAAAACATTCGGCGACGGCACTACATTATGATTTTCGCCTGGAGGCGGGTGGAGTGATGTCGAGTTGGGCAATTCCAAAGGGTCCGACTCTTGATTCGGGTTTGCGGCGTTTGGCGATGAAAACGGAGGACCATCCTTTGGATTACCGGCATTTTGAGGGAGAAATTCCGCAAGGAGAATACGGCGGGGGGCAGGTTATTATTTGGGACTGTGGAACGTATGTGCCGGAAATAGAGGCGACAAAGGGACAGAGGGACAAAGTAGTAGAGAAGAAAGAGGGGGAGAAGTTGATGCTGGCGGGAATAGAAAAAGGGGAGATCAAGTTTTTTCTGAGTGGCAAAAGGCTAAAGGGTTCTTTTGCGCTGGTTAGGACAAAAGGTTTTCCTCCGGGAGTGAAAAATGCCTGGCTTCTGATTAAGCATAAAGACGAATATGTAAGGGAAGGATATGATGCGAAGGATTATGTTATGTCTGTAGTTTCGGATAAAGAATTAATGTGATGAGCGAGGTTTGATGCCAAGCTCTTTTAGCCTTCAAAAATTTTTGTAAATATGAAAACTGCGATGATTCCAAGTATAAATGTCAGGGCAGTTGCAAACTTCTTATCTTCTAAATATTTTTCGTGTATATCCGGAATTAGATCACTTGCCGAGATGTATATAAAAAACCCGGCAGTAACCGAAAGGAAAAGATAAAGGTTTGCTTGTATGACGTCTGAAAAGAAAAATGCCAGAATTGCGCCTGCTAAAGCAGTTAAAGCGGAAAGGAAATTATAAAAAAGGGCTTTTTTCTTTGATAAACCGTTTGAAAGCAGAATTCCCATATCTGCAACCTCTTGGGGGATTTCGTGTGCAGCAACAGCAATTGATGTGGTGATGCCAAGGGGAATACTTGTTAAAAAGCTTGCGGTTATTACGACTCCGTCAATAAAGTTATGTAAACCGTCGCCTGCCAAAACCAGGGCTGTCGGGGTTTTTTCTCCTTTGTGTCCGTGGTGGTGATGAAAAAGATGAATGAACCTTTCTGCAAAGAAGAAGCCGACAAAGCCCAAAAGAACCGGGGTAAAAAAATTATTTTCACCTGCCGTTTCTGCTGCTTCCGGCAGAAGATCGAAAAAGGCGACTCCAAGCAAAACTCCGGCTGCCAAGCTTATAAGTTGGTTGGAAAGGTTTTCAGAAATATTTTTTCTTACTAATAGAAGCAGACTACCAGCCAGGGATAGAATGCTCCCAATCAGGGTAAAAGTGATAATGTACAAAAAAAGCATAGTTCGGGAGAGTATGGCAAACAGGTTGCAATATTGTCAAGGTGTGTAAGGTTATTTTTTTATTTCTTCTTTTTCGTCGGGGGAGAGAACAATAAGAACAAAAGTTATGGCGACAAAGATAGACATGACAATTGTGAACCAGCCTACGGTTAAATGAAAGACTATGTAAGTGAAAACCCCTAGTCCTGCCAAAAACGCAGCAAAAATTCCGATCTCTTTTTTGTTTTTCATTCAACTAATAATACCTCTTTAATTGGTCTGTTGACAAGTTAAAAGTTTATGTGTCTAAATTAGGTTAGTAACTAAAAATGGCTGCCCATAAAGAACCGCTCTTAGACGAAATAAGCGAGAGTTTGTTTGAGCCTCATACTATCCACGAGCGTGAAGTGCACCAGAATTTAATAATGATTTTGGCAGCTGTCAATATTTTGACAATAACTGCGACTTTTTTAGTTGCACCTGCCTTATAAAGTGATGAGAAGAGCTGCCAAAAGAAAGTCAGTAATTAAAAAAGTTCGCAAGAGCAAATTTCCTTTCCTGCCTTTTGTTTTTGTTTTAATAGCAATTACGGGAGTAATTGTGTATTTGGTGATTAATAATAGTCCTGCAAAAATTCCGAAGGCGGCAACACCTTTAAATAGTGTTGACCAGGTTATTGCTACTCGCGGCAACAATCTGCTCCCGCACGATATAAACCTTCCGTCTCCGATGGTTGATTGGGCATGGGGCAGGCACGCCACCGAGAGCACCAAGTTCAAGCAACCCAGTTCCGGCTCGGTCGCTCCATGGCTGGTAATGTATAGAGATGCCACAACAATCAACACGCCTAACAATGCACGGCTTAACGTTCGGCGTATTGCGCTTTGGAATTATCAGCCTAGCAACAGCCAATGGGTGAAATTGTATGATGGCCTGCCTCAATGGATGGTCAATATCAATCTTGATTTCAGTGGTGGATTCGAGGATCTCACGCCGAAAATAGAGGCTGATGGCAGTTACTCTTTTGCGATACCGACTGGTAAAGTGATCCATATGGCATCCGGGCCTTGGCCTTCGATTTTCGAAGGAAACGGTATATTGGCTGTTGTCGAAGCGAGATTATTGGGAAGTGCTGCCGACATCGTCGCTGCCAAAGCGGGTATGGATGCCGGTGCAGACTACCGCCAAGCCGGTGGCGCTTTCAGCGGGTACTCGACCCCAGGATATTACGAGAGCGGTTTTGGGCATTTTGGATTATTGACAGGAGAATGGAAGGCTTTTGACATGCTTTCTTCCACCCTCACCGATTCGCAGTTTCGTGCTAATCACCCTCCCGGTTTGGATACTGTAACCGTAGCTTCTCCAACGCCAACGCCAACGCCAACTCCGCCTCAGGCTACAACAGTGCCAATATTAAACTCATTTAAGGCTGACTATTTTAACAACCAGACGTTTACCGGAACACCTGCATACTCTACGAACACTACAAGTATCAATTATAATTGGGGGACAGGCAGTCCGGCTGCAGGTGTTAATGCTGACCACTTCTCGGCAAAATACACGGGCTCGTTCAGCTTTGACGGATCAACTTATAAATTTAACGCTACTTCAGATGATGGAGTGAGGGTTTACTTGGATGGCCAGTTAATCATTGATGCCTGGAAAGACCAGGCCCCAACAACCTACAGTGTTTCCAAAATGCCGACTGCCGGAAACCATACGGTAACTGTTGAGTATTATGAGAACGGCTTTGGTGCAACTCTCTCAGTTAATTGGGCAAAAGTGTCGCCAATTACTGGCTCCAAACCACCACCATGTGGGATTTATGGAGATGTAAATGCAGATGGTGTCATATCAGAAGAAGATGCAGTTATGGTTTTAAACGGTTACTTTAAAATAATAACTTTAACTGCCGACCAAAAGATTCGTGCCGACGTCAACAAAAACAATTTAATTACCGCAGGAGACGCAACCCTAATTAGAAAATACCTGAATGGATCGCTTGCAAAATTCTCCGTTTGTCCATAAATTTAGGAAAAGAATTTTTATCACTGATATGACTATCCTATAAGTGTTAATGCTGTGCTTGACTTTTGATGAAAGATAGCCTATAATATGCACAATGAAAAAGATTTTAGGCTTCTTTTTGGCTTTTTTCCTGTTTTATCTTTTAAATTCTCCTGTGCATGCATTTGACAGCACTAAAGCTGTTGGCGTTTTGAATTTACCTGACGAGGCAAAAACTAAGGATGTTGTTTCTTTGGGTCATTTTAAAGACCCCAAAACCGGACGGGACGTCCAGGGGTATGCATTTATACACGGAGGTTCCGGGAAAAGTAAAAATTTAGGGCCAGGTTTACAAAATAATACCCAGCCAAATTCTGCCACAGGAAGCGCTATATCGACCACTACTAGTGTACCGGCACAATGTTTTAGTTACACACCCGGAGCGCGTTGGAAGACTTTTGGTATGCCTTGGGTTATTAACCCTCAAAATACAAGAGGACTAACTAGCCAATTTTTACTGGATACGGAAGGAGCAGATATAGCAAAGTGGGAAGACGCTGCAGATGGAACGGTTGGGGATGGAAAGGCTATAAATATTTTGGGTAATGGATCTATAACAAATGAGGTCTTGACCGGTAATTTTAACGGACAAAACGAAGTATTTTTTGGGCAATCATCTGTGCCTGGCGCTGTTGCAGTAACCATTGCTTGGGGTTATTTTGATGGAAATTTAAGTGACAGACGGATCATAGAATGGGAACAGATTTATAATGATATTGATTATGACTTTTCCACAAGTGGCGAAGTTGGCAAATATGATTTTGAGGAGATTTCTACTCATGAAGTGGGGCACATAATGGGTTTGTGGGATCAATACGACCCTTCATGTTTGGAGGCAACGATGTATGGCTATACGTCCGCCGGGGAAATAAAAAAGAGAACTTTGGAGGCGCCCGACATTGGTGGCATTAAAGAACTTTATGAGCCAATCCCTTGTACTTTTACTAATTCTGCCGGCTTGGCGCAAAAGTACGGTGATGTTAACAATAATAATGTTCTAAACGTCGCTGATGCCATTTTGGTTCTGCGAAGCTATTTTAATATAGACCCAAAACTGACAGGCGATGCTTTTAAGGCGGCTGATGTTAATGGTAATGGTATCGTAAATGCATCCGATGCAACGCTTATAAAGCGAGTCGTCTTTGGCATAGACGCAAGGTTTTCCGTTTGCCCATAAATTTCCTTAGATTCTTTCTTTGCCGAAACCGTTTCCGGATTCCGCTTGTATAATTTGCCTAACGTCGCGTTCTGTAGCTATTTTACTTGGATTGTCGATGTCGACTACGGCTGCCAGTTTTTTTATAGATCCGGGGCTAAAAATATCCAGATGCAACCTGGCGTTTGCGTCAGACGTTTGGTGACTGGCAAAATGAATAAAAGAAAAAGGGTGTGGGAATTGCCACTCGTCGCCGTTTCTGACTCCCATAGCAAACTGGCTTATTTTCAGTCTGTCCTGGTATCCAAAGCGGAGCAGAGCCCGCGCTGTTGCCCTGCCTCTGTAGTCAAGACTCGTATGTTTTGATAAAAAATGCTGAAGATCCCGTCCGTCATAGGTACCGCGATCTTTGTAGACAAAGCAATCGCGATGACTAAAATCGCCTTCGTTGGCCTCTAGTAACTGCACTTTTCGTCCTGCGATTCTTCTTACAGTTTCCTCGTGAGCGGCGTAGACTTTGATTATTCTATCTGCCTCAACACCTTTTTGTCTTAAGCTGGCAATTGTAATGGGTGTTGTCCAGTCGGATAAGTAAAGTTTCATGAAGGGCATTATAGACTTTTAATTTATTGGGATGCAAAAGGTATAATTATGGCCATGGATAAGAAGAAAATTGAAGAGGCTAAAAAAAAGCTAACACCGGAGCAATATGATGTTTGTTTTCTAAAAGGGACGGAGCCACCGTTTAGTGGAAGGCATACAAATAATCATGACAAAGGTGTTTACGAATGTGTGGTTTGCCAAAACACATTATTTAAAAGCGATACAAAATATGATAGCAATACGGGTTGGCCAAGTTTCTGGGATTTTGCAAAAAAGGGTGCGGTAAAAACAGAAGTTGATGAAAGTACGGGTGTAAGGCGAACAGAAGTATTGTGTGCCAACTGCAATTCACATTTAGGGCATGTTTTTGACGACGGGCCTAGTGACCGAGGCGGGAAAAGATATTGTATTAATTCCCTGGCGCTAGATTTTGTTCCCAGAAAATAATTTCATTCCCAAACAATTCCGATTGAGTCGATGCGGGGGAAGTTTATTTTTATAATTTCGTGGAATTTGTCGGCGAGTTTAGTACTGAATTTTCCGTAGCTACCACCTTCGCTTTGAGCACAAAGCATATTTTCGTATTTATGGATTACGTCTAGGACTTCCTGGCCTTTGGAATTAAATTCCGCCTGGATTTTTTTTGGATCTTGCATGTAGCGCAAATGGACTTCGCCAAATTCATCAAAAAGTTGGCGGTTTTCGTCCATCATCATCTTAAAATATTCTTTATATTTTGGCATATAATTATTATATATGAAATTGGCGGTGTTGGTTTTGGTGGTTGTTATTATATCTATTACAGTTTTTTTCGTTTGGGAAAATAGAAAAGAGATGAAGATTCCTTTAAATCAAAGTTCTAAAAATATTAAGACCGAAAAACCATTGGATAAATATACGATTGATGCTTTATCGGCACAAAAATTTGAGGCAAGCGGTATTGATATTGGAGATGTGGTTAAGGATGACAAAGATTTTAATTCCAGGATATTTTACTTTTGGGTTGGTGGTAAAAAGGTTAGCGGACTGGTAAATCTTCCTAAGGCTGATGGAACTTATCCGGTTGTTGTGATGTACCGCGGTTATATCGATCGCGAAATGTATAAAACAGGAGACGGGACAAGACGCGCCGGTGAAGTGTTTGCAAAAAACGGTTTTATCACTGTTGCGCCGGATTTTTTGGGGTATGGTCAAAGTGATATGCCGAGCGAAAGTCCGTTGGAAGAAAGATTCCAGACTTATACAACGGCCATAACGATGTTGGAAAGTGTTTCTAGTATAAATTCGGCTTTAAGTATGGCGGGGATAAATGTTCGGGCGGATGCAACTAAAGTTGGAATTTGGGGGCATAGTAATGGCGGGCAGATTGCCTTGACTGTCCTTGAGACAATGGGGACAAAAGTGCCAACAGTGTTGTGGGCACCCGTTTCTAAGCCTTTTCCGTATTCTATTCTTTATTATACGGATGACATTGATGATCATGGCAAAATGCTGCGTCGTGTCGTTTCCGATTTTGAAAAAGATTATGATAGCGAACTATATTCTCTGACAAATTATTTGGGCAAAATTAATGCGTTGATTCAGATCCATCAAGGGACTGCGGACGAGGCAGTGCCAATTGCCTGGAGTGATAGCTTGGTTAAAACTTTGAAAGGGAAGGGTAAAACGATAGATTATTTTACATATCTGGGTGATGACCATAATTTTACCAAAGGTAGCTGGCAAACGGTGGTTGATAGGAATATAGAATTTTTCAAGCAATACTTATAGTTTCTAAGTTGCCACTTCTAGCCTTCAAAGCCTGGCTTAGGAATGTGTATGGATTGTGTAGGCTATTTCTTTTCCCCCACAATTTCGCCCTCCACAATCTGGCTTTTGTCTACGTCGGACAAATGCGATTTCTTCTCAGGTTGCTCATTGACCATTTTTCTAATGAGATAGAAAAGCGCCATGGGTACCAGAGTTAAAAGTAGTTTTCTGAGTA
>ERZ1292625.2180-Hain-H41-01um-R1-2180-length-19118-cov-8_pt1 | contig 19118 bp, 36 predicted proteins | sample MGYA00564400_ERZ1292625 | MGnify/ENA primary metagenome ERZ1292625 (study PRJEB36523, sample SAMEA6512639) | groundwater metagenome | collected 2019-01-08 | study: AquaDiva: Metagenomics assemblies of 32 groundwater samples
AAACTAAACCTCTATGCACTGAAAGTGCATAGGTTGTTGGGAAAGAAAGACTGAAAGTCTTTCTGCAAGACGAAAAAAAAGAGTAACTTTATGAAATGGAAAACAAGCAGAGATACAATGGGCACACGGTTTCAAGACTTACTGTTCACATTGTTTGGGTCACAAAATATCGTTACAAAGTATTGCAAGGGGACATTAAAATTCGATGCAGAGCATTGATAAAACAAATTTGTGATGCAGAAGATATTTCAATATTGGCGGGGGTTGTAAGCCAAGACCATGTTCATTTACATCTCGAATATTTACCGAGCAAAAAAGTAAGTGACATCGTAAAAAAGTTAAAGGGAAGAAGCTCAAGAAGAATACAAGAAGAGTTTCCACACATCTCTAAAACGTATTGGGGACGGCACTTTTGGGCGATTGGATACGGAGCGTGGAGCACTGGAAATATTACAGATGAGATGGTTAAACAATATTTGGAACACCACAGAGCACCCGAAAACATTGACAAAGATGTAATAATACTAGAGTAAAATATTTTTAGAAATTGAAAATCTTGCACTAAAGTGCATAGTTTTAACTAACGAACTGAAACAATAAATATCAAAAGATACATGGATTTCAATGGAACTTCTCTGTAAAGAATAATGACATTGCCTTTCCGCATAAAGTACACCTATTCGAATCATTACAGAAAAATGACTCATCCATAGAAATAGATTATTTAGAAAACAATGAATTCGTACAACCCAAACACATGGTTATTCGCTCTCTTGTAAAAAAACCCGTGAAGATGAATAGAATTATCGTCACTGTTGTTTCTGACTTTAAAATCACAGAAGATAAAATTCCTTTCCAATTAGTAGAATATTATTTTCGACAAGCGTTTAGCCAAACAGGAGATTTTGTGAGAGGAGAAAAGGAGAATGAATTTATATTTGATTACGATGAACATCATTGTAAACATCGTGGAGACGAGCACCACACAGAAGAGAATTGGAAGATAGTACCCAAGAGCTTTGAGATTAATGGTACATCGGACTTTATCTTTATAGTTCCACCGAAAACTACTTTTAATTTCTATGTAGAGTCTTATTATTGGGAAAATAAAATGAGACCAAAAAAGGTTATATTCTCAGCAAAAATTGAATTAAAAGCAGGAGTCCCTCATGAAATAGATTTAACAAAGAAGCAACCGATTGATTATGATGTGCTACCAATTGACCAACTAATACCGATACTCGAACAAAATAAAGTTGACGAAAATTTTGAAGAATGTAAAAAAATACAGGATGCAATTGATAAAAAAAATTCGAAATTATGATTAAAGAAAACGTTATTGTAAAGTTTAAATCTGCATCTCAAAAGAAGAAGCAATTAATTAAACAAATATTAATGGATAATTATGAATCATTAATAGATGAAATGGTACAAGAGGCGGATTACTCATGCACCACTTCTTATTGGAAAAATCACATTCCATTAGCTGTTAATAAAAAAATAATGACGGCAGATGAATTCATTGCTAAATATGGCAAAAAATTAAAAGTTAAAAAATAAGTGAAGAGATTATTCCTAGATGATGAACGAAATCCTGTTGATTGTGCAAAATTTATGTACAATAGAGGTGTTGATTGCCGTATTTATCACGAAGAATGGACAATCGTTCGCTCTTATGGTCAGTTCGTTGACTGGATACATAAAAATGGTCTTCCTGACCTTATTTCTTTTGACCACGACTTAGGCGATGTCCTGCAATTAAAAATTGACCTCCCGATTGAACAATGGTTCGATTTAGAAGAGAAAAGAGAATTCACGGGAATGGATTGTGCTAAATGGCTTGTAAATTATTGTATGGATAATAATTGTAGCCTTCCTGAATATATTGTTCACTCTTGGAACGTGAGTGGATGCGATAATATAAAAGGATTATTGATTGGATTTGAGAAAAATTTTACTCCTTCGAATTAGAAATATTCTCTTCTAATCGTTTTATCTTGATATAGTTTTTAAAGATTCTGTGGAATCTCGCAATCTCATGCAAATCCTGTACAGTTAGTTTTACTCCTCTGACTTTCATTTCCTTTTTCTTTTAAAAAATGATTTCTTTTTTTTAGGTTTCCCATCTTCTTCCTTCTCACCTTTCTTTTTCTTGTATAGCCAAACACCGAAAGGAACGATTAATGTCGACAATAACCATTGCCAATACTTAAAAAAGAAGAATGATATTTGATTTGGTAAATCTTTTTCTACTTCAACAGAATCTTCATAAACAACATCTTTTTTATTTCCATCACGGATAATAGAAATTACTATTTTAAGATTTGAATTACCTACTCTTATTGGCGTTACGTTCCAAGACCATTCAGTATAAGTTTCTCCATCCTCTATAATTTGCACTGCTTCGTTATCTGTGACTATCTCAAATGATTTATGGTCGCTCGGTGATGGGTCGATGAGCTTGGCTTCCATTGTGGAAGTTATAGGAATTACACTTGTGCGGACAGTTCCCTTTAAGCTATCATAAATACTCATCGTTGATTTTGATTTAGCAATACGAACAAGAACTCTATAAGTATCTCGTATCTTCATTTTTTCAGGAATCTTGTATACAACTCTTCCTTCGGACATCCCCGATGTCATATTTATGACTTTGGTGTTTTTTATTTCAACAATTCGGAGTGCATTATTAGGATGATAATAACTCATTGCATCGCTTGTCATATAATTAGCACTAGTTAGTACCACTGAATGATTATAATCAGCCACTACATCATTAAATAATGTCTCTATTGAATCAACGGACGCAACAAAATCGAGAGATACGTCTCGGATATTATCATTTATTGCCGTACTGCCTGAGCCTCTAAGTAGAAAACAGGACGGCAGAAGAACTAATAAAAATAATGATAAAAGAAGTAGATATTTTATATACGAAATTTTAGTCATTCAATTTAACATAAGCGATGCGGTCTACAACCTTTACTATTACAGGAACTTGTCTAGCCATAACAGCGTTGTTTGTAGTGAAGTTATATGCGAATCCGCTTTTATCTTTTATCGTAACAACGAACCCACTCATATAACCTTTGAATGTGCCATTAGGAAGATTAATCAGACTCTTGGATGTGAAAGTAGTGCTCCCATCAGTAGATGATTCGTTTTCAAAATTACCACTAGCCTTCGCTATTCGTTCTAATTTTTTAGCTTCCGCTTCCTCTAATTGAAGTAAAGCGTGTTTCTTTTGTTTAAGACTTAGATTTATTAGGACAGCACTTGAAATAATGCTCAAAGCAAGTGCAGAGAAAGCCAACAGCTTCTCTCCCTTAAATCCTTCCCCCGTATACATTAATGCCATATCTGTTATATTTTATGGGATAAAGCTACAAAATTTATAGCTTTAAGCCGAATATTTATAGTTTACACGTTTTTTTGTGAATGTTGATAACTTTATTTTGCTATTTTTGTATTTTAAATCAATAATGTATTATCTTTGTTTTAAATAACGGTCAGAAATTATGGAACAAAAAGAATTCGCAATCGGTCAAACACTTCATTTTAATGATAACGGGGACATGTATTCGGGCAAATATCGCTCTTCTTCTCCAAGCGGAAAATTGATTGGAATAGAAATAACATACGACTCGACAGGATTTTTTAAGAAGGCAGAACATGTAACAATTGACCGAAAATATTTATGCGACAAACACAACATTTCACAAGATTGGACGCTGAAAGATATTATTCAATGGTCAATAGATTCTCATGTAATGATTGATGACAATCCCGAAGAAGCAAAATCACTACTTAATTGTATGATTCAAAAATTAAAAGAGCAAGAAAAAAAACAAAATTTAAAATAAAAAAAGATATGCTAAATACTCAGAAGAAAGCCTTATCAACTGTTTCAGAAATATTGGAATCGTATGACAGTTACAATATAGAATCTGTATTAATTGAGGCTATGATAGAAGCAGGTATTGACAACAAAATAAGAAATCAAATTACTGATTCCGTTAGAATTGCATCAAGGGCAGAAAATAAAAAAGTATGCAATGCGAAAAGTTGGATAGATGCACTAATTAGCGACATGAAATAATATGGCATACAAACCAAATAAAGCAACAAAAGAAGATTTTAACAAACATCTTATCCCGAACGATAATTCGTATTGCACGAATCTAAAAACAGGAAAAGAGGGCGAATTAGTTGGATTAAAAGTTAAGATAATATCTATTCCATTCACGATGGAAGTAAAAATAGAAGGAAAGAATTCTCGAATGAAAGAGAGAGAGTTTGTTTTAGTGCAGTACAAAAGACAAACATATAGAGTGTTTAATGATTTTAGAAAATAAGAATGAGTAGACAATTATCCGATTATTCCATAGATGAACTGAGGCAACTAAAAGCAGGATTTTGCGAATCTAATATGGATAGAAACGATTTGTTCTACAGACGAATGTCGGACATCAACGAAGCAATTACTAGAGCATATTTAAAAAGAGATGACCCTGAACGCAAACACAAAAACTAAAAAATATGAAAACACATCAAGTATTGGATTTGCATTACCATGAAAATGAAGGACAGGGATGTTTCGATGGTACAAGACAAGAGTGTGAAGAGTTTTTTTTAACACAAACACCACACTTTATGTACAAAGTAGTTCCAATGACAGAAGAAGAAATCAAAAACCATCCTGATAACATCGCTATTCATAAAAACTAAAAAAATGTCAGCACTAGAATTCGTACAGAAATATAATCAAGAGCAAATAGACGGTCGCACATCCGATTATATTTGTTTTGATTGCGGAAGACCTTTCCTGACTGAAACGCAAGTGAGTAATAACGCAGGACACAACAGTACTTTTCACGAAGAGACTTGTGGATTGTGCAATGAACAAAAAGGAGTTTGTCACATGCGTACATGGAATTATTTACGAATAAACTAAAGAAATGGCAGAGAAAAAATCATACATAAAACAGACTGATTTCAGAAAAGGTTTTTACATCGAGGTTAATTGTCCTTATTGTGGAACAGAAACAACTTTCGGAGCTGAGACAAAGAAAGAGTTATCTGAACAACTTAAAACAGAAGGATGGAAAATGCTATCTTCTGATATGTACGGACAAATTGGATATTGGTGTGGATGTGATTACAAAGATGAATAACTAAAATAAAATATGAAAACAGAAAAATTATTTGAATTACTTACTCTTGTTGATGACGTCAGAAGTAACGAGTGGAGCATGGTAATGTTAATTGCTGATTGTATTTCAAAAGGCGAAGCAGATGTATTAGAAAAAGAATGGGCTGACCGTTTTAAAAGAGATAAATCTGAGTACTATCCACTAGACCTATCTCAAATAAAAACTTGGTCAACTTACGAAGGCGATTGTATTAAATTAAAATTTCATGTCGACAAAGATAAACTGATGTGCGATGTAAAAATCTATGATGGAAATTCATTTGGTGGGGAACGAAACGCTTTGAGGTTTTCTGCAAAACTCTGTATGCCACATGAATTTGTACAAAATATCGAAAGCTCAATCAATTGGGCTTTTGAATGTTATCTTGAACAGGCATACGAAAATCATCTTGAAGCTCAAAAACTATTATGGATTAACAACTTAAAATCACAAATAATTAATGGCAACGAAAAAAAACAATAGAACCGAAACAGATATTTATCTATCCCAAAGTAAAGCTAGAGTAGATAGAGGTAAGGAGCAATCTTTAAAAAAGATAATCCCAATAATTTATTATGTTGGTACTCCTATAGGCGATGAAGAACTATTAAAAATGCTTTCTAAAAAACAAAAACACTTAGACAAAATTAATAAAAAATCAGAGAAAAAATGATACTAACAACCGACTTCAAAATTAAATACGATACACCCATCGAGGTGAATCAGAAACAATTCATTGCCATAAAAAAAGAGTGCGATGGATTCATTTGTCACCAAGAAAAAGATGGCAGATATTTTATCAAGGTTTGGGACATGAGAACCTGTACCGATGTAAGAAAACTCCTAAAAGCCTATCAATGAAAGCATGGCAACTAGCAGAACTACTTCTAAAGCATCCTGATGCAGAAGTAGTCATAAACGAATACACAGGTGGTCTAACTGAATCTATTGCAGTTGATGAAGCAAAGTTGGTCAAGCAGGGCAAGTTTTGCAATGGTGACGGAGGAAAACACCTAGATAAAGCGGGGTTTGCTAAGGTAGATATAATCGTTTTATCATAACATTTTATTAAACTGATTATCAGCACTTTGCAATATTTGTTAGTAAATTTATATGTATTATTGTATTTATATGCAATAATATATGTATAATTGCATATAAATTATACATAAAACCTCGCAAGGCAATGAAAACCACTATCAAATTAATTGTAGTATTTGTACTAATAAGCATATACTCTTTCTCACAGAATAACGACTCGTTACTAAGAGTTTATAACAACAACAGTCTGTGTGATTCAACTCGACTTACAGCCTTAAATGATGTTGCATGGAATCTATCTAGCAACAATCCCGACTCATCTATTGCACTATCGCAGATGATAATAAAATTTGTGACTTCTAATCCTGCGAATAATATTGACATGTGGATTGCAAAAACTAGTAATACGATGGGCGTATCGTACATGAACAAAGGAAGCTACTCCAAAGCCTTAGAATGCTATTTAAAAGCCTTGAAGATAAATGAAAGGATTGGCAACTTAAAATCAGCAGGGAGCTGTTATGGGAATGTTGGTATCCTTTATGAAATACAAGGAGACAACGCAAAAGCCTTAGAATATTACTTTAAGTCATTAAAAGTATGGGAAGATATAAATGATGAATCGGGCGTTGGATATTCATACGGGAACATTGGCGTGATTCTAAAAAATCAAGCTAAATATGAAGAAGCATTGGTTTATTATTTCAAAGCATTAAAAATATGCGAAAAACTTGGTGATAAACTAGGTCAATCATATACGTATAGTAATATCGGTGCTGTATACGGGAAACAAGGAAATACAGACAAAGAACTAGAATACAATCTTATTTCATTAAATATCTCAAAAGAAATAGGAGATAAACAAAGTGTTATGGTTATATATAGTAGCATCGGGGCAATATACAATAGAATCGGTAATTATAAAAAAGCGATTCTGTATAGCGATTCTTGTCTAATGAGTAGTAATATTGGATTAATCGATGGCATTATGGCTAGTTATGAAAATTTAGCTCTAGCGTACCAAAAAACAGGTGACTACAAAAAAGCCTACGAAAGCCATGTAATGTTTAAGAAATTAACAGACAGTATCTTTAATGCTAACAACAGTAAAGAGTTAGGAAACATCAAAACTCAATTTGAAGTAGAGAAAAAAGAAGCTGAATTGAAAGCGAAATCAGGAATAGAACAAGAAAGATTGAAAATGGTTGCTTTAGAGGAAAAGAAGAGACAACAGGTTATTATTTCATCAATCGTTGGCATCTTGGTAGTGGTTATTATATTCTCTTTGTTCTTATTTAGTCGTTTCAGAATCACAAAGAGACAAAAAGAGGTTATAGAGCAACAAAAATCTTTGGTGGACTCAGCCTACAAATCATTGCACGAAAAGAACAAAGAGGTCATGGATAGCATCAATTATGCTAAAAGAATCCAAAACTCATTACTCCCTTCTGAGAAGTATATAGAGCGTAATATGAACCGTTTAATGAACAAACATATATAATTGTTAATAACTTTACATACATTATTGCATTTTATATCAATATTGTTAGTATAATTGCATAGAAATTAATACTAAGACCTCGCAAAATGACAACTTACAAAGAAGTAGAATTAAGAAACATGATTAAAGAATGTGGTGAAGTAACAATTACGGTTGCACCACACAATAGAAAAAGCGATTCAGAAGCCTACGATTTAACTTTTGATAACTTTGATGAAGCCAAACAAGAAATTCAAATTCTTGAAAACGAAAACACCGTATATTTTTAAGTAACTAAAAACCTCGCAAAAAATGGAAACAAAACACACACAAGGTAAATGGGTAGCGGTATACTCTTCGGCTCATACAAACACTCAAACCTTTGAGATTAGAATGGATAATCCAACATTTGAAGAAAAAGAAGCCAACGCAAAACTAATTGAAAGTGCTCCTGAGATGTTGGGAGCATTAATTAAGGCAAAGCATGATATTATGAATTATATTTCTAATAAGTATAGTGCGACAAACGAAAAAGGTGCAATAGCTGAATTGAATTCAGACCCAACATATCAATCAATTTTAAACGCAATTAAACAAGCAACAGAATAAAAATGGGAAACACAAAACACACACAAGGTAAATGGAGTTACGACTCTTTTAGCAACATTTGGGTTGATAATAAAACTAAGGTTTTTATTCCCTCTATTGATAATCAGGAAGAATCAGAAGCCAACGCCAAACTAATAGCATCTGCTCCTGAGATGTTGGAGGCATTAAAACAAATAAGAGATATTTTAATTTCAGCAGACCACGAATTATGGATTGAGCACTGCGGGATAGATAGAATAATCAAACGAGCGACAGAATAAGATGAGTGAACTAGAAGAAATAACCAACAATAAAACTATTAAGCAATTGGAATCTGAATTGGCTTATCAACTAGCTCAAGGAGAGAATTTAGGTGGAACTATTTGTTCACACATTAACGACTTAATAGAAAAACAAAAAACAGAGAATAAAATGGGAAATACAAAAAATTACAAAGAAACAAGGATATTCGAAATGCCTGTTCATAACATGAATGGATATAAGCATATTCACAGAAGTTTACACTATGTAGATGGATTCGTAGAAAGAGTTGTAGTCGCTTTTACAGACGAAGAATTAACCCTTGCGAATAACGCTCCTAAAATGTTGGAAGCATTAAAATATGTATCAGGAGTCATTGAAAAAAGTGATGAATGGTGGATAGATTCAAAGTCTCACGGAGGGTTTGATACTGATATAATTGATGATGCTATTAACTTTGTCTTGGGTAAAGTTAAAGAGGAGATTGTGTCTAACACAAAAAAAACTTTACGTGAAAGAGCGTTGTTATGGATGGCTAATTATATTCATTATGATTTTGGATACATTACCACTAAACACAATATCGTACACTTTGAAAATCTTACGATAAAAGAAATAGAAAACTTATATCTTGAATTTAACCCAAACGAAGAGGAAGACTAATTAACAACACTCATGTACTTGCGAGGTCGTGAGTGCAAAACAGGAAGGCGGAAAGCTACTCCATTCCGCCCCTGTTTTAACTAAATTTGCATAAAACTAAAAAAATGAAAGACAAAAAAGAATATTCATTGGTTATGCTTCCTACTGAAAAAGCAAGTAGAATATTTATATCAAATAATGAATTATTCATTACACAAAGTAATAATAGTTCTAATAATGTAATAGATAATAATTATACTAATCAACATCTTTCCATCATATCTGATGACGAAATCAAAGAAGGTGATTGGTTATTAGATACAAAAGATAATAGAATCCACAAGGCTTTACAAATTAATAAAGGCGGATATATTGTTATAAATTTAGAAAAAAGAATTGTAGTAAATCAATCTTATTGTAAAAAAATAGTAGCTACAACAGATAAATCACTTAGATATAAAAGTGATGCTAATGAAAACACTATATTACCTTTGGATTTTAATATTCCTCAAATTCCTGAATCATTCAAACCACCATATATCAAAGCATATAATGAAGGTAAACCTATTACAGAGATTCAATTGGAAATGGAAATACACACAGTAATGGGAGGCGGATTGTTACCAATGGGAGAAATTGGTGGAAAAGGAAACCAAGCATACAATACAAAACATATTAAAACTCGTCCTGATAATACTGTTATCATAATCGGATATTAAAAACGCAACAACATAACTAATTATGTCCAACATCCAAAAATCTAAATCTTCCACTCCTGCTGAGAAAAAATCTAAATCTGATTTAGAAATCAATGTTGGTGATATTTTTATTAGTCACCGTAGGGATGAAGCAAAGCGTATCTATAAAATCGAAGTAGAGGGCAAAGGTAAAAATAAATATGTCAAGTGTTATTACGAATGGCTTTCGGATGTACTAAAAAAAGAATGGACTATGGATACAGGAGAGTATTCTAACACAGGGGAAATATATTATTCATCCATAAGCGAAAGCGATTTGAAAGAATATTACAATAAGGTGTCTCAAAAAGATTTTGATATTTGGGTTGAACAAGCAAAGAAATTTATTGAAACAGGAGAGCTCGTTGGTTTTGACCAAGCGGATGATAGTTCACTGAATAACGAATACGCATTAATTGGGTCAGGGAGTAAAGAGCATTTAATTGTAATGCAGGGTGGATTGGAAGAAAAGAAAAATCAGTTAGAAGGAATAGAACGCATCATTTCGCTTCAAATGGAGAGACAAAGAAGAGCGATGGATGTCTTGAGACAGGAGTTGAATAATAAATTAGAAGTCTTTAAAAAACAAATCAAACGCATTATGCGTGTTATTACCACCATTGAATTATATTTAGGTATTGACGAAGAAATTGTTCAAATTCAAGAAGGAGAAAAAGCTCCTATTAATACTCCTATTACTTTCAGACAACGAATTCTTTATATGGATGAAGAAGTAGCTAACACAGAACATGGTGGATTAGACTACATGGATATTGACAAATTCGATGGTTGGTTAATGGAAGGTCAGAATTATAAAAATTTACTTCCTGAACCAAAAGGAATTTTAGTGTTTAATCCGAGAAGAAAAGATAAACATTATGATGATGATGCACAGCGAAATAGGCAAATGAATGTGCCCAACTATGACACTTATATGTTGATAAGAAATGGAGACTGCTTATACAGAATTTATACTGAAAAAATAATTATTTATCCTCGTTTATTTCCTCAAAAAAACGAACTCATGGACTTGCTAAAAAAGGTCGAAGAAACAGAAAGCTATTTCAGTAAAAAAGATGCTGAGGAAAAAGTTGAAGATATGACGTATCAATATAAGACTAGAGCTATACTACTTCAAGGATTAATCGATAGAACAGAAATTTTACATCCATTGCCAAAGAAAGTATCCATATTTAAAATGGAAGAGGCAGAAGGATTGTTTAATTTCATCTATGACGATGACGTAGCATTACCTGATGGCAGATTAAGATTTTGGGAGTGGGTTGCAGAAAATAATCTAAAAATTGAACACGGCTCAAGAGTTATTTTAACGGGCGAATATTCTGATACATATTCAGGTAGACAAGCTAAACATTGGATTGATAGATTATTTGGGAACAGGGTAAATGATTGGAATCTTCCGCCCCTACCTCAAAAAGGATTATACGAAGTTGAAAGATATTCTAAACGAAAAATTGATTGGCATCGCTCTTCTGAGTTTAAAAAATATGTCGAAGAATATGAATATAAAGATGTTAAAATAATCAAAGAATATAGTTCTAGAGCGGGTTATCCTGTAACTAAATTTGATTATGAAGAAAGTAATCACTTAACAATTATGCATAATCCGAAAGGTACAGGAGGGTGGAAATATGTTGACAAAGAAAAAGTAAATCGTGTTCGTTGGAAAGTATTCGAGGATGACCGATTTGTTGTTAATTACGACCAAATATCTTTAGATGATATTGACTTCTATTTAACAAACAGAGCAGACCGAGAAAATTATTTAGACATGATGCCTATGCTCCGAGAATTAAAAAAATGGAGATTAATGGAGCTAGAAAACGAAAAGCATTTTGTCGCTATGGTTGTAAATCAAATATCATCTTCATCAAAAAAACAAATACCTGATTTAGAATCAAAGGTGTGGAAGTCAGTAGAATGGTGGAAATTTAAAAATCAAGTAAAACGCCCTATTGATAAAGACGATTCAAAAGCATTGCGGATGATTATGAAGAACATAATGACTAAAAACAAATAATTGTTAATAACTATTGTTTGTGTATTATTATGTTTTGTATTATTTTTGTGTAACGGTCAAACAAATCACTTATGAGTAGACAGCAAAAGGAATTATTTTTATTTCCTAATTATAAAATTTTTGTAGTAGAGGGTCGTGGCTGTAAATATTTCTTTACTGTAAAGAACGGTCATGTTTGTTATGCAATGAATCCATCTTGCGATGCTGTTGATATTGAATTTTCTAATAGAAGACTGAGTGTGTTGAACCATAAAATGCTTGGCAGATTATCGAATCTGAAAGAAGGGCAATGCAAGAGTGCGTTTGTTGAAGCACGATATACAGAAAAGAAATATCCAAATTTCTTAGACATTAAGGGCGAAAAACTCGATAGTGCCCTAGAGAGCATTAAGACTTATTTAAAATCAGAAAATTGGACGGGAGACGATAACAACACTTGGATTATAATCCCAATTCCTGCAAAAAAGTTATCAGGTAAAAAATTCGATGTTGAATTTAATTTGTGCCCCGAAGACTTTTCTTATGGCAACGATAAAAAGACGTTATCTGTTTATATGAGCGACATAAAGGTGGACACGAGAGAAATAAAGTATAGCGTAGAAATTCCCGACTACCTGTATGATTATTTGATGATTCATCCCGAACAAGACAAGAGACCAAAATCAAAAGTTTATACTACAAATGTTTTTTCTATGTTGCACGAGCATTTATCTAGTTTATGTGGTTGTGCTCAAACCCTTACTGACATAGATAAGGAATTAGCCAAAGCAAAAAAAGTGATTCTAGTTAGATTCGGTTCTGCTCAAACAGAAGTTAGAGATGATTATGCTCACGGATACGCAGGGAAAAGTACATCCATAAATTATCAATTTTTTATTGGCTACGAAATGACCAAAAGTAACCTTAGTGGTGAAAAATGTATTTACGTAGATTCCATGTGGACGGCAGGAAAAGGGTATGTTGCATTAAATCACAGCGAAAGAAAAATTCCAATTGGAAAAGTAGGAGGATACAAAATACTTGATTGGTCAAAAGAAAGAGAGAAGTTTTTGACTTCCATTGAAATTGATTTTAAAAAACTATCAGATGGACTAAATATTTATCTATCCGATTTAAACGATACAAAGTTAGATTTACTTATTGCAAACAATCCTAAACTCTTAAATTAAAATGATTAACAAACTACAAAGAACACAAAAGGCGTGGCACGTCTATCATGAAGGAATGATTCGCTATGAACACGGATACTACCAACACAAAGACGAACTTCCTCTCAAATATGCTAACACTCGAAATGAAGCTAGAAAAAAGGGTGTTAGCGACTGTTATGATTATTCTAAAGAAGATGAATCCGAATTAACATTCACTGACATCATTGTTGTACGAGTTAAAGAATGCGACAAATATTTATTTGAAGGTCGAGATTTGACAAATCGTGAAATTGCAATAGAACTTAAAAAAAGAGAGCGTAATAATAAATTAAAGGCTCTTCCTGATGACAAATTATATTTGCTACAAAAGAGAGGAAGTTACGTTGGAAACGCTGTTGTGTTTTGGGGAGAAAATAATTGCGGATACTATTGCAACATGGAAAATGTTGGTAAATATACAAAAGAAGATATGTTAAAGATTGCTATTAACAATGAAAACATAGTTGTTTGGGACGCTGACTATATTGATTCCGTATTAGTGAAAGTAGCTGATGCACAAAATTTAAATCATGCTCATTGTGTGGGATAAAAGCAAACACAACCTTGACACAAATAAAAACTCTTATACCATCAAAGAAAAGCATTTCGCTAAAATACCTCTTTGGAATTTTAAAAGAGGAGCAATAGGCTTTTACGATTTGGATTTAAAACATATCAGAGCGGAATATAGATACGAAATAAGAAAGCAATTAATACTTGGAAGAAGTATTTTAATTGAAATAGAAAATAAAAAACGAATATTGATTTTTAACAAAAAATAATCATGGAACAAACAATCGACACTAATACTTTAATGGCTATTGCCATACCACTAGGATTACTTTGGACAGTAGCTATATTCTTTATCGGAAAATATTCTGAGCGTATTGCTTGGAATCAATTAGTAGAAGATGGAATCATACCTATTCCAACAGGAAATCAAGCACAATACACGGGTGAAATATGCAATCGAATAACTAATGAAACAAATAATTGGCTAAGAAGAAGAAGTTTAACATCTCCCGAAGAAGAGGAGATTGGAGTTTTAATATTTAGAGAACTACATAGAAATGATTTTAAAATTTACAAACAATTACCATACAAAGGAAAATAAAATTTTATGGTTAACATAATTATAGACTTTGAATTTACAGGCTTAGATAATTCATTCATAACAGATAATGAAATTATTCAGATGAAAGCTATAAACCATAATACGGGACAAAAATCCTTAATGAATTTTGCAACAGATAAGCCTAGTGGCTCAGGAGCTTTCTTGAAACACAGAATCAATAATGACGGATTGTCTATAAAATTCAGTAAGGAGGCATTTGAAAATATGTTGATTGATATTGGCGTTCCAAAAGAGTCTATATACGATTACAAAATTATTAATTTTTATGGGTTCTCAGTTACGCAAGATTTACTCATGTTGCGGAAACACGACATACAATTAAATATAATTGATATAAGAGAAAAACTAAAATTATCAAAGTTTGGAGAACAACTAGCAATAGAAGGAAGTTCGATGGAATGTGCTTATTACATTGTCACAAACAAAATTCCAAATATCGAAAATCATGGAGACCTAAACGAATTGGATTTAATATTAGAGTTATTTGATTTCGTAAAGACGGCAGAGCTAAAAGAATACCTAACTGTAATGCCTCACGGACATTGTTCAGGAATGCCAATCGCTGATTACGTTTTAAAACATAGACGACAAGCAGATGGTTACAGATTTAACAATGACGATATTCTATCTGAATCATTGACCAAATACATTGAAGATATTGATGATAATATGTTTGATAATGACGATGATGATGATTTTTAAAATAATGACTTGCTATAAGTATTTAAAATTAAACCAAAAACTAAAAAAATGACAACATTTACAGCCGAACAAAAAGTGGTGAAAAAAGTAATCACTAAGAAGAGAATTGAAATTCAAGATGAGAAATCAACAGTTCCAAACATGGGCGAAGAAACGGATGCCGTTCAACCCGAAGATTTAGCAGTGATGTACGCAGGGAAATTATGTGCTACCCTAATCAAAAGTAACGTAGCATCACAAAATCAACTTAAAGGATATTTTCGACAGTATCCTGAATTAGCACAAGAGACAGTTGATGAGTTGACAAAATTACAAAAAGACTTTGCCTCTGATTTTGAATTAGCAAAAGACCGAACTAACAAAATTGCCTCTAAACATCCATTATATAAAAGATTGGCGGGAATAAAAGGTATTTCTGCTTATCAAATTGCTTTAATTATGAGCTACATGAAAGATGTTGCTCGTTTCGATACTCCATCTAAACTTTGTGTTTATGCAGGTATCGCATCAGTAAACGGAATGCCTGTAACAAAAGGAAATATTGCTCGAATCAATGAATGGAAAACAGAGACACAAGGAATTGAATTTCATGGGTTCAACACTGAGATGTCAGGACGAATGTTTGTGATTGTTGATTGCTTGATGCGTGGAAAAGGGTTCTTCTACAACTATTATCTTGGAATTAGGAAACGCCTTGAACTAAGAGCAATGAATGGAGGCGAATGTTTCATGGCTACAAAAGAAGACCGCAAGGCTTCTAACAATGTAATGGAAGTCGGAAAATATTATATGAAGGGAAAGAAAAATCAATCCTTAATCATGTGGGCTGATAAAAATACCAAGAGACGTGTCGCTCGTACATTTTTACACATTTTATGGAAAGAGTGGAGAGAATTAGCAAATCTTCCTGTAAGACACCCATACGTTGTTGATTATTTGAAACACTCAGGATATGTGACATTAGAAGAAATATTAAAAGCTGATTCTGTAAAACGAGTTAACAAGAAAAAAGAAAAAGAAGAACCCCCTATTGATTAATTGTGGCACATATTGTTTATGTATGGTGATTTTGAATTGGTAGCTGTATTGTTTATGACATGACGTTTTGAATTGGACGAAGAATAATTTATGGTTGATTTTTTTTGAATTGGGGTGAATATGGTTTATGTTTTTAAGTTTTGAATTGGTTGAAGCTCTGTTTATGATATGCCATTTTGAATTGGAATAGAATTTAATTTATGTTTTTTGAATTTGAATTGGACTGGAAGTCGTTTATGTATGTTTTCTTTGAATTGGCGAAAAATTTATTTATGTATAAATAATTTGAATTAGAGGGCACATTGTTTATTTTTATATTTTTTGAATTGGTCACACCATTGTTTATGATACTAGTTTTTGAATTGGTGTAACTATTATTTATGAAGAGATTTTTTGAATTGGGTGCGGTATTGTTTATTCGGTCGTCATTTGAATTGGACAATTGTTTTTTTATGGCTAAGTTATTTGAATTGATAAGGGTATTGTTTATTTCAATTAATTTTGAATTGTCGTGCTCATTTTTTATAGTAAGTTTTTTTGAATTGGAAATAATATTGTTTATTGATTCTTCTTTTGAATTGTATCATGGTTTGTTTATGCTGTCATCATTTGAATTATAAAGGACGTTGTTTATGTTCGGATTTTTTGAATTGTCGAAGCTGTTGTTTATTTTATTTTACTTTGAATTGGATAACTTGTTGTTTATGATTAAACGTTTTGAATTGGAGGGTTCGTTTTTTATGTACTATTTCTTTGAATTGGATGGAAATTAGTTTATATTGTACTTATTTGAATTGAAACCACAATTTTTTATGGAATACCCATCTGAATTGAAAAATGAGTTTTTTATACGTAACGCTTTTGAATTAATGTTCCCATTGTTTATGGAAAGGTTGTTTGAATTGTCTTTGGTTTTGTATATGGTATATTGTTTTGAATTGAAAGAAATATTATTTATGTGCAAATTTTTTGAATTGCAGGATGGATTGTTTATGGTTAAACTGTTTGAATTGGACTTCCCTTCGTTTATGAAGTATTTGTTTGAATTGATATAATTTTTGTTTATGGGATGAGATATTTGAATTGTTACCTATCTAGTTTATTATGGTGTCGTTTGAATTGGTACAATCTTTTTTTATGGGTCGCAAGTTTGAATTGTATGAGGCGTTGTTTATGAAAGAGTTTTGTTTATTAAAAAATTATGGATAAAGAAAGAGAGAAAATACTTGATAAGGCTCGTAAGTTAAAGGAGCTTTCAGACAGAGGTATTGGTGGCGAGAAAGAAAACGCTACCAAGTTTCTTCTTATGTATAAAGAGAAGCACAATATCTCTGATACAGAATTAGAAACGCATCAAATAAAAGACGAAAGTATTTTTAGAGGATTTACTGCTGAACAAATTATTGAACAGGTGGCAGAAGAGTTAATTGCCAAAGGATTAAGCATCATGGCAAACGCTACCCGAAGCACAATGTCGAGTATTTTCAAATTGCAAAATATAAAAAGGAAGTTTGATACAAAATCCGAAAAAGTTCTTGTTGAATGGAAGCATGATGCCAACAATTATACATTCAAAGGATATGTAGAAAACATATTATACTTTGATATTCAACAAACGAAGAATGGAGCAACGCTTTACAGAAGTAGAGCAATACATGAAGATAAAGACTTTAAAAGTGTAGATGAAGCAAAATCATTCTGCAATAAATATTTTGGAGATTAAAAACTAAAAAAATGGAAAGAATTCAAGTACAAATATTATCTAACGGAAAGTCAGCGAAAGAAGTGAACACTAAGACAAATGCGAAAATGGGCATTCGGCATGTAAACTATGAATCAATGTTGAGAACATTTAAAATAGACCCGAATGAAACATTAAAAACGAGTGTCGGTGAAAAAGTTATGGCAGAAGTTTTACCGAATGGGAAAATATCTTTTGTGAAATAATGGAAGACCAACAGAGAGAAAAAATAAAAGCAAAGGCGAGACGATTGAACGAACTTGCCAAAAGAGGTGTTGGCGGAGAGAAGACAAACGCTCAACGTATGCTTGATGATTTACTTCGTAAACACGGAATGCAATTATCGGACATCGATAGTTCTTTAAATAGCAGAGTGTTTACAGTCGACAACGATGATGATAAAACTATCCTGATGACAACCATCATGTCAATTAATCCTTATACAAAATTGGTTTGTGACAAGAAATTTGTAACTGCCGAACTTGACGAACAAGACTACATTGATGTAAAAGATAAATACGCATATTTCTCTAAATTATTCCGAGTAGAGAAAGAACTCTTGGTCATGGCATTTTTTGAGAGAAACAAAATATACTTTGCACCAACAGAACAAGCTCATAATAAATTTAGAGATGGTCAAAAGAAAGAGAATGAAGCCTTTTCTAAGGTAAAGATGGATGCGGAGAACATTAGAAAAAACGCAGAACACCAATTTAAAGTCAATCCTTTGACTAAACCTCTATGCACTGAAAGTGCATAGGTTGTTGGGAAAGAAAGACTGAAAGTCTTTCTGCAAGACGAAAAAAAAGAGTAACTTTATGAAATGGAAAACAAGCAGAGATACAATGGGCACACGGTTTCAAGACTTACTGTTCACATTGTTTGGGTCACAAAATATCGTTACAAAGTATTGCAAGGGGACATTAAAATTCGATGCAGAGCATTGATAAAACAAATTTGTGATGCAGAAGATATTTCAATATTGGCGGGGGTTGTAAGCCAAGACCATGTTCATTTACATCTCGAATATTTACCGAGCAAAAAAGTAAGTGACATCGTAAAAAAGTTAAAGGGAAGAAGCTCAAGAAGAATACAAGAAGAGTTTCCACACATCTCTAAAACGTATTGGGGACGGCACTTTTGGGCGATTGGATACGGAGCGTGGAGCACTGGAAATATTACAGATGAGATGGTTAAACAATATTTGGAACACCACAGAGCACCCGAAAACATTGACAAAGATGTAATAATACTAGAGTAAAATATTTTTAGAAATTGAAAATCTTGCACTAAAGTGCATAGTTTTAACTAACGAACTGAAACAATAAAA
>ERZ1292625.521-Hain-H41-01um-R1-521-length-57897-cov-7_pt3 | contig 19104 bp, 18 predicted proteins | sample MGYA00564400_ERZ1292625 | MGnify/ENA primary metagenome ERZ1292625 (study PRJEB36523, sample SAMEA6512639) | groundwater metagenome | collected 2019-01-08 | study: AquaDiva: Metagenomics assemblies of 32 groundwater samples
GTGTGTTGGGCATGAATGCGCCGATGTTCAAGGAATATTTACGCTATATCGCCAATCGGCGCTGCCAACAAATTGGGCTGGATACGTTGTATCCGAATGCCAGCAATCCATTTCCCTGGATGTCGGAAATGATCGATCTGAAAAAAGAAAAGAATTTCTTTGAAACTCGGGTTACGGAATATCAAACGGGCGGTGCGCTGAGTTGGGATTGATGGATGCTGAATAATCGCTAACGATGTTGATTCAGGTTATGCGACATTTTTTGTCGTATATATTACGTTAGTGGTAAAGGAAATAGACATATGACTGAGAACCTCCATTACGTTGACTTATGGAAGAAACAGAGCGAACTCTTTTGGCGAACAGTCTATTCCGTACCATTCATAGGCATAGCAATATTCGCCGGTTGGTACGGCCTGGAGAGCAAAGGCCAACTGAATCTGAGCCAATATCTTCTTATTGCTGGCATCCTCATTATGCTGGTTCAAATGGCAATCCTTTACAGAATGGCTCAATATCTCAATGCATTCCGAGATGCGGCGGGCACATTAATACCTTCTGTTCCGCCAGCTTTTCTTAAGCTTACAGGGTATCGAATCGGAGTTGCGATCCCCGCCATTCTTATAGTTCTATTCTCTCTCATGCTTTGCGTCGATGTTGTCCAAAATGAACAAAATCAGGCACAGCAAGAGAAACAGCAGTATTCGTCCACCACTAACAAGAAAATGCAGCCGACCGCTAAAAGCGGCGGCTGATTTTAACGTTATACCTTGGAGGAAATTCATGTCTGAACCACTTACTACTATTGGGCTTGGTGCCGTCGCAGCTTATCTCGGTAAAGACGGACTTCAAAAGTTGCTTGGCCCAACGGCCGACTACTTGGGGCAAGGCCTTCTAGACTTCACACAGAAGCGCGCGCAGACCATCGGGAAAATATTTCAGAAAGCCGAATCTAAGCTTGGAGCAAAGCTTGACACCCCAGGCGAAGTCCCTCCGAAAGTTCTGAAAGCCGTCCTTGATGACGGCTCGTTCTCCAACGACTCGTTAGCGGTTGAGTATCTTGGCGGAATTCTTGCGTCTTCAAGAACCGAACACGGTCGAGATGACAGGGGCGCTCGGATTGCGAAGGTCATGGATGCGCTCTCGACCTATCAGCTTAGGACTCACTACTTGATCTACGCGACGGTTCGCGCGTTATTTGCCGGAAGCGGCCTATCGTTGAACATGGAGGGCAGAGCGAAGATGCAAATCTTCATCCCGTTCTCCGGATATTTCGCGGCTATGGATTTCTCGGGTGCAGAGAAACTCCAACTCAGTTCACTCCTTGGTCACGTTTTCTTTGGCCTACACGGTGACAATCTCTTGGAGGGTGAATGGCGGTACGGCGACAAGGACTCAATAGCCAAACTGTTTGCTGGTGCCACCGACGACGGTGGGATTGTTTGTCAACCATCTGCACTTGGCGGCGAGCTATTTTTATGGGCATTTGGTAATGCGGATAACCGCTCGACTACCTGTTCTCCACTGAGTTCTTGCCAGTCGTTGAAGGGTTGCCAAACTTCATCCAAGGTGCCTGTGCAACCAAGGCATAACCCTGCTGGTCTACCGGTGCTGCGCGATAAAGCCGCCCAGCGCCGGTGACCTCCACGTTACATATACGCAATGAATAAAATGTCAAACCAAAATCTAAGTAAATCAATCCCTCAATTTACCCACATAGTGAGGTAGCTACCCATGCAAACCCGTGAAGAAAGAGACACCATGGGGCCGGTGCAAGTACCCGCCACCGCATTGTGGGGCGCGCAAACACAGCGCTCGTTGCAGAATTTCAAGATTTCAAGCGAGCGTATGCCGGTGGAGTTGATTCATGCGCTGGCCAAGGTCAAACGTGCGGCTGCCAAGGTTAATCACGATTTAGGTTTGCTCAATGCGGCCTGCACCGCAGCGATCATTGAAGCTGCCGATGAGGTAATCGCCGGTCATTTTGACGACCAATTTCCGTTGGTGGTGTGGCAAACTGGTTCCGGTACGCAGACTAATATGAATATCAATGAAGTGCTGGCAAATCGGGCTTCTGAGTTATTGGGAGGAGGGCGTGGCGCTGATCGTAAAATCCATCCTAATGATGATGTTAACAAAGGTCAATCATCCAATGATGTATTCCCCACGGCAATGCATGTGGCTGTCGTTGAAGAGCTGCATCATCGACTGCTGCCGGCTATACGATTGTTGCGTGAAACGCTTGCGGCAAAAATGGCAGCATTTTCCGATATCGTGAAAATAGGGCGCACGCACTTACAAGATGCTACACCACTGACATTGGGGCAAGAATTCTCCGGTTATGTTGCACAACTCGATCATGGATTGAAACACGTTCAAGCTTCGATGGCCCACCTGTTTGAATTAGCCTTGGGAGGTACCGCTGTTGGCACTGGATTAAATGCACATCCGGAGTTTGCGCAGCAAGTAGCGAAAGAAATCTCACGTTTAACTGAGCTACCATTCATCAGTGCACCCAATAAATTTGAGGCTTTAGCCAGTAACGATGCATTAGTGCATGCGCATGGCGCGTTAAAAACGTTAGCCGCATCATTAATGAAAATTGCTAACGATATTCGTTGGCTTGCTTCAGGTCCACGCTGTGGCATCGGCGAATTGCAAATTCCTGAAAATGAACCGGGGAGTTCGATCATGCCGGGAAAAGTGAACCCAACGCAGTCAGAGGCGATGACAATGGTATGTTGTCAAGTCATGGGAAATGATGTTGCGATCAATATCGGTGGAGCTATGGGCAACTTTGAATTGAATGTCATGAAACCTATGATCATTCATAATTTTCTGCAAAGTGTACGCTTACTATCGGATGCTATTGTTAGTTTTAATGGTAACTGTGCAATCGGCATAGCCGCCAATGTGGAGCGTATTGATGCTTTGTTGCATCATTCCTTAATGCTCGTTACTGCGCTCAATCCCTATATTGGTTATGATAAGGCCGCTGAAATTGCCAAAAAAGCGTATCGTGAAGGTACATCGTTGAGAGATGCAGCGATTGCAACGGGATATATGACTGCCGCACAATTTGATGCTTGGGTTGTGCCAGCAAAAATGGTTGGAAAATAAAAATCACCATGTGTCTTGATGATTAATCGGGTATAACATGCCGCCTCATCATGATCGCAGCCCGGTTACAAAGCGCGAGCGCTTTGCCTGGTGTATGTATGATTTTGCCAATTCAGGTTATACCACTGTTATTTTAACCGCCGTTTTCAATGCTTATTTTGTCGGGGTAGTCGCTGCAGAAGAAGGTAATGATCAAGCGACATTGCTATGGACGCTTGCAATGGCTGTCGCCAATGCGTTGGTATTGATCAGCGCGCCTGTGATTGGCGCCATTGCGGATTATTCGGGTACTAAAAAGCGTTTTCTGCTTATTTCAACCGTGGGTTGCGTATTGTTTACAACGCTGCTTAGCACAATTGGACCTGGTGATACTTATTGGGCTATCGTGTTGGTCGTTTTAGCTACTTTTATGTTTGCCAGCGGGGAAAATCTAATTGCTGCTTTTTTACCGGAAATAAGTGATGCGAAAACGATGGGGCGATTGTCTGGCTATGGCTGGGCATTGGGTTATTTAGGTGGTTTGTTCACATTGGCACTATGTCTCGGCTATGTGACTTATGCAGAACAGCAGGGATACGATGCTACGCATTACGTTCAGGTTTCTACCTTGATTGTTGCTGCCTTATTTGGCTTAGCTGCATTACCGACACTCCTGTGGCTGCGAGAGAGGGGTTCTACTCAAAAAACACCCATCACTACGCAGATCATTATTGCGGGTTTTGCGCGCATCAGAACAACGTTGCGGGATACTAGCGCATACACTGATTTGTTCCGGTTCTTACTAGCGTTAACGACGTATTATGCCGGGATTCATATTGTAATTGTACTGGCTGCCGTGTATGCGCAAGAAGTCATGGGATTCAAGACACAGGATACGATTGTCCTGATTATGGTGGTAAATATAACGGCTGCAATCGGTGCTTTCTTTTTCGGTTACTTGCAAGATAAATTTGGCTCAGTTCGTTGCATCATGATTACTTTGTTGATCTGGTCGGCAGCCATTGTGTGTGCTTATTATGCTACGGACAGCATGCTGTTTTGGATTGCTGCGAATTTAATCGGCATTGCACTGGGTGGCGCGCAATCTGCAGGGCGTGCATTGGTCGGGAAATTGACTCCCTTGGGACGCCAAGGAGAGTTTTTTGGATTGTGGGGATTGGCAACGAAACTATCTGCAATTATCGGCCCAATCACATATGGTGGAATGGTCTATTGGTTTGAAGGTGACCACCGCATAGCGTTACTTAGTACTTTAGGTTTTTTTATAAGTGGTTTTGTGCTAATGGCTACAGTCAACGAAGAACGTGGACGAAAAAAAGCGGAAATATTTTCTTGAGGGCTTATTTATAACAAAAATCTTAGGGTCTTGGCGCCTGTAGGAATTAGCATCCCTACAGGTTATTGCCTGGAAGTTTCTCAATGATAACTCCGATTGATAATTTCAACCGTCATTTGAAGAAAACTTCTAATACTGACTCAATAATATTAATATTAAAACGCATACTTACCTAGAAGCTAAGGAAGTTGCGTAAAAGTAGTCTATTGATTACTTATTTATCACCTGGAAGCTCATTACGACCTTCGGCTGGTTTGCCTTCATGTGTTGTTCCGTAACCTTCAGACGTTGCGCTTTCTGGTGCGGTTGGTTTGCCACAAGCAACTAGCGAAAGTGCAAAAAATAATGCGACAAAATATATTGAATATTTCATTAACGTTTTTCCCTAATAATTATAAAAAAATAACAATTTAATGTACATTGTGTACCTGGCTACTATAGCATGTTTATATTCGCCATTTAGTACTGATTGATGTAAGGCTGTTTAGTCTCACGATGTGCTGGAATGGATCAAATATAGAACACTACCCGATGGTTGGTTCTTGGTATTCGACCGAAAATCGATAACCTGCACCTCGTACTGTTTGCACTAAACTTTCTTTACAGACGGCTTCTAAAACTTTACGTAACCGGCGGATATGTACGTCGACAGTACGATCTTCTATGAATACATGATCCCCCCACACCCGATCCAATAGCTGCGCACGTGAATGAACGCGATCCTTGTAAGCCATCAAAAAATGCAGCAAGCGGAATTCAGTGGGACCTAAATTAATTTCAGTCAGTTGCGATGAGCCGTTATTATTTCTAACATGCACCCGATGTGTGGCCGGATCGAGCCTTAATCCACCGAGTTCAATGATTTCCTCGGACATTTCCGGTAAGCGCCTGCGTAGTACCGCTTTAATGCGGGCCTGTAATTCGCGGGGTGAAAAAGGTTTGGTGATGTAATCATCAGCACCTGCTTCCAGTCCGGAAATTTTGTCATTTTCCTGGGTACGAGCGGTCAGCATAATAATGGGAATCGATTGGGTACGTTCTTCTTGTCTGAGCTTGCGTGCAAATTCCAAGCCGCTTACATCGGGTAACATCCAGTCTAGTAGCACCAAATCAGGTAAAACATTATTGATCAGTAACTTGGCTTGATCAGCTCTTTCGGCGCAGAGTACCGAATATCCAGCGCGTTTCAAATTTAGTGCGATAAGTTCTTGAATTGCGACTTCATCTTCAACAAGTAGAATTGTTACAACCATGACTTACTCCATAAATACCAAGAAATAATAATTCAAATTATTACCATCTTATAAATAAGTCATTGCAGTTTTATGACATTACTGTGTCAGTCATTTTGCATGGATTTATTCTAATTCTTCTTCGTAGGCTGATTGATTCTATTAGCGATATTAATTAAGCAAGCCTGTACAAAGGTAGTTAATTTACTGACATAAATTTGTCATTAAAGTGACATATTCAATCGATAGTATTCGCAGTGTCGACTATCGTGGATATTCGAGATTTTTGATCCGGCATCCTGTAATTTTAATTTCATCGAATAGTATATGGATATACCTATTGTTAGAAGTGTCTCAAGTAGTACTTTATTGATTATATTGTTATTTCTATGTTCATCATCAATGGCCAATAACTTGGAAAATCTTGCAAAATCATTGGCCAAGATTCGTGGGGAAGTCGAAACACTGCAGACACAGTTGGATATGGAAAAAGAGAAGCATAGCAGTCGGATGACTGCATTGAATTCGCAACTGGCGGATTTGAGTGTGGAAGAAAGAAGGCAAAAGCTGAGCATCGAAAAACTGCAAAATTCTCTTGAGAAATTAACAGAAAGCACCCAAAAAGCAGAGCAATCGGGCGATAAACTGAAACCTGTGTTGCTAACTATTCTGAGGAATTACAAACATTACATTCAAGTCGGATTTCCATTCAAAAAAGACGATCGACTTAAAGCGGTAACCAGTCTTGAAAATAGTATCAATAATCAGTTAATCGATCCCAATAAAGCGATCAACCAGGCATGGGCTTTGATTGAAGACGAGATTCGTTTGAGTAAGGAAAATGGTATTTATCAGCAAACTATCGAACTGAATGGGGAGAATTTGCTGGTAGATATTGCCAAGCTGGGTACGGTATTTCTTTTCTTTCAGACACGGGATAACCGTAGCGGTATGGCCAAACGTTCAGTAGAGGGTGGTTGGAAATTTGAAATGACTGATAGCACCAGTGATGTAGAGCGCATCAAAAGATTGTTTGATTCCCTGAAGAAGCAAATTCGTCAGGGCTATTTTGAAATTCCTAATCCATTAAGAAAATGAAAAAAATCATCATTATTGGATTATTACTCTGTAATGTTCTTGTTTCAGCGCATGCTAAAGAACAAAATAATCCGCAGCTAACTGAACAAACTCCCGCGGCTGTCAGTGAAGAAGCCAACGAAACCACTGCACCGAAAAAAAGGAATGATGCGCCCAAACAACGCAGCGTTGATCTGGAGACTGCATATAAGCGTGAATATGCTTTCCTAGAAGCACAGAGGCGCGAATTAATCGATCGATTGAAAAATTATCAAGCCAGTGTAAGTCGTGAGGAACAAGCGTTGGGGGGCAAAATTGGTACGCTGGAACGTGTGTCTGTGGAGCGTTCTACCAAGATCGATCAATTGACTAGCCAGCTAACCGAGGGTGAGCGTAAAGAAGCGGCAGTTACTGAACGCAACGATGCATTGGAAACAATGTTTCTACAAGCCGAATCCACATTGAAAAATCATGCGATCGAAATGCCAATCGAGCTTAAAGATAGCAAAAATAAAGATATAGACAAAGTAGGTTACTTTTTTACACAAGCGCTCACACTGTTGAGTGAATTGGGTGCAATTCAAACTAGGCCTGGTCATTTTTATCTAGAAAATGGCAAGAAAACGCAAGGCAATATTATTCATTTGGGTAATATCGCAGCTTTGGGCGTCAGCTCGGAAGGTAATGGAAGCCTAGTACCAGCTGGCGGCGGGGATTTCAAAGTATGGAAAACCTCGGGTGCTGAGACTGCCTCCGCCTTGGGTAACAACCAACAGCCGGATATGCTGCAATTGTATTTATTTGAGTCACGTACCAATGCAGTGCAAGAAACACCGGAAAAAACCATTAAGAGCATCATCGATTCGGGTGGGCCGATCGGCTGGGTCATTGTGATATTAGGACTCATTGCTTTACTGTTGATTATGGCTAGAAGCTATTTGCTGCGCAGCAATAGCGCAGATACGGAGCATATGACGCAGCAGATTCTCCAGCAATTGGATGCTGATAATTTGGTGGCTGCAAAACAGCATTGCGAAGATGATTCGTCAGCAATTGGTCGAGTATTGCACTATACGCTGCGGCATCTAAAAGATGATCGTGATCACATGGAAAGCATCGTGTATGAGGCGATTCTGCAGGAATCCGGTCCGTTGGATCGTTATGGATCAGCCATTCTCGTCATCGCTTCGATAGCACCATTACTGGGCTTGCTGGGGACCGTAACCGGCATGATCGAAACATTCGACATGATTACCGAATTTGGTACTGGTGATCCCAAGCTGTTGTCTGAAGGCATTGCGATTGCTCTAGTTACTACAGAACTGGGCTTGATTGTCGCCATTCCAACCTTATTGCTAGGTTCGTTGCTGACTTCGTGGTCACGTAGTATCAAACGCGACATGGAACATTCGGCATTGCGAATAATCAACGTATTTCTGGGTGGAAGTAGTGCTGAACAGGCAATGCAGAAACAGCCTGAAAATTCTGGCACTTTAATTCCTTACCCAGCTTGATATGACGATCGCCGAGCTCATCCTACTGATCAAAGAACTGTTTGCAGCGGGTGGTATCGTAATGCCACCACTGATGATTTGCATTTTGCTGTTGTGGTATGGATTGGGATATCGTTTTTGGATGATGAAACAACCTAAACCCAAGCGCATGGGTACCCGAGATCTGTTGCAATATTATCAGCAGCAACATGATATGCCTCTGTCGAACAATATCGTTGCACAAGCCATACAACGAGGTCTGCAACTCAAGCAGCAAGGTGTTAGAAACCTACGGCGCCATTTGGATGCGGCTTTCTATGGTTATGAAAAGGAGCTTGGAAAGTTTTCGGTGTTGGTGCGAGTGGTGATTCTCATTGCACCGCTGTTGGGATTACTGGGTACTGTGATTGGCATGATCGAGACATTCGATTCATTGGCTACCATGACACTGTACTCCCAATCGGGTGGTATCGCCGGCGGTATTTCGCAAGCGCTGTTTACCACACAAATGGGGTTGACCGTGGCTATTCCAGGCTTATTGGTGCATAGCATACTGAACCGCAAACAACAGCAGATTGAACAAGATCTCGCGCAAGTGAAAGATCTGTTGTGCCATCAAACGCAGCCATCACAATCACACGGAACATAATCCTCTATGAGAAATCAAGAACCCGTTGAAGCTGAAGCCACCATTGATATGGCGCCATTGATCGACATTGTTTTCATTTTGTTGATTTTCTTTATGGTGACAACGACTTTTGTCAAAGATATGAAATTGGAATTGGAGCGTCCCAAAGCCAGTAGCTCGGTTGCCGCTTCCAGTAAGGTGATCCGCCTGTTTATTGATCGTAATGGCGATACCTATATGGATGGCGAGCCAGTTCGTCTATGGTTAATACAAAGCAAATTACGCGATTTATTGAGTGCGTCGACCAGCAAAGTAGTTTTGGTGGTGACAGACGAAGGTGTGCCTGCAGGAAAACTGGTGGAAGTAGTCGACCAGGCGCGATTGTCTGGTGCGGAGAGTGTAGGTGTTGCAACGAAAAAAGAAGCGGGGTAAATAAAATGATGACAGGAACGATGAAAATGAACCAGCACATTGCAGGAGGTGTAGCAATGTTGTTTGGTTTAGTGTTGGTATTTGGATTGGTAGTGCTAATGAACCATTTTATGGGAAAAATTGAAAAATCACCTCCTCAGGAAGTGACTGAAATCAGCATCACTAAAGAAATTAAACAAGAACCTAAAAAAGAAATCAAAAAAATAGAACCCCAAAAACAAGTGACTCATCCGCAGGCGCCAACCCCCTTTAAGGGTTTGGATACTGCTCTCTCTGGCATTGACTTGGGGTTACTAGGACTCGATAGCGGGCAAGGGGGGGATTTGGATGATCGCTTGCTAGGTAAAACCGGCAATGCAGTCATGACGGCCGATTTAGTGGACATTCCACCGAAACCGATTACACGCGGTTCGTTTAAATATCCACCAACCGCTAAAAAGAACGGTATCAAAGGTTATGTTGTGTTGTCAGTATTGGTAGAGACTGATGGGTCAGTCAACCAGGTGCAAGTGTTGGAATCGAGTCCATCCGGTATTTTTGACACAGCTGCATTGCAAGGCATTCGTTCATGGCATTTTGAACCGGCCAAATATAAAGGTGATACCGTTAGGGTCTGGGCCAAACAAAAAATCCGTTTCGATCTATCCTGATGGGCAGATTCGTTTGATGAACATAATGATTTGAATGATCATGAAATACCAGATTCTTTTCATCACCGTCCTGTTTCTGAGTTGTTTCAGCAATTTTAGCTGGGCAGCAGAAACAAAAGATGGGGTCAATCATATTGAGCTGGCCGCGGTGATGCTCAAAGATGGGCATCATGACAGAGCGTTATTGGCTTTGCAAAGCGTAGACCTGGAAGATAAGAAGACCGATTTGGCGCGGTTTTATACGTTGCAAGGTTTAGCGTATATGGGGCTGAGCGATCTGGAAGCAGCTAAAGACAGCTTGCAGCTTGCAATCAAAAATGGACAGAAAGACTCAGCGATTTATATCTATTTGGCTCAAAGCTATTTTGGTTTGAAAGATTATCAGAAAACCATTGATGCTATCCAAAAAGCAGGCAATCAAGTAAACAAAAATCCTTCGTTACTGAGCATGAAAGCAGAATCCTACTGGCATTTGCAAGATGTCAATGCTGCCATTAACGCTTTGAATGAGGGACAGCGATTGTTTCCGGCAGACTTTCGTTTTCAGAAACGGCAAGTGTTTTATTTCGTGGAATTAGGTCTTTATCAGGAGGCTGTACGGTTAGGGCGAGATTTTTTGAAGCGCTCCAAAGCTTCGGTCGCAGATTATATTGCTCTTGGAAATGCGCTTAGGCTTAGCAAGGAATATACGGAAGCACTCAATATATTGGAAGTGGCTAGATTGCAATTTCCGAACGATGAAATGGTTGCAAAACTTCTAGCGCATACCTATCTGGATCAAGGCAAGCTTAACTCAGCAGCTTTTATTCTCGAGCAAGCAGCTTTGCTTAATCCCAATTTACAAGCGGAAGCCGCAGAGCTTTACCGGCGTGCAGGACGTTTTCATATGGCACTGACATTGAATGAAAGCATTAGCAATCAGAAAGTAAAACTTAAACAACGGTTATCTATCTTATTGGCGCTCAAGCGATTTGAAAATGCTGCCAATATGGAAGCTAGCCTCTATCGCACTGGGTTGCTAGAAGACCAAGATGTGCGTTATGCCTTAGCTTATGCCTATTTTTCTAGTCGACGTTTCCCACAAGCTGCTAAGCATCTGGATCATTTGACCAACGCAGAACTATTCCGGAAAGGTACCGAATTACGTCGCTTGATGGAGGTTTGTAAAAATGAACCTTGGCAATGTACTTAATCCGAAGACCGCTATGGATGATAATTTTTGGCCAGAAACTATCATCGATAGGATTTCTATTCTCTTTGCCGCGCTAGTGCTTACCTAGAAAACCCTCATCCATTAATCACAAAAATACCTTCACGAACACGTGGTGTTTACCGTGAAGAAGGGACTTAATTTGCCAAATGAATGCTGAAATGAAGAATTTTTTTGGATGGTATGATTGTAAGAAAATCGTATTTTATTTCTCCTGGATTGCGATGATAGTGTCTCCTGGATTGACAATGAGTTCGTCCATTTATGCACAAACTCATCAAGAAAAAGCGGAATTTGCTATCTATCTATTCCAAGATGGTTTGCCGATCAAAGATGCGGAATTGATTATCAGTAGCGAGTCGGTTGAGGAATCTACCGCAAAGCTTATTTTTGAAGCAACTCCTTCGACCTATAGCTGGAAAACGGCGGGCGATGCACCGCTGAAAACAGATTCCAATGGTAGCTTGGCAGCAAAATTACCACCTGGTACCTATCAGATTCATATCAAAACCAGAGAGCAAAGTTTTTCTTTTGATTTGCCGCTGCGTACAGCCGAGAATGCGCAAATATTAGTTACTTTTTTTTCAGACAACAAAAAACCGTTGCTGAATATTGAAAGTTCTGTCGCCGGTACAATCGCTGGCACGGATGGCAGTGTCGTAATCAAGCGTGATTTGGGCGATGGGCTTTTGCGAGTGCAAGTGGTTTCGGTCGAAACCGGAAAGCCGGTTAAAGATGCGCAGGTGTTTTTGAGTGGCCTGAAAGAAAAATTTCGCACTGACGAACAGGGTATGTTATCAGCTAAGGTGCCCGTTGGAAGTTATAGCGTGTCTTTGCTGCATAGTGCTTATAGCAGTCAAACGCAAGACGAAGTGAAAATTGAAAAAGACCACAAAACAAATCTGAATTTTAAACTGACTCCTGCCGGTGTCGAACTTGCGGAATATGTAGTGCTGGAACCCCATCTTGCAGGTACTGTTGCATCGGTCATCGAAGAACAAAAATCGGCAACATCCGTTGCAACGGTTATAGGCGCCGAGCAATTCAGTCGGGCGGGAGATAGTGACGCCGCTGTTGCACTGCGACGAGCCTCGGGCCTTACTTTGGTGGGCGGCCAATTTATCTTTATTCGTGGCTTGGGAGAACGGTTTTCTACCACTCTGATCAATGGAGCCGCGATACCAAGCCCGGATCCCACCCGTCGAGTTGTTCCACTCGATTTATTTCCGACGAATATTCTTGAAAGTGTAATGGTGCAAAAGACCTATTCGCCTGATAGACAAGCAGATTTTGCTGGTGGAACGATAGAAATGCGTACCCGTGGTATACCTGATCAATTTTTCTTCAATATCAATCTACAAGCGGGTGTCAATGACCGAACGACTTTTCAAGATGGCTTGACTTATAAAGGTGGAGGTGCGGATTTTACCAGTTATGATGATGGTGCACGTGCATTGCCGGACTCGATTGCTGATGCAACTCGGAATGGAAATTTACAACCGGCATCTGTATTTAATCCCAATGGTGTTACTTCGGCACAGCTTGAAAAAATGGGTGAGAATATCTCCGGTGTTTGGGATGTGAATAAGAAGAAACAAGGGCCGGATACGGGTTTCCAAGCATCCATGGGAGATAGCTTTTCATTGGGTGATTTCAGATTGGGCTATATTGCCGCAGCAGGTTGGAAGCAGGAGTTTAGAAAACAGAACGAAATCAATCGTGAGTATGTTTCTGGAGCTTTAACAAAAGTTCAAGATCTCGATGTGCAACGTTCCCTGCGTGAGGTTCACATGACAGGGTATGTGGCGACGGAATTGGAATACAAAGATACGCATAAGTTATTTGCTAGAACGATGTTCTTGCGTCAATCCATCGATGAAGCAAGAATTTCGCAAGGATTTACCGATGCTGAGACTAACGATGTTCGAAAAACACGCTTAAGATTTTTTTCTAATCAATTGTTGATGAATCAATTTGGTGGTGAACATCGGTTTGATCGGTTGAAGGATTTTACGATTAACTGGTTATATACCGATGCCACAGCCAATCGAGATGAACCCAAAACTCGCGATTACCGTTACGATGAGAGCCAACAAACGGGACAGTTTATCCTTGCTCAGCGAGTCGATAGTAACACCCTTGCGTATTCAAACTTGACCGATAAGGATCAAAGCTGGCGCGTTGATGGCAAATTACCGTTACAGTTGTCACATCAACACAAAGTCACTTTTAGCGGTGGTCTTATTGATCAATCTAAAAGTAGAGAAGCCGGTTCTCAGCGGTTTAGTTTTTTTCGGGCAGGGCGAGACGCTAATAATCCTCTGGTATATTCACAGCCTTCTTTGGAAAATATCTTAACTCCCCAATATATTGGTGCCAATGGCTACCAGCTCAGAGATGTAACGCGTAAGAGCGATCAATATCATGCTACCCAAAATCTTCTTGCTTATTATGGCAAGGTGGATTTGTTGTCGTATGATCGTCTCAACATTACCGGTGGATTACGTTGGGAAGATAACGACCAGAAAGTTCATACCGTGTTAAGTAATGGCCAAGCAACAACGGCGACATTGAATCGAGTGGATATGTTGCCATCCGTTGTGGCGACACTTTTCCTGAGCGATAAACAACAACTGCGCGCAGGATTTAGCCAAACGTTGTCGAGGCCTGATTTTAGAGAATTAGCGGCGGCACCATTTTTTGATATGAACACCAATCAAGAAACAATCGGTAATCCAAAACTAAAGCAGACAGCCATCACCAATTGGGATGCGCGTTGGGAATATTATTTGTCCCCTACAGAAAATATGTTTGCTGGTTTCTTCTGGAAAGATTTGACGAACCCAATTGAGCTGATTGCGGTTCAAGGTACAGCTGGCCTCAACACATACCAGAATATCGATAAAGGCAAGGTTTATGGAATAGAGTTGGAATTGCTCAAAAAACTCGATTTTGTTCATCCGGCACTGCACAACTTTTACATGGGAGGAAACTACACTTGGTCTTTATCGAATGCGCAGCTCAATGCTGAAAATCTACAAGCGCAAACGACTAACGATAGACCTTTACAGGGACATTCTCAACATATTGTGAATTTTCAGTTAGGTTATGACAATCCAACCTGGAAAACACAAGCAACTTTACTCTATAACGTTGCCAGTGAGCGAATCATGACGGCAGGGATACGGGGTGCACCGGATAAATACGAGCGACCTTTTCATCAGCTCGATTTTGTTGTGAGTCAGAATTTATACAAAGGGTTGTCCAGCCAATTATCGATGCAGAATCTTTTAGATGATGACGTGCTCATTATGCAGGGTGATGAGATTGCACGTCAGTTTCGTCGCGGTCGAGTGTTTAATGTAAGTGTACGGTTAACTTATTAGAGGGATGTCCTAGATTTTGTGTAAATGGCGATTCATTCATAAGATTCATTATCGACTTCTCTGGTATCTGAGCACGTAAATTATCAATCCTTCCACCTAATAATCAAGCGCTGTTGAGCTACCACTCTCGAATTTAGAAGATGATCATTTAGTAATGATTACGCATCTGCCGAGGGAATCAAGATTTTATTACAACAAATCAATATGATATTTAAAATGCTCACCCATAAACGTGCTGATGAAATAATAACTATGATCATAGCCCGGGTGGTAGCGTAATGTTAGTTTTTGACCGGCTGCGGCGCAGGCATTTTCTAAACGGTGTGGTTGCAATTGCTCAGTCAGGAATTGATCGTTCAAACCCTGATCGATGAATAAATCTGGCACACGGCGGCCGTCTTCGATCAGCGCGGTGGCGTCATATGGTCGCCAGCTTTCCTGATTTTCTCCGAGATAATTTCGGAAGGCTTTTTGCCCCCACGGGCACTGCATCGGCGCGCAAACCGGCGCAAAAGCAGAGACTGAACGAAAGATATCAGGATGACGGAGTGCAAGGGTGATTGCACCATGTCCGCCCATCGAATGACCGAAGATGCCCATGCGATTTGCATCGGCTGGGAATTGATCGATGATGATTTGGCGTAGTTCCAGGGTAATGTAGCTTTCCATGCGGTAATACTTCGACCACGGTGCTTGCGTTGCGTCCAAATAAAATCCTGCGCCTGCGCCGAAATCCCAATCGTCCGTTTCACCCGCAATGCCAGTTTGGCGTGGACTGGTATCCATGGCAACCAGCATCACGCCATATTCTGCAGCATAGCGTTGTGCGCCGGCTTTGATCATAAAAGTTTCTTCGGTGCAGGTGAGGCCAGCGAGAAAAAACAGCACTGGAACCCGCTGGTTTTGTGCTTGCGGTGGTTGAAAAACTGAAAAGCGCATCGGCAAGCCAATGACAGTCGATACATGCTGATAAAAACTTTGTGTGCCGTCAAAACACCGGTGTTGACTACGAGTTTCGAGTGCCGTCATGCTAATACACCACAACTGAACGAATCGATTCACCGCTTTTCATCAAATCGAAGCCTTGATTAATGTTTTCTAGTGTCAGAGTGTGTGTAATCAACGAGTCGATATCGATTTTTCCTTCCATGTACCACTCGACAATTTTGGGCACATCGGTGCGGCCGCGTGCACCACCAAATGCAGAGCCCTCCCATTTTCTGCCGGTAACAAGTTGGAAAGGGCGGGTGCTGATTTCGGCACCAGCTTCGGCGACGCCGATGATGATGCTGCGCCCCCAGCCTTTATGGGTGCATTCTAACGCTTGGCGCATCACTTTAGTATTACCAATGCACTCAAAACTATAATCTGCACCGCCGTCAGTTAGCTGCACGATAGCGTCAATCAGATTGGGCACATCATTGGGATTGATGAAATGAGTCATGCCAAATTTCCGCGCCATCGCTTCACGCTTGGGATTGAGATCGATGCCGATGATTTTGTCCGCACCCACCATACGTGCGCCTTGGATCACATTCAAACCGATACCACCCAGACCGAATACGACGACATTGGCACCTGCCTCGACTTTGGCGGTATAAATAACTGCACCGATACCCGTTGTGACACCGCAACCGATGTAACACACTTTATCAAACGGAGCGTCCTCGCGGATCTTGGCCAAAGCGATTTCGGGTACTACGGTGTAATTGGAAAACGTCGATGTGCCCATGTAATGAAAGAGCGGTTTGCCATCCATAGAAAAACGTGAAGTATTATCCGGCATGACACCACGGCCTTGCGTACTGCGAATGGCCTGGCACAAATTGGTTTTTTTCGATAAGCAAAATTTGCACTCACGGCATTCGGGTGTGTATAAAGGAATGACATGATCGCCTTTGCGTAAAGATTTTACATTTGGTCCGACATCTACCACAATGCCCGCGCCTTCATGACCCAATACCGTGGGAAAGAGCCCTTCGGGATCAGCGCCCGAAAGGGTGTAGTAATCCGTATGGCAGATACCCGTGGCTTTGATTTCAACCAGCACCTCGCCAGATTTTGGCCCGCCTAAATCAATTTCTTCGATGGTGAGAGGTTGTTTGGCTTGCCAGGCTACCGCGGCTTTCGTTTTCATAACATATCCTTTATTTCTTGTTGCGCAAATGTGCCAGCAACCCGCGACCGGCTTCTTCAACCATATCCAGAACAATTTCAAAACCTTGATGGCCGCCATAATAAGGGTCAGGTACTTCGGTTTCGGTTGCCATATTATTGCCGTAATACATGAATAATTGAATCTTTTCATGGTGTTGCTCTTGGCTTCTCTGTTGAAGCAAAGCAAGATTTTCCTTGTCCATGGCAAGAATATAATCAAATACTTCAAAATCCTTTGAATTAACTGCACGGGCACGCAAATCATCCATTTGATAGCCGCGTTTCATCGCTGCCTGTTGCGAACGCTGATCGGGTGGATGTCCGATGTGATATGCGTGCGTTCCAGCAGAATCCACCTCGATCATATGTTCGAGACCCGCATCTCGGACATAATGGCGGAAAACAGCATCGGCAGTGGGGGAGCGACAAATATTCCCCATGCAGACAAATAATACTTTTATTCTTTTATTTGCGTCCATTATCTCTATAATTATCATCAATAGAATTGACTGAAAACCGGAACTCTGCCGACTGGCGGCGCGTGATGTTTGTCATTATCAAATAATCCAATACGGCGCAGTCGATGCATTCGGCAGTTTTCCCTGCCAGGAAATATCGCGGCGGCAGCGAATACAAACCGGGATAAGCAGAATATGGTCTTCAGCCGGATCGATCAAACGGCGCAAACGTAGGCGTAATGCCGACAGTGCATCGGGCGTCAAGCCGCATTCAAATACGCTTTTTTGAATGCGTACGCCGACCGCTTCCAGCGCTTGGGCGACCCGGTTCAGGCGACGTGAATCGGCAATATCGTAGGAAACGATAATCAGGTACGGTTGATTCAACGTAATTAGCTTTCGTTCACCAGTTCAACGCCATCGTGTCGCTTGATAATGATTTGCATCGCATGAGCGAAAAGCCTTGATCAAGGTTAGAACATCGTGATCGATGATGCGGCGCAGATCCATTGCCGTTCCGGACAGCGGATGCTGTTGCACGCCGTTGAAACGGTCTTCTATCGCGCGGATAAAAATACGGATGGTATCGCTCCCGAGGTTGCACGCATCCCCCTGAACGGTATGCGCGCCGGGATCAAGCTGCCGGGTGTGCAGCAGTTTCAACACGCAAGCATCGACCGCGTATGCGCGAAAAACCTCCATCAGATCGGAAGCCAGTGTCAAATGATCACTTCTCGGAGAATGCAGCATGCCGAGATGCGCGTTCAAACCGCGTGCCTGAAGCAATCCGGCGGTCGCCTGATAAAGCAGCGTATAGCCCAATGACAATAAGGCATTAATCGGATCTGGCGCAGGACGAGCTTGCCGCTTGCTGAATTGCCAGGGTGCCGGGATCAATTCGGCGAATGATCGCCAATAAAGCGCAGCCGCAGCGCCTTCGCTGCCGCGCAAACTCTCCACGCTGTCCGCTGTCTTTAACGATTGTTCGATTTGCTTCAAGCGCTGTTTCGCAGTATCGAGCGCAGGTGGCGACACCAAATGCCGTTCACTGCGCGTCAGGATAAGGCGGCAGTTGTGTAATTTTGCAGCGATGATGCTGCGAACAACGGCAAGCTGAAATTTGTTGTCCGCCTGGCAGGCAAATTGCGCTTGTAACAACGTTACGTGCTGGCTGCTGGCGGGGTCGAAGCGGCCGTAATAGCGTCCATAACGGGATAAATAGGAAATGCTGCATTCATTGCGTGCCGCCAACTGCAACACTTGCGTGCTGACTGGGATGGCGCCGAACAGCATGATCTGATCGACCTGATGCGCGGGCAAAGTCAGCAGTGTTTTGTCATCGCGCGCAACCCGGTAACGCTGATTATCCACGCTCAATTGCGTTTTATGATCGACCAGGTAGAGCGTGCGCTGCAATGGCGCAAGCGGCGGCAATTCCGCGCCGGAATCATCGGCCTCGTGGCCACCGGAATGAGCGGATGGCTGCACATCGATATCGCAATGGATTACCGGTTCATCCTGTTCCGGCAGGGGACCGGCGGATGATGGTGCGGATAATTGTCCGTCTGAAGTGTTTTCTGGCAGCGCTATCGCGGCAATCGGCTGTGCGAGAGGGGGTGTTGTCTCCTTGCAGCGCGCCGGAATTACCAGGCTGCGCACAAAATACCAGCCGAGAAATTCCAGCCCTTCATCGAAGTGAACAATGCGGGTTTTCAACGGATTGAGCTTTAATGTCAAACGGTCCAGCACATCCCTGGTGAGCTCGAGCGCGGCCTCGGCTTTTTTCCTGGACTTAGCCAGCACGATGAAATCATCGGCATAACGGATCAATATGTGATTTGCATCGAGCAGCGCTTCGTCCAGCGTATCCAGATACAAATTCGCCAGCATGGGTGATACCGGGCTGCCTTGCGGTATGCCCCGGC
>ERZ1292625.2183-Hain-H41-01um-R1-2183-length-19097-cov-4_pt1 | contig 19097 bp, 35 predicted proteins | sample MGYA00564400_ERZ1292625 | MGnify/ENA primary metagenome ERZ1292625 (study PRJEB36523, sample SAMEA6512639) | groundwater metagenome | collected 2019-01-08 | study: AquaDiva: Metagenomics assemblies of 32 groundwater samples
AGGTCCACTCGCGGACTACTCGACGGCGCTTCTCATTTTTCGCCGATTTCTTAAGAGCATACGTTGAGGATTTCCGCGTTACCCATTTATGGCCTGGAGTACATTGGAAATGAAAACTGAAACTATCCGCCTGCTCCATGGGACCTTTAGGAAAAACGTTAATCGCCAACAATGGGGTCCACACATTGATGCCATTTTTAATATCATGGGCCAAAACCTCTTCCCCCACCTCAACCTGATCGTATCGCTTGAATCCCTCGCGCGTTAAAATCTCCGCATCGAGCGGAACACAATATTGGTGTGTCGAGCTAATGACGGTCTGTGCCTGAATCCCGTTTCGTGTCATCGGCTGACCTAGCGCAGCCTCTAATAGCTTCATGTCCAACTCATCGCCCTCGTCGATCCGGAGCCTGGGATTGTGCGGACCACGAACGGACTTCTGGGACGCAGTTTGCGCGGTGACCTTGCTCCCATTGGTTAGCTCAATGACGTTCTTCATTAACTCGCCTTTTACGAGTTGTCTCGGAGCATTCGGAGCGCTAAACCCATCGCCCATGTGTTGGACCACGCGACGGCTCTGCTCAGCACTCCCGCCAAGAATACCAACCTCACATCCCGGCATGGTGACAATTTCCGTCAGTGCCAAGATAGATAACATTAAACTTTTCCCAGCATAGCCCCGACTACCCTTAATCACAATGACTGGATACCTAGCAAAATATGCATCAGCGAAAACCTGAAATGGCGCAGAATGAGTCGGGCAAATTTGTGTGCGGGAAAATTTAATCCCCCACATCGCATAAACAAACCACCACAATTCTTCATCATTTTGCGGCGCCCGACCAACGACTAAATTATCACCCATATCCTTTATCCTAACATAATCCCACCCCCTTTGTCCAAAGCAAAACCGTGATTTGACAACCAATGGCCGGTCTGCTCTAATTTTCCCCTGATGGACGGAACTGGAGCGGCCATGACCCCCACCGACACGGCCCGCGAGATTGTGGAGGGGTGGGAAGCTGGGCGCTTCTGGCGCATGGAGCATGCGGAGCGCGAGCAGCTTCTTCGGGCCATCGCGACGGCGTTGGAGGCGAAGGATGCCGCGAGAGACGGCGACCTGCAAGCGATCCTCCGCGAGTGCGAGGGGGCGTTGCGGGGAGTAATCGCGGTGGCTGATCGACGAACGATCGAGTTCGACAAGGCCCGCGACCTCATCCCCCGCATCCAGCAGGCCACCGGGAGGACACCACCGCGATGAACCACAAACGAAAACGCCCTAAGCATCAACGGGCTGGTTGCTTAATCTGTAAGCCTCACAAAGATGAGCGGCTAGCAAAACAGCTTAAGGGTGGCAATAAGCTTCGGGATACCATCTCGAAAGAAAAGCTGGGAAAATGAAATCGGAAGAAGCCGTTCAGATTCTCAAGGCCGTTAAGAACTTATCCAAGGCCGTCAAGAATCAATATACCCTTGTCCGTCAGCTAGCAGAGGTGGTGCAAGAATTGCAAGAGCGATTGGTTAGACCCGACGCAGCCCTGGATCTTAAAGTTAAGGCCATCCTAACCACGCTCGACACTATTTCAAAAGAGCCCTAGCCAATTCTGCCGCCACCTGGTCCAATAAAACATCCGGAACCTGACTAGAAACAACAATAGCAGGTTGTGGTTCCAAGGCTAATCCAATCCATCGCTTCACATCGCCGATCGCGCGATCGTGGATCAACACCCGCATGAATCGCTGCAAGCGTAACGCCATTTCGACTTCCGTCATCTTACTCCTCTTTGCCATTTCGCTGGACCCACTTTTGAAATTCCAGCATACCAAGGCAATCCCCTAAAAGCCACTTGCGCTCAATCGTCGAAGTCTTCCAGCCGTGACATTTTTTACAAAGGCTCAGCAGGTTGGAATTGTCGGGTCCATTTGCACTGACCGGATTGCTGAAACTCCTATAGGGTATCACATGGTCAATAGCTAAAGTTTCCCCTAGTTCCTCTTCCGACCGCCCACAGCGCCGGCATGTAAACCCATCACGTTCCCGGATTTTCTGCGTGAGCTTTTTCCATCCGGGACCCCGGCCTATTTTTACCCCACCACGATAGAGATGGGATTCTGATGTTATTAAGCTAGCTCTAGAACATTTCGTGGAACAGAATGCTCGACCACTTTTGGGGAGCTTTTCCCGTCGTTTGAATTTTGCGCCACAGGGACAAGTGAGGATGAGAATCGGAGGCGCTGGTTTAGCAATTTGAAGACAGCGCGGACTACAGTATTTTTTCCTTTGCTGGGTTGGCTTGGAGCAAATCGCACATTGGCGGTCTTTTTTCATCGCACCCGTTCGCTTTTAATTGCCCTACTCACCCCCACGGGAGGATTCACTTCAAACCACATCCGTTTTGATGCTCCACACATAAAGCAATCATATTCCCAATCCGTAGTGCAAGTGCAAGTCTTCCAATCATGCTTATTCTCATCGCAATCTTCAACCATACGAAGAATGGGCACCTTGCGATGCGCAGCGACATCACATTGGGAACAATGGGTTAATAGCTCAAGATCACAGACTCCACATTTAAATGGCTTCATCATAGACTAGTTCCAGAATGGGCACATCGCCACCTAACAACCTCGCCTAAATCTGCCTTCAGTCACTTCTTTTGGTTCATCGTATAATTCAGAAAAATAAATCAGAGAATGACAATAGACCTCTTAGGTATGCCGGGCATGTTCGGTTAGGTATTCGCCCGCATTCTCATCTTTTTCATAGGGGCAATACCATTTGCCATTCTCATCAATACCAATGATGCAATGATAATGGGCCCCAGTAGAAATCCATCCACATTCATACATATTACCAGGAGGTGGTGTCCCATAGCGTGGACCAGTTACAAAGCAATGGTAAGTGACCATTCGCTCTTCGGGATCCATGTCGGCCCAGGGCTTCATTGGTCGCTTGTCGGGCCGAGGACCATTTTCACAAACTCACACGCCAATCCCCAACCCACCGCGGTCGGCGCAAACCGCGCCAGCATTTCTGGATGCTGCTCACTAAAGTGTGGGTCCAGCCATTTCATCGTCCGAAATTCGGCTTGAGGTAATCCCATAACGAGAATTTTCCGGCCTTCATAATTAGTACAATCTGGGTATTGGACTTCAACCACAACCATTTTTCCATTGGCCCCATCAAACTCCACTCCACGGAGAATCTTAAAATTCCCCGGATTGGGATTCGGGGGTGGAGGCACGGGATCCGATAGACCCGGATAGCCTGAGCTACCACTAAATGGCGATAACCCCATTACTCCACATTCAATCCCTCGACCCCACGGGCCTCGCGCGTCACTGTCCGTGTGATCTGCACCGCCAACGCTGCCGCCAGGAGCCTTAACGTCTCGGCATTAAACTCCGAAGCAAACTTGGACTGCTGATAGAATTCAATCCTATCGATAGCCGCCTTAATGATATCCTCGACGAAGGCCCCATTGGGCTCCTTGCGGTTCTCACCACGTCCTAAGGGACCATGCTGCCAACCGATAGTGAACCCGACGCCATACGTCGTTCCACCCGCCGGATTCCCATTCATGTCATTCCAATGCTCACTCTTCATTTTCCACCTCCATGAATTCCATAAATCTTCCGATATCCCTCATCGGCAAACATACAGGCATCACAAATCTTACATTCCCCAATACGGGCAAATTGTGACCAATAGCCACCCGGGACAATATGGTAATATCCCGCCGTCATGTCACCATCACTGAACCCGATAATATCGATTCCACATCGATCGCATGGCCCAATGTTAGTTACTCGTTCAGTTTCCATAAATATCACGCCAGTGCAATACGTCGGTTGGCCAATGGGCCAGGCGTCTGAAGCACGTAGGAGCCTTATTCGGGCCGAGCCAGAGATTGGTGGTCGGCATGAATGAGGTTGGCAATATCCAAACTACGTGGACGGAGCCTCCGTATCGCGGGCTGGCCTACCTATCGATCGTTGACGATCTTTAATTTCTTCCCCACGGCCAGTGTGGCCAACGGTTGGCTGGCCTCGACATACAGATGCGCCACCTTCCCCGTCTTGGCATCCTTGAGGTCCACGCGGACAAATTGCCCGCCTTCCCAACTTTCAAAGGCCACATTGCCCGTTACCTTCAGGTTTGTCTTCTCGTGATGCATGGTCTTCTCCTTCTTGGGCTGTTTCACTTTCATGTTCGTATACTCCTTGCTGATAAATAAATCTTGAAATTTCATTCCGATATGTTTATTTGGCATTGTCATCACCCTACTCAACACAGACATCGTCTTCATTTCTTTGAAGGCTATATTCAATCAGCCCATCCCGTAACCACAAAAATCGCTCCGAGCCGTCGTCCACTAGCCTATATAGCCCTTGTGAATCGCGACGAATATCCCTGTTGGGATCAAATTGTGTTACAGCAAGAAGCTTATGTCTATCAACATATCGCCTGGCGGCTTTTGGCCCGTGATGAAAGTGGCTGACGACTCCGCTCACAAAACCGATCTTCCTCCGAATATGCTTTTCACATAACGCTTGATAGTCAAGCATCTTGCTAATATAGCCTGGAGCTAAATCACTCCGCATGCCGCGATGCGCTTGGCCAATAAGCACATGAGCGAGACTATAATCCCCTCCGCCGTGTAAACAAAAATCCGGGATGCCCCCCACCGCGTCCCAGGCATCACGGCGCCATCCCCAACACAACCCACTCCAACTGCCCAAGTGTCGCGGACCAGGCTTTCCATCATAATAGCCAGGATCGCTCCCCAAGGCATTCCCACTACGCCAAGTAGACACGAAACTCGGGCGCGTCGAGAGGACATCATAATTCGGCCCAAGATCCTGAGCTTGACTAAACATCTGCACGACGGGATACCGCTGCATTTGGGCAAGGGCCTCACTCACAAAGTTTGGCCGCGCAAAAACGATATCCGCATCGGCATACATGAGATACTTCCAATCACTTGGCAACCGCGCCGCCGCAATCGTAATGGCATTTTCTTTATACCAACAATCATCCGAACTGCGAAGTTTGATATATCTATGTAACCCCCTATTGGGGTCATCATGGCGACAATTGGCCATCAAAGTAGATTCGATTCCATGACAATCCCCACTGACCTTATTCGGGGCGAATTCATCAAACGCATGTTCGCGCTCGCCATACGCAATCTCCACAACATACAGAATTACGCCACTCTTAACTAAATGCTCAAACGTCCTGACCGCGTGCTTCCAGCGAGTTTGGAATCGATTGAAATTTGTCACCGGGACAATGCAATAAACCGGCTCCTGTACCCGGTCTGGGGTCGTCCAGAGTTTCGGGGCTTGTGCAATATTCCGCACCCCATGCCGCCGCGCTAATTCTTCTGTGCTAAATTCCGTCACAACAACTACCCTAGCACACTTGCCTTATCCGATGCAAGTTTGTTTTGTTTTGAAAATCGGTCGAATAAGATCGTCGATCCGGCAGTGGCAACATTGAGGCACATCGCCACATGGGGGATCTGGACAATCGTTTTGCATTGCGCCAATACACTTTCCGGAATCCCATTATCTTCAGCCCCTAAGAGATAGACGGCTCGTTCCGGATGGACAAAATGGGTATTTAAATCATGTGCCAAGGGGTGCTGTTCAATGGCCACTAATTGCGCTTCTAGGGGAAGGTGGTTTTTAAAGTCCACGAAGTCCATAAATTGAAACATGGGAACCGATCGCCAGGACTTTGGGGTATCACTACATTGGGGTTTATACCGATGCCCAATGGTGAAAAGAAAATCAACTCCATAACAAAATCCACTCCGCATCAGGGTGCCAATATTGGCGCTTTTCTTTCCATAATAAATACCAATACCACAAAACCCGCGGGCCACCTCCCTCACGCCCATCGCTTGGCCTGGCGCGCGCTGAGCACCTTGACCTGTTCCACCTCGATGCTATCCAGCGATTCAAAATATCCCCGCCACGCAGCGGAAAACGAACGTTTGATCCCACAATTATCCCGATATTCAACCGTCCATGCGTCCATGGACCGCTTCAACTTTTCCGTCTGGTAATCTTTCTCATTCTTTTCTATTTTAACAACACACCTCTCCGCCTTCTCACACGAATCAAATAAAGCAATCGGCATTAAGCATTGTCCATCATCATTGCCAAAACTATCGCCTGTACTATAAATCACGAATACAAGCCACGCGGAATCACCTGAATCCAATTCAAGATTATATGCCAAGTTGGAATATTCATCATCCCTAGCCCGCGTAAGCCCTTTGATGCTGTGCGTGGTTTCCGTATCCCCACGATCCCACTCACCATTGTCGCTCGATTCCCGGGTCGTTGTGCTCACGGAATGATCAATTACGTGATACCCAAACATCACCGGCATCTTCTTCTTGGCCGGGTTCTTTTTCTTAGCCGGCGTCTTTTTGCGCTTCGTGATTGCCATTTTTTACCTCAACTTATAGATACAAGCCAATGCGAGACATAAAACAAAACAAACCACAGACATCACTAGAGTAGCCAGGCGATAGGCTTCCTCATCTTGGGATAGTTGCCTATTCCAACCATGTACTTGCTCATTGCTCTGCCGGAAGTCTTCATACAATCGCCACCCATGCCGACGTTCTTCCCATGCCCCCGTACACCCAAGATGTAACGGATGAGATACAAACCCCGTCCCCAACCACGACCCACCCGTGCCCTGCTCCGTCCAATATACCGCATCCGTTGGTAAAAGACTCGGCCAAATATCCGGGATAATCGATTCAGGGGGCATACTTCTCGCGGGGCGGTAAAATCCGGCCCCAGCGATATCCGCCAAAGGCGTAAAGGACCTTAGGTCGCTACGGAGCTGCTTATGCAGCTTCCACCCCGGATAGGCAGTGGGAAGGGCCCCATAACATTGGACACATCTTTCGTCAGTCATTGCGCTCCCGTAATGGGTCGCTCATTCGCAAGAGCCGGCAGACGGAGGCGCGATCCTTCTCGATCGTCCCCGGTTCATCATCCGGCAGACTTACCGTCCACGTTCGGCGCATGGCCCGCCGGAGCAGCTTCTCCAACACCGCTTCCCGGCGCGTTTCACCCGGTTGGGCTGCGGGACGCTCCTCATCGGGCGGAAGCGTATTCCGCTGGTGGGGCCGACTCGACCCATTCGCAAAAGGAAACAGCGTAGCTTTACTCCGGCGGGCCATCCGTTAGCTCAGCCGAGCGGCAATCGCATCGGCCACAACCTGCGACATGCTGGTCCTATTTTGCTTTGCATACTTTCGGACGCGCTCCTTCATCTTTGAAGGCAGCTTGATCTCTAAGTCCACCGTGCCATCCAGCCGAACTCGCTTCGCCTGCAAGGGCGTTGCGGCTGCATATTGCTTCATATTACTTTCCTCCTCCCCTTTTTAATACGATACCATTTTTAGACACTGCCCGACAACCTGGTACCGCAAAATGTTCTTTCAATTGTCGTGCAAGTTCATTCAATTTTGATTGATTCGCTTCAATGCAGGTCAATACTGCCCCTCTTGACGCGACCGCCTGGACCAACTCAAACAAATCCATCACCTCCGCCGACCACGTCACGCGGGTATCGGTCTCATCTCCAACGACACCCGCACTCGGTAAATCCAGCGGCATAGCCAAAATAGCCTGGGCCTCTACGTCGTCCCCGGCGCTGATGAGCTTCGCCACCTCGGCCTCTAGCGCCGCCACCGCTTCCTGCCGGCCCTTCGCCGCCAGCACCTGCGCTTCAGCACGGTATGCCCCCATCCGGTCCCGATAGGCCTTCTCCGCAAGGGCCAGGGGCTCATCATATTCTTTTTTGGCAGCCAAGACCGCCTTGTGAGCTTCATGAGCTAGCTTAATTGGCTTCTCATAATTCTTGGCAATGGTCTTCCGAAGGGCCAGGATTTGCAAAAGCTCAGATTCCCGAAGTCGATAGTCTTCGTCGTTCCGTACCACTACGTTCGGCGCGGCGGTAGACCATGCAACGACGGCCTGCTTCTCTTCCTCGCCAAGCATTAATCCTCCGTCTCCCAATCCCACTCGATATTGCTTCGTAACTCATCCCACACTAGATCCTCCCGACAATCACTTGACATTTCATCCCAATCATCTTGGTCGATATGCGCCGTGATGGTCTTGGGGTAGATTTTAATCTTCAGGCGCATCAGTCACTCCCTAAACCGACTCTTGCCGTGATTCAGCTTCCAATGTGCCACTGCCGCCGCACTCAAGAACACGCCCCGATCTGATGCTTCGGCATATTCCTTCAAGACATAGCTCCCGTCCTGACTTAAGTGTAACGAATAGCGACGTAGTTTTCTATCAAGCGCCGCTTCGTAGCCGGCCAATTGCAACGCGGTCATCGCCTGCGGGGCGCCGGACTTGATATCCAACACCACCTCGTCGTCATGCAGCTTCCGAATCCAGCCCGTCCGGTCCACCGTCCCCGCATAGCGATACTTTGTATTCCCGACAACTTGTTCAACTTGATGCACTTCCCAACGATAATCATTATGAAATTGCAAATAGGCATCGAGATAGCCCTTGCGATTTTCTGGCACCGTCGCCCAATCCAGCGTACCAAGATCGTACTCTTCCGTCAGCGTATGGACTTCGGTTCCCCGCTCTGCCGCCTTCATAAGCATGTCTTGATCAAGATACCCCAGGTCGTCAACCACGAACGACAGGATGTCCGTTACGGACGGCACGCGCTGCCCATTGAGGCGATATACGCGGCCCGTCTTCGTCACGGTTGGGGACGCCACGGCGACCGGCATTAAAGCGGCGCCTTATCGCCGACACGCTTTAATACCTCGGCATACTTGGTCGTTGGAATATGCTCCGTCTTGACTCCATGAGTGGATTGGCAATACTTCGCCACGCCGTCTTCCGTATGGCCCATTTTCTTCGCCACGATGAGCAGGTTGCGTACCATCGCGTCAGTGATCACGCCGCTATCCTGCGGAGGTTTCGCCCTCGCAGGCGGCGGGGTTTCTTTGTTACCGCCGCGACCCATCGCGCCTTCGCCATCGTCGTCCACCTGGACCACGCCGACCATGGCCGCGAGCCCGTAGCGCCGCAAATAAGTCACAGCACTTCCGACTTGCTGGGGGTCGTCTTTTAATGGCTTGGCTGAAATACGGGATGTAATAAATTGCCCGCTCTCATGGAGCAACATCGTTGTCACCCCAATTTCCCCTTCGCGACGATCCGGTAGCTGGACAACGCTCAGGCCGTTGTCCGTCAGTGCGCCACGACACGCTTCCCACACCGAAGACAAATCCGCGTAATGCGCCTTAAAAAATGGATTCGCGACATCCTTCAACGCGCCCTTAATCGCCGCCTGGGCCTTCACGAGGGCCGTCGCCAACACGCTGATGCTGGTACTCATCGAGCAGGAACCGAATTCCCGAACGCTTGGAATACCCTCGGAAAACACTGGCGTATAATTCTCGCCCGGACTCACCACATCGCCACTCACCGCCATCCCGTTCAACCTCCAAGCTCACAGTAGCAAAAACCCGAGGGGGAATGCAAACCCCCGTTCATTTTTTTCCTCCGGTTGATTTATTCCGGGTTCGATGTAATACTTTTGCCAGGAGGCTGATGAAGAGGTGATGAGTGAAAAACACTTACCGATCGTGGTCTTAGCGGACTTAATCCCGCAGACCCTCACGCTGGAAGAGGAAATTATCCTTCCGGCCCAAGTTGAACCGAGCACCCCGCCAGAGACCGGCGTCCGGAAACTCATGCGGGGTATTCTCGAAACCGCACTCCGGGATTTAGCATCGAGCAATCCCCACGAAGTGCAAGCAAGTCAAAGCTGGATAGATTCGGGGGAAGAAGAATACATTTTTATTTTCCGCAATATCTGTCAGGTACTCGGGGTTAGCCCTGATACGCTGCAGCGGGTGTGTATCCTGCATGGCCCGGCCATGCGGCGCCTGTTATCCCGAGGGCACCAACCCCAAAATACTTTTGACGATGAGGAGGATTAATTATGGGAAGAAAGAAAAAGCAACCGGATGCGCCGAACGACCTCAACCCCGCCGCATTCAAGACCATCGCGGATGACTTGGGATTACCGGCAAGTTGTGCCATCGGCCAGTGGGCGACCCTGGGGGAAAAGTTTGGGACCATGGATGCAGATTTACCCTGGCTCATTGGGTATTGGCTGCTCTACGGAGAATACCACTACGGCGAGCGATTTGCCCACTATGCCGAACGATGTGGTAAGGCCCCGGCGACCCTGGTCAGGTATCGCTGGGTCGCCCGGATCTTTCCGCCGGAGCGGCGGATCCCGGGGTTAGCCTGGGGCATTTATGCGGAGATTGGCGGGCTGGAGCGTGACGAACAGGATGCGGTACTGGAAAAATGCAAGAATGATGGCTGGAAGCTGCCCCAAGTTCAAGCTTACCGGAAGACGCTCAAGGCGATTAAAGAGGGCCGCCCGTTGCCCACCGAAATGAAGTGCCAGACGTGTGGACTCACTCCGGCTGAGCTTCGAAAGCAACTGAAGACCTGCGGCACGAAAGACCCTGAGGCTAACGAATGAAAAAGGATCCAACGTTTTTCGGACAAATCGAACTTGGTGTTTGGGGCGACAAGAAATTTAAAAATCTCCCCACTGATAGTAGTAAACTGCTCTGGCTGTTCCTCCTCGCGAGTCCCCGCACGAGCAATATCCCCGGCGTCCATCGGTATGGCGTGGCTGGGCTCGCGGAAAAAATGTCATGGACCCCAGAATATCTACGCACAACGTGGAACTCTATCGAGTACGACGATCTAGCTATGGCGGATTTCGAAAATCAGTTACTTTGGATTCCGAAGGCCATTCTCCGGCAACCACCAAAAACCACTCGCCAGGTTTCCGTTTGGGCCATGGACTTCCTCACGCTTCCCGAGTGTGAGTTACGAGACGAAATCTGGAACGCCCTTGGACACGGCATTCAGATCACCCTTGGGCCAGATGCTTATTGGGTGTGGCGAAATAAGACAGTCACCGGATCACCAGATCCAGCGGCGACCCTTTTCGAAAATGGTCTCAGAGATAAAGAAGAAGATAAAGAAGAAGAAGAAGACGTAGAGGGAGATGTAGAAGGAGATGGATATATACGCAAAACTTGCGCTTTGCCTCAAAAACCGGAGCCCCACCTCTTCATCTTTGATCATTGGAACGATAAGGTACTGGAAAATGGGAAGAATATCGCCAGGGCTACCCAAATCACCCCCACCCGGCGACAGAAAATGCTGGCTCGGTGGAAGGAGAACCCAAGCCAGGAATATTGGGAGCGAGTTATTAGCAAGATCCATGCCAGTAAATTCCTTACGGGGCAAATTGACTCGGATAAGCGAAATTGGCGGATCACTTTCGATTGGCTGATTGTCAACAACGATCATGCCGTGTGGATTTTAGAGGGGAAGTACGACGATCACACGCCCCCTAAAAAGCCAACTCCACCGACCCCCGATTACTTGAAACCGCTGGTCAAGAAGCGCTATGAAGGCATATGAGCAGTAACCTGACCGACCCCCAGGGGGAACAACGCTTCCTGGGGGCGTTGCTGCGCAACGCAGGACAGCTTTTAGGGGACCATGCCATGTTCCCTGAGGCCGCGTTGAGCCTGCCGGCGCATCGAGGGATCTACGAGGTCATCCGGAGTGCGTGGCTGGCCGGAGAGACGCTGCATGTGGACACGATCCGCACGCAATGCCTCCGCCTCGACAATGGGGCCACCGAAGGCCCGCTATCCACAACCCTAAAAGCTGCCTTAAAAGCCGATGGGTATCCCGGATCCTTCGAAGATTTACTCCAGCACTTACGGGATCTGTATTATCGTCGGGAATTATTGGCTTCAGCCCGGAAGCTCCATCAACGGGTTTTAGATTTTTCTACCAAGATTGACGTGGATGCCTTGAGTCACGTCGATGCCGTGATGGGGCTATTACAGAATCATGGGGAAACCGCAGAGAACGCCGCGGATATTGCGGTCGAGCGGGTATTGGATCTTCGATCTCGTCCTCCGGGGTACAATCCGGGTATCCCTACGGGATTCCCGTTGCTCGACGAGAACGCTTGTTTTTGTCCCGGGCAAGTGACGGTGGTGGCGGCACGGCCGGGGTTGGGGAAGTCCAGTTTCGCGCAACTGGTTGCGCTCAATGCTGGGAAACGTGACTATGTGGGATTGCTTTGCTCACCGGAAATGTCAAAAAATGAAATCATCGACCGATTGATTTCCCAAGAAACGAATCTCCCCATTCATGCATTAACGACTGGGCAGTTAACTCAGCAATCTAGTTGGGACAAGGTGAATGAGGGAATTAAGCGATTTAAGAATCTTCACATCTACGACACAACCGACATGTCCTCTCGGGACGTCATTCTCATGGCGCGGCGGATGCATGCTCGACATAAACTGGATTTCATCATGGTGGACTATCTCCAGTTTTTGAATGAAGGCGAAGACGGGACGCCACACCGGATTCAGATCCAACGCGGCATTCGGCGGCTGAAGGCACTGGCAAAATCGCTCAAGATCGCGGTCCTCTGCCTCGCCCAACTCAACCGCAACGTGGTGGACAAAGACGGCATCGAACGCCGACCGACTCCTGCCGATTTGGGGGATTCCGGCGCCATCGAACGCGACGCCGATGTGATTATAGCAATCTATCACACCGACGAGGTATTAGCGGACGGAACACGAGTGGTGGAATTTATCATCCTGAAGAATCGCAATGGCGATAAGGGAGTAGAACACGCCATGTGGCATCCCTCGCGGACCATGTTCGTGCCAATGGTGGACCCGGAGAGTATCAGCCATGATGACCCCGAGCCGCCACGGCCCCTGGACCCCCCACCGCCGCTGCCAGAGCAATTAGGGCTTGCAAAGAATACGCCAAGTGTGATATCTACTACTTGTCCGATTTGTAAAGGGTACGGGGTAATTTATTCAGATGATCCAGAAGACGATGGCAAGCATATACCATGCCCATCCTGCGGCGAGGATGTAAGTGAAGCGGCGCCGCATTAAACGACGAAGCAACACGCGACGCGCTTCGGTGACGGGAAGAGTCTCGGAATACGATGAGCAGGTCGTGATTTTCGAATGGGCAAAATGGATGGAAAAAACCGTGCCGGAATTATGGCTATTAAACTCATCCCAAAATGGCGCTCGCGTTACTCCCGGTACCGCGATGAAGATGAAAAATAGCGGCATGAAGCGGGGTTTCCCTGACGTATTCCTCCCCGTGTCCCGCCACGGCAAACATGGAATTTTTATCGAGCTAAAGGCCCGGGATCGGCCTGCGGCCGTGAGTGATCACCAGTTGGAATGGATTACCCGATTACTGGATGAAGGCTATGCGGCGAGTATTTGTTATGGGGCCAATGAGGCGATAGATACGCTGATTGGATATTTGGACCTCGATACCAAGGAGCACCAATGGCCACCCCCGCGCGGGTTGAAGACGTAAAAACGAAGGGCGCTATTTTGATAGTCTCCAAGCTTATGCAGGGTCAGCGCGTGGTCATCCTGAAGGATCGTGCCCAGAAGGTGAAGCCCTTGTGGACCCAATACCCGACGTTCACCCTGGAGGAAGTTGGGTTGATTCAGCGCCACAAACTTTCGCCACAACGGGTGCGGGATGTGTTGGTCGCGAAGCTTGTCTTTCCGGGGTGTCAAGTGGTTTCATGTTAATTGGGATCGAATTAGACAGTTGCACGATTACCGTCTCGGGGTTTCCCCCGATTATTGCGGTGACGGTTATCCGGGATGGGCAGACGATCCTGACGGTCCAGAGTGGGGCGTTTCAGATGCAGACGACGTATGCGACAGGGGTTGTGCGGCCAATGCAGCATTTGAGACAGACTTGGTGTGCGAGATGCAAAAGGCTCGTCCCCGGCGCCAATGCGATGGATGGGCGATTAGGGTTTCGGGGGTATTGTGGAGAATGTGTCGAGGATTTAGCTTCTCAAACCCTTCGGAAATATGGTAGACTGCCAATTGTGGGGCAGGAATTTGTATGCCCGGCTTGTGTGGTGATTAAACCGATGGACCAATTAACATCGCCAGAAGCGGACGGTCGTCGCCGGCTGAGGTGCCGGGAGTGTAGGTTGGGTCAATTGCGTCGCGCGAGGTTGAAGCGATTAAAAAGACTGATGTAGGGCTGAGGTGGGGAGTGGCGTTAGATCATATCGAGTTCCAACAATTAGTGAACTGTATTAACGAAGTTCGTCATGCGGAAGAACCCTCTCTGAGGACATTCAAGCGTGATGTCATCGCGTTAATTAAAACCTTTGTTCGACCAATCGTGGTTCCCATAAGGCCCGAGTGATGTTTAACTTCGGCATTATGAAAGTCAGTAAACCGCGGGGCAAGTGGTTTGAATTAGGATCGGAAAGTTTCCAAATTGACTTTACGAAGAAGTGGGTTGTCTATTTCCATAATGGGGCGAAATATTTCTATTCAACCGCGACTGGTTGAGGCAAGTTTGGGGCCCCCTGACGGGAACCACTCCAGATCCCGGTTGTCAATAGGAACGTTTGAAATACACCCCAATAAAACCATTGCGTTGCTTGGTTGTCGTCAGGTAGGATAGTGGATACTACTCCACTCCGAAAGGTTCTCTTTCTTTTATGTCGTCCCTGGATATCTCTCAGTCCATTCTGTCCGATATTACCATTTTCTCGAAATATGCTCGGTATCAACCCGATTTAGGACGCAGGGAAACTTGGGACGAAATCGTGGATCGTTGGGTGGGGATGCATGCAAAGCGGTTCCCAAATCTTCGAAATGAAATCATTCAGCATGCCAAACAAACCCGTGGGAAAAAGGTGTTACCCTCCCTTCGCTCATTGCAGTTTGCTGGGAAACCAATTGAGTTAGCCCCTTCTCGGGGCTACAATTGCAGCTTTACTCCGGTGAATGACTGGAAGGTTTTTTCAGAAGTGATGTTTCTTTTGCTCGGGGGAACCGGCGTGGGATATTCGGTGCAATTCCATGACATTGACAAACTCCCAGAGATTCGCAAGCCCTGTCGCACGCGCCGCTATCTCATTCCCGACTCACGGGAAGGGTGGGCCGACGCAGTAAAAATGCTAACCAAAGCCTATTTCACTGGATCCCCGATTCCCAATTTCGACTATGGCGATATCCGCCCAAAGGGAAGTCCCCTGAAGACCGCTGGTGGGAAAGCGCCCGGTCCAGAGCCATTGCGAGATTGCTTGCATAACATTCGAAAGATTTTAGAGCGGTGTCAAGTTGGGGACAAACTCCGCCCGATTGAAGTTCATGATATCATGTGTTTCATTGCAGATGCCGTTCTAGCTGGCGGGATCCGAAGAAGTGCAATGATCGCGCTCTTTTCCTGGGATGACGAAGAAATGCGCTCCGCGAAATGGGGAAATGATTGGGAGGAATTAAATCCGCAACGGCATCGAGCGAATAATTCTGCTGTAGCCTTGCGGCATCGCATCAAAGAGCCCGAGTTCCGGGATTTCATGGGAAAGGTTCGCGCTGGAAATCGCGGCGAGCCGGGGGTGTTGTTTTCCAATAATCGCGATATGGGAACAAACCCGTGTCAGCCCGGTTGGGCGACGGTACTTGGGCCGCATGGAATTCGGCGCCTACGTGACGTAAGGAATGGGGACGTTATTTGGTCTGGTCGGCAATGGACTACCATCACGAATAAGGTGATGACAGGGGTAAGACCGGTCCTGGCATACCGAACAAGGGCCGGGACCTTCTATGGAACGAAGGAACATCAAGTTATCTCTTCCGGCGCCCGTGTCGCGGCGCGCGATGCGGAGTTGATTGATGTAGCTACGGTTCCGGTGGCAAGTAAGCTGGGGTCATTAAATCCCCAGGACGTTTTGGATGGACTGATGCTTGGGGATGGATCAGTCCATAAAGCATCTAACAATCTCATGTATCTCAATATTGGACAAAAAGATACATGTTATCATGAATCAGAAATCGCTTCCCTGATCAGAGAAGAACGCAAAGGCCTGGGGCCATATGCCTGGGAAGTCGAAACGACACTGGAGCCACACAATCTGCCCGTAACATACCAACGCCGAATGCCGGAACGATTTTTGGGGGCTCACACTATAACCGTGCGTGGGGTGCTACGGGGGGTGTTTTCCGCGAATGGGTCCATCGCCGGCAATAGGGTCACGCTCAAGGCGTCAAGTTTCCAGATGATCGAAGATGTACAACAAATGCTTTCTATCCTTGGAATTCGATCCTACTATACAGTGAACCAGGCAAAGGTTGTTCAGTTTGCGAATGGTGCATATGAATGTAAGCAAAGTTATGACTTGAATATCACAATCGATCGTAGAGTGTTCGCGGAACTGATTGGATTCATCCATCCATACAAAACCGAATCATTGCGAGTGGCCTGTGAAACCCAAGTATCCTCTCGCCCCCCGAAACAGAGTTACGATGTGGTGGAAATTGACACCTTGGGTGAAGAGGAAGTTTTCGATATCACGGTTGAAGCGGAAGAGCATACGTATTGGACTGGTGGCTTACTGGTTTCGAATTGCGCCGAAATTGCAATCCACGGACAACAATTTTGCAATTTAACTGAGGTGAATGTATCGAATCTTGCCGATCAGCAGGATTTAAATGAACGTGTAGAGACGGCTGCGTTCTTTGGAACACTCCAAGCCGCCTACACCGATTTCCATTACCTCCGTGATGGTTGGCGTAAGACGACGGAACGTGAGGCCCTGCTGGGGATCGGCATGACTGGTATCGCTTCCGGCCGGGTTCTTTCTCTCGACCTAGCGGAAGCGGCGGCAATAGCTCGGATGGAAAATGCACGCATGGCGGCACTCTTGGGCATTAACCAGGCCGCCCGGCTAACCTGCGTAAAGCCGAGCGGCACGTCTTCTTGCGTGTTGGGGTGTTCATCTGGAATTCATGCCTGGCATGATGAATTTTATTTCCGGCGATTACGGTTTAACAAAGTCGAAGCCGTCTATCAATATCTATCTCGTGAGCATCCAGAATTATGTGAAGATGACTTTTTCCGGCCGGGGATTGATGGAATCGTGTCCATCCCCCAACGGGCGCCCGAGGGGGCGATCACCCGTAAAGAGTCCGCGCTGGATCTCTTGGAGCGGGTGCATCGCTTTGACACGGAATGGGTGGCGGGGGGCCATCGCAGTGGGGACAACATGCATAATGTGTCTACGACGGTCAGCGTCAAGGCGGATGAATGGAAACCCGTAACGGATTGGATGTGGAAAAATCGGAGCATTTATGGCGGAATCACCGTATTGCCTCATGATGGGCATAAGTACGTCCAGGCGCCATTTGAATCGATTAGTGAGCATGAATATCATCGGTTATCAAAACGCCTGAAAGAGATTGATCTGACCCAAGTAAAAGAGTACGATGACCATACAACCCGCCGCGATGAGGTCGCATGCGGCGGGGGTCAATGCGAATTATAATTCCTGGAGGGTAGAATGAAAAAGTATGAATTAGTCTGGCGGAATAAATGGTTGACGGCCGATGCAAAGACCATGGAGGACATGGTGGCCATGCTCCATGGTGCAGCCGATCACTTACAGGAGATTATCGATACCGGGGAAGTCATGTTGGGACCCGGTGGGATGAGTGACGACTATGCATTCCTCATGACGACGGATAAGGCGACGGCGGATCGATTTGGGTTTGTGGAAATTGAAGAAGACGAAGAGGGGTTCGACGAAGAGGACGAACTAGAGGACGATTGCAATGACTGAACATATCATACAATTTTTCAGCTATACCCATCTCCCGGAATCACTGCAAGATATCTCCAAGCCCTTTGCTCAAATGGCGGATCAAATCATCTTCATGATCCCGCGGAATCCGGAACGGACGGTTGCGCTGCGGAAGCTGTTGGAATCCAAAGATGCCGCCGTGCGGGCCTTTATCGCCAAGGAATAGCGCGTTGTGGCAACCGCCATTCAGTTTGACCTGCTGACCTTTCGTCCCTTGAAGGACCCTAGGGCCTGGCAAGCTCGATATCAGGGCCAGGTGCGCTGTAGTGTCGAATGGTCCGCAATGAAAAATCGCGGGAAGGTTGGCTTGGTCGTCGCGGATCCCAAACGGACCCAGCTATGGTATCCGTGGTATACGAGGGGGAGTTGGCGGGCGGGGGAGCCGCGCTGTGCAAAATGGAAGGGCACGGGTCACGCCCTCGTGCGGATTCCCGCCGTGTGTCTTTCTGGTCCAGGTGAAAAATATCTCCTCTTGGATGGGAATCATCGCATTCTAGAGTTGGATCCATGTTTTGTTATGTTGGATGTCTATTATCCCACCAAAGATACTTGGTGGGTGTTTACGGATCTGTTAAATAAAAACTATCGAGAGTGGAGGAAGAGGTAATGGGGTGGGCAAGTGGCAGTGAGATTTTCGGACGGATTATTATTTCGGTCAAGGGGACGAAGTTACGAGCACAAGAGCGGCAAGACCTCTATACGGATTTGATTGAAGTGTTTGAACAGGCGGATTGTGATACGTTGGCGGAATGTTTAGGGGTGGATGAGGATTTTGATATCGCCTATTATTCCATGTACCCCATGGAGGACGAGGATGACCTTTAAGGACCAGATCCTTGAGCGCGAAACGGAGATTGACTTCGTGGCGTTCTGGCAATTGGTCGTCCGGATTATTGAGGGGGGACATTTTATGCCTTCCCCGCGGTGTGATCCCCCGCCGCCGACTATTGTCACGAGCTAAACTTCCAGGTATAATAATCTCGTTATGGGTGACCTTATCTCTGTGCCAAAGAATCCGCTTGCTCCGCGAGGGGGGGGCTCAAAGCTGGACTTAGCAATGCAGCGGAAAATCTGTGGCTATTTGAAGCAAGGCCACCATCGCGTTACGGCCGCGAATCTCTGTGGGTTACAGGCTGATCGTATTTCGATCTGGATGCGGAAGGGCCACAAGGCGGCGAATTACGATCCTAAAAAGGATCCCAACGCGAAGAGTCTGGTGTTATCGAAACGCGCGCAGCGGTATAGGGACTTTTATTTAGCGGTCGTGGAAGCTGAAGCCCTCGCTCAAGATTCCTTG
>ERZ1292625.2186-Hain-H41-01um-R1-2186-length-19062-cov-8_pt1 | contig 19062 bp, 25 predicted proteins | sample MGYA00564400_ERZ1292625 | MGnify/ENA primary metagenome ERZ1292625 (study PRJEB36523, sample SAMEA6512639) | groundwater metagenome | collected 2019-01-08 | study: AquaDiva: Metagenomics assemblies of 32 groundwater samples
CCCCCCGGGCAATCTCTTGCATAGGTTGGGGGCATCCTAAAGACCTAATGCGTCACCAGGCGAAGCAGGCGGCCCCAGGCGCCGCGATCGGTCGGGCGCTCACCCAAAGGGCCACCCATACGCCCATGACGCCCCAGGCCGAAGCCATGGCCCTGGTCAGGCGGATCGCCCGACTGCGCGGTGGCGCTGCGCGCGACGCTCTGCGCCGCGTGCGCGGCTTTGGGAGGCACGTCTTGGATACTCTAGACAAGCTGAGCCGCGCCGTCACGGACCTCTCGTTCGAGGTCCAGGGCACGCCGGCCCCCAAGGGGTCAACGCGCTCGTTCCTACACGCTCGCACCGGCAAGGTGGTGACGCTGCCCGACGCCAAGGGATACGAGGCGTGGAACACGGCAGTCGCCTTGGCGGCTCGGCGGGCGATGGAGGGGTTGCCGCCCATGGACGGGCCGGTCGGCGTGTCGCTTACGTTCCGCCTGCGGGCACCTCTCCGGTTGCGGAATCCCGGCGGCCGACGGCCGGCGACGCGTCCCGACGTTGACAAGCTCGCGCGGGCTGTGCTCGACGCGGCAACCCAGGGCGGCGTGTGGAAAGACGACGGGCAGGTGTGCTCGTTGCAGGTCGACAAGTTCTACGCGGGCGCGGAGCAAGAAGGCGTGAGCGTCCGCGTGTGGGCGCTCGGGGCATGAGGAGCGAAACGGGCGAGGCCGGCGAATCGGCAGTCGCGCGGTTCTGGACGCGATGATCTGGGAGTTGTCACATCGCGCGGACCGGTCTCGGGACATCGCGGATCGTCACTACAACCGGCAGAAGCCAGGGACGCCGCAGTTCGTGCCGCCCGGTCGCTGTTTGGTGCTGTACGTGCCCGGCGCGCTCTGGGTGACATCGTGGCCGTTCGCCGAGTACGTCAAGCACGATTGGCCGGGCGCCTGGGTGTGCAGTGCCTTCCGCCGGGAATACGGCGACATGATCGCCTCTCGGATGGTCGAGGACGCGCTCGCGGCAACGCGCTGGAAGTGGCCCGACGTTCCTGACATCGCCTGTTCGTGCGGCGCGGGCGTTGCCATGGTTACCTTCGTGGATGGGGCGAAGGTACGGCACAAGCGCGACCTTGGCCGGTGCTTCCGCCGGGCGGGCTTCGTCGCCTGCGACAAGACCACAAAAGGTGGCCTGACGGTCCTGCACATCGATCGGCGCGCGTTGCCTGCGTCGAGCGCCCCCATCGGCGCCCAGTTAGACGCTCGCCCAGATCGGCTCGCCGCGCGGGCTGAACCTCGCGACGTGACATGAGCAGGGAACGCAAGTCCTCCCGACTCGAGGTCGAGCAGCGGCTCGATGCGGTTGAGGAAATGCTCTCCGGCGGGATGCCGAGCGGGCAGGTGTGCAAGACGCTGGCGACGCGCTTCGATGTCGATACGCGTCAGGTACGTCGCTACATCTCGGACGTGTACGCGCGCCGCGAGCAGGAGCGAGCGTTGGACGCCCCGCATCGCCGCGAGGCGCTGTTGCGGAAGATCCAGTATTTCTACGTGCGGTGCTTGAGCGGCGGAAAACTTGCGGCGGCTGCCAAGGCCCTCGAACTCGAACTGCGGTTGTCGGGTGCCTTCGAGGCGACCGAGCAGCGGCAGCAGATCGTTGCGGACCTCGGGATGCCGCCGGACGATCCGCGCGAGGTGTTGCTCTACGCGAGGAAGGTTCTCGCTCGGCAGTTGTACGAGGCGATGACGTCGCCACACCTTGACCTGTCGGCGCGGCAGCGTATAGTCGCGGATATCGTGTTCAAGTTGGGGGCGACGCAGTCGCGTTCCGAAATCGACGACTCGATCCGGCGCCTCGAGGATTCGGTGCAGGCACGGCGACTCCTGGCCGGCGGGCCGAAGATCGTCGACGCACGGACCATCGACCGTCCACCGACGGCACGCGGCTGGCGCCCAACCGAGACGAAATGACGGACACCGCAATCGCGCGCGAGGAGGTGCTGGCCTGGGCGGACGCGGTACGGGTGGGCGCAGGGGACGAGGTGCTGCGGGTGCTCGGGCTGACCGTCGAGGCCGCGCTCGCGCTCCCGGTGGCCGAGCGCTACGAGTTGCTGTTGCGCGTGGCATCGTTCGGCCTGCTTGCCCACCATCGCGGCCAGACCTCGGCGGCGCACTTCTGTTTCGGCCTCGCCTACTTTGCGCGCGAGTTTGATCTTGTCGACCTGGTGGTGAAGCGACTGAACGGAATGGCGGTCGCGTGAATCAGGGTGTGCGCCCTCTGCATCAGCTACCCGGACCCGCCGGTTGGGGTGGCTTTGTGGCACGCCGGGAGGTTGAGCCCGGATGCTGCTACTACTGCTTCGTCCCACTCGCTCTCACGGGCAAGACACGCGACCATGTCCGGCCGCGCTCACAGGGTGGTGGTGGCGCTCGGAATGTACGTCCGGCCTGCCCGCTCTGCAACGCGCTGAAGGCCGACCACAGCGAGGACCTATTTCGCCGGACGTTGGCTCTCATTGCGGTCGACCGGGTCGATCCCAGCAGCGTCGCCGAGGTACGATCGGTGATCGTGGCGGGCGGCATCGATAACTGGAAGCTCCTTAGGCGGCGCCTGCTGATCAACAGGCGGCGCCTGCTGATCAACCGTTTCAGTGCGCGAGCCGACGAGGCATGTCGCGCCTGCGGAGGGCTGCGGTACAGTTACAAGAAGGGGGGCACTTGGCGCGCGTGCCTGGGGTGCCGGTGATGAAGGCGGACTCGTAAGATGCCGTCGCGCACGCGCCTCGATCGCCTATCGGGGCTGCACGAGGCTGCCGACGTGGCCTATGCCACGTGCTGCGCGCTGGAAGCTCTCGGGCTGACGCCGATGGGTCGACGTGGAGCATGGAGAAAAGCCGCGCTACAACTGGCAGCCTTTTTCGGTGTCGAGCCGATCGAGTTGTTCCCGTCGGTGTTGCAAGACATCCAGCAGACGACGGTGGAACGACGGTTCGACGAGAACGAGATCGTTGGGTTGCCCGGCTTCGGTGCGTCCGAACTGCCAGAACGACCGGACGACGCCCTTGAGCGAGCGGAGTTGCGCGAGGGCGTGCGCCGCAGCCTCGCCGATCTGACCCCCCGACAGGCCGACGTATTGCGGCGGCGGTTCGGCTTCGACGGTGGGGAACCGCAAGCTTGCGCCGAGGTGGGCGATGGATATCAACTAACCGGGGAACGAATCCGCCAAATTGAAGCCACGGCCCTGCGCAAGTTGCGACTCTCCGCGGCGCTGTGGCCCTTCGTGGTCTGATGCCGTCGCGCACGCGCCTCGATCGCTTGTCCGGACTGCACGAGGAGGTTCACGGCTCCGCACGCTACCAGGACTTGTGCCTCGCCCTACTGCGAGCGAAGGACCGGAGCACGTTACTGTTCGCCGGTGGACGGTGGGACCGGCTCGACCGGCGCTTCGCGGGCGAGCCCGAGCAAGCCGTCGAGATCGAGTTGGAAGAATCGCAGGTGGAGTTCACCCGCTGGTTCGCGTCGTTCCTGTCGGAGTACCGCACCGGAAAGCCGCGCCACGTGTCGTTGGCGTTGGTGTCGGGCGATCGACGCGGCGGCAAGACGTTCGACACCTACTTCTGCCAGATCGCCGCGCTGCTCGACGTCCCGACGCTCGCGGATGGACAGCCGACCATCGGGTGGACTATCTCGAGGACGTACCGGCACCGCGACGAGTTGGACCTGCTGATCAACTCCTACATGCCAGCGCCGTACTACCACCAGCGGAAGGCCCCTGAACATAGGTTCACGTTCGCGCACGGCTCGATACTGCGGAACCTGAGCGCCGAAGATCCCGACGCTCTGAAGCAAGGGCGCGTCGACTTCCTGCTCTACAACGAGGCGCAGCTTATGAACCCGCGAGCGATCCGAAACGGCCTCTACGGCACGGCGGACGCCGGAGGTCTGTGCGTGCTCGCCGCCAACCCGCCGAGCGGCCCCCAGGGGGACTGGTTGCGCGACCTGAAGGAGGGGATGGAGCACGACGAGGAGATGAAGCGCATCACGAGGTTCTTCAACTTCATGTCGTCGCAGAACACGAAGGTCGACCAGCCGGCGCGCAAGCGAGTGGTCGCCATCGCGCGGAAGATCGACCCGGACATGGCCGACGTGGACGCCGACGGGGTGTGGAAGCGGTGGGGCGAGATGGCGTACCCCGCGTGGGACGGGCGGACGGTGGACAAGGGCGGCTGCGTCGCCCCTGCGCCGGAGGTTGGTGCGGTCGACGTGACGACGATCCTCACGCGGCGCTTGCTCGGGACGCCGCACGCCTTCGTTATCGGCGGAGACTTCCAACGTCGCCCACAGGCGGCGGCGGTGCTCCGGTGCTTCGAAGTGCCGGGCGTGGACGGGCCGATCTACTGGTTCGTGGACGAGGTGGGAGTCAAGGGCACCGAGGTCGAGTTGTCGACGGAGCTGCTCGGCGCCCCGCACTCCTACACGCAACGTCCGAACGATGCGCGCAGCGCGGTGTGGGTGGCGGACTGCTCGGGTTCGTGGCAGGGCGCGCAGCGCATCGCGGGGCGCACCAGTTTCGGGCTGCTCGAAGCGGAAGGCTGGATTGTGCATGCGGCCGAACTCGTGAACGTGCATGGAAAGAGCGACCACCCGAAGAACCCGGACGTGGCGCAGCGGCTCGGGCTGATGCAGCGGTTGATGGTCGCCGGCCGCGTGCGCGTGGACCCGGCGTGCGAGTGGTTGCGCGAATCGTTCGCCCGTTGCCAGCTCCGCAAGACCGACACGGGGCGGCGCGTTCCGGTGGGACGCTACGCCCACGTGACCGACGCGGCGAGCTACGCGATCTGGAGACTGGAGCCAAAACCGATGCATGGACGGCCGCCGGAGCCGGGCGCGATCCGGTCGCTGCCCAGGCAGAAAGGATCGGGGTTTCTATGACCGATCACCGCCACGACATCAACACACCGAGGCTGATTCGAGAGCACGTCACCTTGCACGTCCGCATCCGGTGGATGACTGTCGCTCGGGTGCGCCTCTGGCTCTTGGCGCGGCTACTGCGGTTCGCGGCCAAGGTCGGTGGGGTGGGCATGATCATCGAGCACGAGGAGGTTCCGCAGATCAACAAGTCGATGTTCGACGTGGACGACCCGTCGTGAGCAAGCCAGAGTTCGCACGTTCGTTTGCCCAGGCCGCGTTCGATGCGCTCGACCACGACGGCAAGGCCGCTGCCGCCTGCTCCCTGAACGGTGGTGCATGGCCGGACTCGCTCGGCGCGCGGCCCCCGCTGCGTAGCGTGTACTGGTATACGAGAGACGAACCGCTCAAGCCGGAGGACGGCGGGCATCGCTACGACTGGTCGGCGTTCGACCGTCCTCAAGTCTCGGGTGTGTCGTGCCGGGAGGAATGCGGAGCCGTGTTACTCCGGCGGGGCTACGCGAGCATTGAGGGTGTAGACCCGGCCGGACGCTGTCCGTACTGGAGACACGACGGATGAAGCTCGACTACTCTCGGCTCCGTGCGTGGCTCGCCATGCACGACGTTGGATTCTCGGAGTTCGCCCGGCGCCTCGGGTACTCGGACACGCACGTTCGACAGATCGTGAAGGGAGAGCGCACGCTCACGCGCGAGGTGGCGTCAGCCATCGAGCGCGAGTTGGGGAGCGCGGGTTGGACGTGGGCGACGGGACGCTCGAACGATATCCTCGGCGGCCGATCCTAGGCCGCCTGAGCCACCTGCTGAGCGACGGTCTGCGGCAACGGCGCCGACCGGTGCGGCTCCGCCAGCATCCCCGCGTCGCAGGGGCCGGTGGACCGGCCGCGTACGCAGCGCCGACAGACGGAGCAGCGGACCACCTGGGCATCGGCCATGCGTGGTGCCAGCATCAGGCTCCCCGAACAGATCCTCGTAGGTAGGTCACGGTGCGTGTTCTGCGACATGACCGCAGGTTGACGTACACGCACGGCGAAGTCAAGCCGACAGTCGGCAGACGTCCGACGGCAGACGTCCGACATCGCCGTAGATGAAAGTGCAATGCCGACGTGTAGTTGGCATCCGCACGTCTTGGTACACACGCACCCAGGCGCGCACATGTAGGGTAAATGGCGTTCGCTGCACGTTTCGCGGCGGCAATGACAGCGGTAGGACGCCTGTTCGGTGGCCGGCCGAGGTTGGTGCCGTTGCAGCCGGACCCGGCGCCACAACCCGGGGCACCCCCCGGGTACTCGACAGGCTTGGTAGCTCGTGCGGTGGATCTGCCGGGAGTCACGGCGTGGGCGAACAGTCCGAAGAACCACGACGAGATCGTGCGTGCCCTGCTCGACCCTGGTGCCTACCTCGGTCGCGTGTCGTACGACGTCGGGCCGACGAACACGCGGTTCTCGTCGTACCCGGCCACGGACCTCACGCCGGCCAAGATCGCCGGGGCGCAGCATGAGGCGGCGGCCGGCTGGCCGTTGCGGTGGGAGGAGATGATCGAACAGATCCTGTCGCGCGATGCTCACCTGAGCGGCATCGCGCAACAGCGGGTTGACGACGTCGTGAAGGGGTCGTGGCGGCTGCTCGGCTCGCGGCAGGGTGATCCCATCGCGGCGTGCGTGCGTTCGTTCTGCGACGAGGCGTTGCGAGGCCTCGACTCGTTCGAGGACGGCGCGGCGTGGCTCCTGTGGAGCAACGCCTACGGGTACTCGGCGTGCGAGATCGTGTGGCGCGTGGACCACCTGACGTTCGAGGGTCCGAACGGGAAGCGTATCGGCCCCGTCGAGGTGCTGATTCCAGACCGGCTCGTGCCGGTGCATCCGAAGCATTTTCGGTTCGACCTGAGGACAGACGAGCCGTTGCTCTGGCTCGGCTCGAATCAGATCAGTCTGCCGTATGGGAAGTTCGTGTTCGGCCAGGGCGAGGGCCAGCACCCGATCACGGTGCGGCGCGGCTACATGTGGCCGTGCGTCTGGCTGTCGATGTTCAAGTCGCAGGGGTGGGCCGGCTGGGCGGTGTTCGTCGAGCGGTTCGCCATGCCGCAGCCGCTCGTCGAGTACGACGGGACGCTGGCGCAGTACCAGGAGTACAAGGATGCGTTCGACGACATCCTGGCGCGGCTAGGTGAGGGTCTGGGAGTCACGTACCCTCGGAACGCAGTGGGGATCAAGCACCTTGAAGCGCCCCAGGGGGGACGCTCGGATGATCCTCACTCGGCGCTCTCGGATGCGTGCGACTCGGCACAGTCGGTACGTGTCCTCGGGGCCACGCTCACGGCGAAGATTGGCAACGTAGGAAGTTTTGCGGCGTCGACGACGCACGCCGAGGTGAAGTACGCACGCGAGGAGGCGGACGCGCGCCGGCTCTGGACGACGATGCGTCGCGACCTGTTGCAGCCGCTCGTGTCGTTCAACGAGGCGGCGCTGTGCGAGGCGATCGTGCGGGCCGGGTACGCCTGCATCCCGCAGGATCTCGCGCGTCGCGTGCCGAGGGGCGCGCACCGCGTTCCGCGCGAGGTGGACCCCGAGGCCCGGATGCGATTGATCGTGTCGGCCGTGAACGACCTCGGAATGAAGATCGGGACTGGGGCCATGTACGACCACTTCGACCTGACCGAGCCGACGTCTGCCAAGGACGTGCTGCCCGGACGCGCGGAGCAGGTTAGCTCGGGCGGCGCGCTCGTTGGAGCCGTCGAGGCGGCGAACGAAGGAGCGGAAGCGCCTCCACCGCCGCAGCCCGAGACGCCGGCCCCGCCGCCACAACCGGAGTCGCCCCAGGCGGCACCGTAGGGAAGGAGCCACCGATGAGTTTCGACTCCATCAACCTGCCGACGTTCCGTCCTGCGCTCGGTATCCGTGGCGGCACGGTGGACCCCCTCGGCTCGACCGCCGGGTTCCCACATTTCTGGTATGACACCGCCAGTGGTTCGTTGAAGCTGGTGTCGGCCAGCGGCGCGAGCGTCGACATGGGCGCCGGGGTGGTGGGCTCGGGGATGCCGTCGCTGAACCGAGGCGCGATCCCGTCGTCACGCATCGCGTTCACGGCGAACCCGACGAACAACGACACGCTCACTCTGGGCGGTGCGGTCATCAAGTTCGTCACGGCCCTGGGCGCGGTGGTCGCGCAGACGCAGGTGAAGATCGGCGGCAGCGCAGCGGCGACGCAGGCCCTGGTCGTGAAGGCGGTCAACGGCATCGCTGACGCAGCGAACATCACCGACGGGTCGACGCCGCTCACGGCTGCGAACGTAGGGGCCGCTATCGTAGCCGATGCGGTGTCGACGTCGGTACGGGTCCGGCTGGCGGACGCTCGCGGCGGTACGGCCATCGCCGGCACCTCCGCTTCGGTCGTGCTGTCCGATGCGATCACGGGAGGTGGCGAGTGGGACCACGCGAACCTCAACGAAACCGGGCAGGCCGAGTCGGCTGTGTCCGAGTGCCGAGGCAAGGTGACGATCACGACCGCGATGGCCACGGCCATGGCAGCGGGCGGGGTGTTCATCGAACTGCCGTTCACGCCGACGACGTTCTCGGTCGGCCTCTTCACGTCGGCCGGCGCACAGTTGCTCACGATCACCGACACGTTCACCATCTCCGGCAACGCGCTGGTACTGACGCAGGCCGGTGCCGTTCACCTGGCGAACACCAACATCGTCTACTTCGCGGCGGCGTCGTAGCCATCGAGCGCGATGGGATTGCGACGCAAGGCGCTCGGAGGCCAGCAGATGGAGGTCCGACGCGAGCGCGGCAAGTGGGTTGTGGCCCTGGTGAACGAGTCGCGCATCCTCGGAGAGCACGACCACAAGGCCGACGCGGAGCGCCAGCTGCGCGCCGCGATGGCGGGGCAGCCGGCGACGGTCTGCATGGAGGCGGCCAGGGTCGAAATGGGGTGGTTCCGCAAGGGCGACCGTGTCCAGGCAATCGCGCGGCTCGGCGGCTGGCGGGGCACGGTGGTCGTGCCCGACATGGGCGGTGCGGCCATGGTGGAAGTGCGCCGCGACGACGGCTCCACGGAGCGCGTCCACATGACGGAGATCAAGAAGGACTCGGAGCACGCCTCGAAGCCCACGGTCGCGTTCCAGTTGCAGGCGACCGCAGGCGCGGTGCGCTCCGGCGTGTGGGATCTCGTTTGCGTGCCCGGGTCGGACTACAAGGACGGCCAGAGCACAGAGTTCAACGACGCCACGCTGACGCAGATGGTGGAGAATTTCAGGAAACGAGGGGACGCGATCCCGCTCGACCACAACCACCAATCGAACTACGCCAGCCAGAACGGCCAGCCGGCGCCGGCCCTCGCGTTTTACGGCGCGGTGGCGGTGGTCTCCGGTGGGAAGATCCTGGCGCTGGCCCGCGCTCGCGACGTCACGGCCACCGGGCAGGAACCGGGCCTTGACCTGGCCAGCGACGGTCTGTGGGCGTTCCGCTCGCAGGTGACGCCGCTCGGGCAAGAGCTGTTGCCGAACTTCAAGTATCTGTCTCCGACGTTCCAGCTGGAGGCGACGGATCGGGAAGGGAACGTGGTGGGCTACCAGCTCGCGGCGGTCGCGGCGACGAACACGCCCTGGCAGTCGGGGACGGCGATCACGTTCGAGCCGACCAGTTCGCAGGCCGCCCTGAAGGCAGTTGCCGAACGCGCCCGCGCCCACCTGCGTGGCGCAGGGATCTCGCTCGCTCGCGCGTTCGCCGGCGTCGGCGTCCTCTCCGTGGCTCGCCAATTCGCCGAGGGCGACAAGTTCCGAGTCGGAGACAGGGTTCGGTGGGTCGGTCAGCCGGACCCGCGCGGACGAGGCTCGGAAGTTAATCGACCGCCTGGAGAAGCAGTCGGGCGGCCGACTGGACGAGGTTAGGTGGGGCCGCTGATCCCGGACACAAACGCCCGCCCTCGGCGGGCGGGACATAGGAGAACGAACATGATCGCCAAGCTCGCCAAGCTCGCCAACGTCGCACGCCTGATCGGCTTCGCGGCAGACGACGACACGCAGATCCGCGCCGCCGTCGAGGACCACATGAACGATGAGACGGTGAAGGCCGCGTTGGCGTTGGCCGACGGCGACACCGGCTTCTCGTACGAGGATCACGCTCTCGCCCTGGAGAAGACCGCCCTCGCCTACGACGATGCGAACTACCAGGAGCAGACCGACGAGGAGCCCCCGTCGGCCGTCATGCGTCGGCTGGCGATGAAGTTCCGCCGCATGGGCAAGATGGGAGCCCCGCCGCCGCCCGCGATGGCCGACGACGACGAGGCCAAGAAGAAGATGGCGGCGATGGCTGACGACGAGGCCAAGAAGATGGCGGCAGCCCCACCGGACGAGATGGCTGCGGCCGCCGACGAACCCGCGAAGCAGGCGATGGCGCGTGCGTTCGCGCAGCAGTTGGGCGTGCCTCTCGCCGCCGGCCTCTCGAGCGCGCAGATGCTCTCGGCCCTGACCGCCGCAGCCATGCCGACGAGTCGTCTGCCGCAGATGGTCGCCGAGCAGGTGAAGGTCGCCTTGGCCGACCAGGACCGCAAGATCAAGATGGAGGCGACGGCGCGCGACGCGAAGGTGCTCGTCGAGCAGGCCGTCCGGGGCGGCTACCCCTCCGGGAAGTCCTCCGACCTCCTGCGGGCGGCGTCCGACCCCGCGCTGTTCGAAGCCATCAAGGCCAGCGTGGAGCCGTACCTCCGTATCGCTGGCAAGGCGGCGGGGGCCATGAGCCTGTTCGAGCAGACGGTGTTCGCCGGAGCCCCGACGGGCTCGAACGTGCAGACGCTGGATGGCGCCACCGGCCCCGACCGTCGCTCGTTCAGGAACGAGTTGGGTACGTTCGTCGAGCACGGCGGGCGCTTCTCGGCCATGGCCATCGAGATGGCCGACTCGGCCGATCCGAAGATCCAAGCCAAGGTCAACGCACTCCTGGGCGACGCCGAGCGCAAGCACGCCGGTCTTCGCCTGATCGCCGCCAACCGTGTGCTCAAGGCCGAACGCCCCGACCTGTGGGAAGCGGCTGAGGGCGAGGTCTAGTCCACCGTCGGCTTGACGACGAGCAACAGAAGGAGAGAAAACCATGGCCGCTCCAATCGCTGATATCGCTTCTCCGCTGAACCCCGTTTCGTCCGACCGACGCGTGATCGAGTCGGCCGTGCCCACCGTGACCGGCGTGAAGTACGGCGTGGTGGTCATCGGCGACACCGGGACGAACAACTTCCGCGACGTCAAGCTGCCGACGGCCGATGGGCCGACCGGCGTGCGCGGCGTCGTGACCGACCAGGGCGACCCGAACAACTCGGGTGCGTTTGCCGTCGGCGATGAACTGGGCGTCTGCATGTCCGGCGTCGCCGAGGCGCTCCTGAAGGCCGGAGCGACGGCGACGAAGGACGAGCCCTGCATCGCCGCGAACGGCGGGTTCGTGATCCCCGTCGCCGGCTCGGCGCCCTACGACATCGTCGGCACCTTCCGCCAGACCAAGACGGCCGGCGCCAACGCCGAACTCGTGTCGATCAACGTCACGCCCTACCGCCGGTTCTCGTAGAGCCGGGACTGACGCACACCATCCCCGCTCTGTGCGGGGGGAGGAGAAACGACCATGCCTGGGTACGTCCACGTCAAGAAGCGCCTCACCGACATCTCCATGCGGTGGCCGGCGGAGCAGAAGTTCTGTGGGACGGACTTCTTTCCGCGCAAGCCCGTCGAGAATCTGACCGATCAGATCCTCAAGTGGAGCAAGGCCAACGTCCTGCGCCTCGATGAACTGGCGATGTCGGCGCCGGACGATGCCCTGCCGCCCGAGGTCGAACTGGTCATGGGGCCGGACGACAGCTACCAGTGCCGTGTGTACGCGGTGCGTTCGCCCGACAAGGTCATCACGAAGAAGAACTCCGATCCGGCCGTCGACTACGACGTGGAACGCGCTCTGCTCGTGAAGCAGCGCCTCGACCAGCGGCTCGAGTACCTGCGGGTCAAGCAGACGCTCCGCAGCACAGCCGTCATGACGAACAACACGACCCTGACGGCGGGCCAGAAGTGGGACAACAAGACGAGCGCCGACAACACGCCTGTCGCGCTCGGTCGCACGGTCGTCACGAACCTCAAGCTGCTGAACGGCGGCAACACGCCCCAGGTCGTCCGCATGACGACGCACGTGAAGAACGCCATCGTCACGTCGGAGGAGTTCAAGGACTTCTACAAGTTCAACGTGGCGACGCAGGGCAAGCTCGTCGGCGACGAGGACGCCATCGCCAACGCCTGGGGCCTGGAGGCCGGATCGGTCGCCACGTGCGATGCGGTCTACGCCTACGCCGCCGCCGGGGCGCCGGAGGTGTACAAGACCTTCCTCGGCTCCGACGTCGTGTTCGCGTACGTGGTGCCGGCCGGGATGCGGACCTACGGTCTCTCGACCGAGTTCCGGTTCAGCGGCTACAACACCGACCCGTACGCGATCCTGTCGGTGCCGCAACTGAGCCGTGGCGCGCTGCCGGGCGAGGACATCCGAGGGATCAGCATCTGCGATCCGCACATCATGAACGCCGACTCCGGCTACCTCGTGAAAGCGTGCGTCGACACGACGAACGCGATCTACGGCGGGTATCTCGACTAATGGGCACCTGCAAGAACTGCGGGTGCATCGTGGACGGCTTCGGCGCCGTCCACGGGACCGTCGAACGCGTGGTGCGCCCCGGGGAAGGGTACGGCTACCCTCCCGCACGGGCGGGCGAGCGTGTGGTCGTGAAATGCCACGAGGCAGAGCACCCCTCGGTCCAGTCGGCCACGATGTCCGTCGAGGAGTGGGACGCTCTGCAACAGGCGCGCACGGTGCCGGCCGACCCGTCGGCCAAGGGTGCCGTCACGCTGGCGGTCGAGCGGGACCTCGCGTCCACGCAGGCGGCGGTGCGCGACTCCATCGAGCGCGGACGGCAGACGGCCGACGAGGAGACGGACAAGCCGCGCAAGCCGCCGCGCGTGCGCTCGGCGCACCCGTAGCCGATGGCGTTCGCTACCCAGGCCGACCTCGAGGTCGCCGTCGGCGGTCCCAAGAAACTCCTACAACTGGCCGACTTCGGTGGAGTCGGCTCACTAGCTGATTCTGGCGTCCAGGCCATCATCGTTTCGTGGCTCGACCTCGGCGCGGCTCGCGTGCGCGCGGCCGTGGAAGTGAAGCACGAGCCCGAGGTGATCGCGGCCCTGGACGCCGAATCTCGCACGCTTCTCAGGGGGTGGAACGCCGATCTTTCGGCGCGCGTCGCGTACGAGCGCGGTACGGGAGGCCAGGGCATGCCCGAGTCCGTCGGGGACCGGGCAGAGCGGGCCGAGCGCGATCTGGATCGTGTCGCCGCCGGGTCGCTACGGCTCGGCAGAAGCAGCGGCGGGACAGCGGCGGGCATCAACCAGCCGGCCGGCGTCATCGACCACGATCCGAAGGGGACGGCGATGAGCGTGCGCGGGATGCGGTACTCTGGGTTCCGGTGAAGTTCAACGTCGACCTGAACGCGGAGCCGATCGTTCGTGCATTCGCCATGATGGCCGAGGCCGCCCGCGATCTGAATAAGCCGCTCAAGGAGTTCGACGCCTACTACGCGAAGCGAGTACAGCAACGATTCGACGACGGCGGCCCCGGCTGGCCCCCGCTTGCAAAGGGCGGCGCCGCTCGCAACGCGCAGAAGGCGAATCGGTCGTTCATGAAGAAGCTCGGCCGAGAGGCGTGGCGCGCGGCCGACAAGCTCGACATGAAAGCGAAGGCGGAAGTCGACGCCAGGGCACAGCGCGGCGTCGACGAGCAGGGCGACGCGACGTGGAAGAAGGCATCCAAGGCGACGCAGTCGGCGTTCAAGGCCCTGCAACGTCGCGTGCAGACCATCGAGGAAGCACGCCGGATGCTCACCGGCCAAGGCGCGTCGGAAGCCATGAAGCCCAAGGCGCAGGAGAAGCTGGCGGCGCGTGTCGGTCGCGCGGAGGCGCGAGGCGGGAAGATGCTCGGCAGCCGGCTCCCACAGTCGTTCAAGTCCAAGATCCGCAACGGGACACTGACACGCTCGTCGGACATCCCCTGGGCGGGCATCCACAACGAGGGGGGGAAGGTCGGTCGCGGGGCCGAAATCCCGGCCAGGCCGTTCCTGTTCTGGGACGAGGACGACATGACGAAGCTCGCCGAGATCCTGAAACGCCACTTGGCGGATGCGGCCGAGGCGTAGCCCGTGGCGGATCTGACGCTCGACAACAGCGCCACGCTCATCGAGCGTGCCGTGTTCAACCGTCTGAACCGAGCGTACCGCGCCCGGCTACCGGCGGCGGCCGACGTTGCTGCCCTGCGGGCGATGGTGACGCGCGGCTCGGAGATCACTACGAACGTGTTCGCGGGCTACCAGCGGGAGGACCACGACCTGGTCTACGTCACGTCGAAACTGGTCTGCTACGAGTGGGACACGTTCTCGACGGCGGCCGACGACGGCGACGCCACGGTCAAGCCGACCGACGCCGGCAGCAACGGTCGGTGGCTCAAGACGACTTCTACAGTGCAGACCGGCTACCTCCGCGACGTCCGGCTGTACGAGGGCGAGCAGACCGAGAAAGAGTTTCTGGAGCGCCTGCTAGCGCGGTTGCCGTCGATGGCGGTGCGGTGGGTCGGAGCGAACAACGTCCCGAAGTCGCAGATCCCCGGCGCGCTCTACCGCTACGAAACGGACCTCGAGGTTTGGGCGGCCTCGACGAATCTGCGCGGCGGCCCGCTGGCCGAGGGCGTGGTGGGGTCGTCCATCGCCGCCGAGTTGGCGGCGGACCCCGGGGTGAACACCGTCCTGGGGCACGTGAAGAAGGCGCTCGCGGGCGCGACAGGCGAAGCCCTGGGGCAGCCGGGTATCGCGTACTGTGAAATCGGGCGGGAGCAGCCGGTGTACCGGAGCCTCGCCGAACGCCGGTTCGTCTACTCCCTGGCGGTCCAGGTGCGGGCGACCGTTCATGCCCCCGACGAGTACATCGACCCGGGCGTGGCCGCCCCGCTGACCGACATCGACGTGATTTTCCAAGTCCCACAGTCATAGGAGCCGCAACATGGCGACGACACCTCTCGGAGAAATCGGAGTCAAGGCAACCGCGAGCGTCAAATGGCCGACGATGGCCGAGGCCCAGGCGAATCTCGCCAAGGCGCAGAACGAGGTTGCACGGGCCGAATCGGTGGCGCCCTACCAGTCGATGAGCGCCGCCGACCTCGCCGATGCGCTACGGGCGCACCAGAGCGCCCATGCGTTTGCGGAGCGCAAGATCGAAGCGATCCAGGCCGAACAACTTCGGCGGAAAGGGTAACGGCCGATGGCGATCCAACTCAGAAGCGCCACCCGGGACGCGCGGCTCGACGCCATCGAAACGTACGGGGGGACGTCGTGCGCGTGCCGGATCTACACGGGCGCGCAGCCGGCCGATGTCACCGTGGCGAACTCGGGCACGCTGTTGGCCGAGTTCAACCTGCCGGCCGACTGGATGGCGGCCGCCTCGGGTGGCTCGAAGGCGAAGGCGGGTACATGGCAGGACGCCTCCGCCGACGGTACGGGCACGCCGGGCCACTTCCGTATCTACAACAACCAGACGACGAAGGACGGGACGACCTGTTTCATCCAGGGGTCGGCTGCTGTCGGTTCGGGCGACATGAACTTCGATGGAACGGTCACGACGGGGCAGCAAGTTACAGTGAATACTTTTACGTTGACCGACGGAAATGCCTAGGAAATGACTTGACCATCCATCGGCGGCGTGCCACCTTCTTTACAGGAGGTCGACGCCATGGATTGGTCTTACATTGCTGGGTACTTCGACGGTGAGGGATCGGTGTCCTGCCATCTGACGAAGCGTGGTGATCGGACACGCGGAATGACGTGGTACAACACCCACGAGGGCAGTCTGCTGGCCATGCGGGAGTTCATGGGCTGCGGGATCATCGATCGCCGTGCACCGAGGGCTCATCAGAACCACGTCGCGTGCGCGTTGAGGATCTCGCGCAAGGTACAGTTGCTCCGCGTCCTGGACGGTATGCTGCCGCACCTGATCGTGAAGCGTGAGGCGGCCGAGGAGTTGAAACGGTTCCTGATCGAGGAGGTCAAGGAGGGGCGGTACCTGAATCATGGCAAGGTCGCTGCCGTGCCTACCGAACAACTGCGGGAGTGGCATGTCGTTGAACGCTGGACGATAAGCAAAATCGCTCAGCACTTGGGCGTCGGCGTGAGCGCCGTGTGGTTCACGTTCCAGCGCCGCGGAATCCCGGTGGATCGGGTCTCGACGAGGGGCCGACCCAAGAGCGCGGAGACGCGGGCGCGGATGAAGGCAAGCTGGCAGGACCCGGAGATTCGGGCGTCGCGGATGGGGAAGCGGGTGCTGAATCGCGCCCACGAAACGGAGCCTCTGATGAAGTTACCGACAGACGGCGACGCCTAAGGTCAGGCGTCGCGCGCCCGTGACACGTGGCAGAGGCAACCCAAAACCCGACGTCGGATGAGGCGGTTGCCGGGACGTGGTCTGGTTCGGCGAGCACTCGCTACACGCTGGTTGACGACTACCCGGACACCACGCCGACCGACGTCCTGAATGTCAGCGGGGCTGGCGGTGGGCAGATCACGTTCGGGTACTCCGCGTTCTCGTTGCCGGCGGGCAGCGCGAACATCGTCGTCAACGTCGACTACTACGACCGGCGCACAGGCGGCGGCGCGGCAACATCGGGTGGCCGCCTGAAGGTCGGTGGGAACTACTACGACGCGAGCACGCACGGGCTGGCTACGGGCCTGACGCAGCGCACGGACACGTGGTCGACGAACCCGAAGTCGGCGGTGGCGTGGACGGTCACGGACATCAACAACGGTGGGGCGAACGACCTCACGGCGTTCGGCTTCAATTCGACGGACGCCGCGCCGTCGATCGACTATTCGTCGGTGCGGGTGCGGGTCGTCTACGACCCGCCGGCCACGGGCGATCTAAGCGTCACGCTCGCGGCGCTGACGCTCGCCGGCACGGCGCAGGTTCCGGTCGGGGCGGCCCTGGCTCAAACGCTTGCGGCGCTCACGGCGGCCGCAACCGGGCAGGTGCCGGTCGGGGTTACGCTCACGCAGACGCTCGGCGACTTGACACCGTCGGCGTCCGCCCAGGTGCCGGTGCAGGTGGCGTTGTCGCAGGGTCTTGCGGACCTTGCGGCGGCCGGCACCGGCCAGGTGCCGGTGGTTGTGGCCCTGTCGCAGACGCTCGCGGCGCTCACGCTCGCCGGCACGGCCCAGGTGCCGGTGCTTGCGGCTCTGGCGCAGACGCTCGACGCGGCGACCTTGTCGTCGACTGCGACCTCGGCCGGCGCCACCGTGACGGCGACGTTGAGCGAAACGCTCGCGGCGTTGACGCTCTCGGGTACGGCCCAGGTTCCGGTGCAGGTGGCGTCGGCTGTGACGCTCGCGGCGCTGACGCTCGCCGGCACGGCGCAGGTGCCGGTGGTTGCGGTGGCGGCGCCGACGCTCGCGGCGCTGACCGGCGTCGGCACGGCCCAGGTTGCAGTCGTGGCGACGGCGTCGCCTGCCCTCGCGGCGCTGACGCTCTCCGGGGCGGCCCAGGTTCCGGTCGGCGGCTCCCTGGCGCAGACGCTTGCGGCGCTGAACCTCGCCGCCACGGGAACGCCGTCGTGGGCGCCGGTTGCCGCCGACCTCTCCGCGACACTCGGCGCGCTGACGCTCTCGGGCGCGGCCCAGGTTCCGGTGGTGGCGACCCTCAACGTCGTGCTTGCACCGTTGACACTCGGAGGCGGGTCGGCCATCGAGGGGTGGGTGTTGTACGCCTACCTGACGGACCTCGACGCGCCACCGCCTCCACCGCCGGCCGTGCCGCCGCTGGAGCCGTTCTACTAAGGAGGAGACCCATGGCAGCCATGAGTGAACCCACGATCCAGGTCGGCCGGGTGGCGAGCGCGGGGCACCGGGACACTGTCGCGCCCGATCCGCACTGGCGCGGCCTGAACGAGTAGTGTCGTACCTCCAGGCGCCTTGGGTCTTTGTCGAGCGCGCAATCGCCTATATCGACGCCGGCCAGACGATTCACGAGGCCGTACTCCGGGCGGTTGTTGGTGGCCCGCAGCAGCGTGTGGACTTGGCGTACTGGAATGGGGTCGCGTGGGTCACGGAGACCAACGTGCCCAAGGGCGACACGAAGGCGGGGGCCGACGAGTGGGACTGGGTGAGCCAAGATGCGGGCCTCCAGACCATGGAAGCCCCGGTGCTCAACGAGGGGCGGTTCGTGACGTACTTCGACGCGTTGAATGCTCACCGTGACGCCGTGGTCGTGACGCGCGGTGGTGGCCTGCGGCCGATCCTGCAACTCCAGTACTTCGACGCCTCGACGGGGCTGTTCCTGTCGGCCGCCAACGTCCCCCACCGTGACGAGGCCGGGCGTGACATCGACGTGTGGCGTTGGGTCAACGAGTAGCGGCCTCCCATGGCGATCACCTATTGCCAGGGCTTCGGTACCCAAAACCTCGTCGACGCTGGCGTCGGGACGATGGACCACGAGTGGGACACCGTCGCCAATGTGGCTGTGATCTCGTTCGTCGCCGGCCGCGTGGCGGGTCAAGCCGTGCGCCTCGCGCTTACCGGGACGGCAGCCAGTCTGCGCAAGACGGTGGTGCCGGCTAGCCCGACCCGGTGGGTCACGTCGATCTGGCTCCGCTTCCCGTCGGCGCTCCCGGCCGCCAACAGCGAGGTATACGGGATCTTGGTAGCATCGGGCATCAACGCGATGCGCCTCCGCTACGAGACCGACGGCAAGATGCACGCCCAGATCGAGTCGTCGTCCAACGAGTTGATCCTGGGTACGGCGGTCGTGGGCACGTGGCACCACGTCGACATCGAGGTGTCCGGACTCGGGACGACGACGTGGACGCTCAAGGCCACGATGGACGGGGTGGACTACGGCAGCGTCACCCGCACGGAGACGGCCAGCACGATCACCGACGTCCGCCACGGGACCGGCGGCACGCAGACCTACACCGTCGATCTAGACGACGAGATCGGCGGAGACGACGCCGGTTATCCGCTGGGCAAGCATAAGGTAGTGGAGGTAGCCCCCGACCACGACGGGACGCACAATATCAGCGCGGGCGGGATCGCCAAGAGCACCGGCGGGACGACGGAC
>ERZ1292625.2188-Hain-H41-01um-R1-2188-length-19035-cov-5_pt1 | contig 19035 bp, 34 predicted proteins | sample MGYA00564400_ERZ1292625 | MGnify/ENA primary metagenome ERZ1292625 (study PRJEB36523, sample SAMEA6512639) | groundwater metagenome | collected 2019-01-08 | study: AquaDiva: Metagenomics assemblies of 32 groundwater samples
TGAATACGTTTCAAGCGAGGCAATAGGACAACCGGCTTCGGCAAAAGAGTTGTTTTTGGAGGCGAATCCAGTGGGTCCTGGTATTATCACCGGACCATTATCTGTATTAAAAGACCATGCCAAGATCGTTGCGGCTAAGAAAACAAGAAACGAAGCAGAAGCAACAGGTACGGCAATTACATCGGATGTTAAGGAAGCATCCGAAAGGATGTCTGGTATAGGGAATTTAGTCGATAGTAAGAAAAACAACGACGTTGATGCCATTAATACAGCAATTTCCGACTTAGCGACTGTTCACGATATTGAGGAGTTTAATGGAATGATTGAAATACAGGGTACTGTTGACGGTCTTTCTCCGGAAAACATCCAACAACTAAAAACCCAATTCGAAGAAGTAAAAGCAACAGCAACGTCATTCAATACACCCGAACTACAACAAGATCCGGCAAAAACAGGAAGACTTACTAAACTACAATTAGATCTTGACGAAAAGAACGCTGCAATAACGGGATTGCAGAAATTAAAAGCCGATGCTAATCCGGTTTTATCGGGATACTACGACGAACAAATTAATAAGTTAACAACGGAGAAGGAGGGGATTGAGAACGGCATGACGGCAATTGCCGGAAGAACAGAACCTATCCCTGTTGAAGACAGTCCTGAATATTATAAAGCAAAAAGAGCCGAGTTGTCAGGGCAATATCAGACGGAAGAAACAGAACTTGCGGAAAAAGAGAAAGAACTGTTGAAAATAGGACGAGTATTATCCCAAGATATGGAAGAGGGAAACGCTGCCGGCATAGACTCGTATCAATCTGGACGTGGGTATTTTGGCGGGTTGGATCAAATTTTATTTGAAGAGGATGATGACACAAACCCTGTTATAGCTAAAAGCAATTTAAGGGCGGTAATGAATGCCGTACAAAAAAGCATACCAGCGGTAGTACATGCTCGTCTTGGAAAGAATGACATAGAGGCTGGGAGAAAAATAGTTAAAAGAGCAAGAGAACTGGCGTTGCAAATTGAAGGTTTACAGGCTAAATTAAATCCCGGCGAAAGAAGTAAGAGAAAACAAACACTTGCTGAACTTGACAATAGAATATCAGTATTAACCGAGGTTATTCCTGATACGGAGTTTCAAGCATTCGTGAATCGTGGGGAAGTTTCGCCGGAAAGACTTCAATCCATTACTGAGAAAGTTAAAAACAACCAACTACTATCCCGTAATGAAACAGCAGTATTTCAGGCAAAAACCAGTGAAATAAATGAGGCGTTAAAACAGGATGTGCAGCAGGTTGCTGCACCTACAACTAACTTTGTAACTTCTCGGGGAAGTGTTTATACTGTTCTCCCCGACGGCAGAACTCAAAGATCAAAAACAGCAACTGGTGAACAATTTGAACCCCAAGATCTTACGGTTTTCGTTAATTTCAAAGACGCGCAGGAACAAGAGTATTTAGATGCGGTTCAAAATCCCGATTCATTAAACGCTGCCTATATTGCAGATGAGAAAGGCAATAAAATAAACAAGAATAATGAACTTATAGGAAAGAACGCGAGACTGGTGCTTGTAGATAAAGCGACTAATACTATTACTGATTTCGCGGAGATTTCGCCAACTCCGGTTGTAGGTTTTAATGTGTTTGATCAAAGGCGATTTGCCCAAGAGGGGGATCAATATAAGGAACAACACATTGGTAATAAAGTTACTAAAATAAATGATACTGTAAATGAGCCTGTAAGTGATGCTGTAAATTCGCCGGAAAAACCCGTACCCCAAATCACTCCAAAACAATTAGAGACTGAAACTAAGAAGATTGAAGACAATCGTAGAAAGGAACTAACTACGTTTAAAGTAGGTGATAGATTAAGTCGAATTCTAAACGGCGAAGAAAGGTTTTACGGAGTAACAAAAGTTAGCAACAATAAAGGAAAAACAGCTCTGGTATTACGCGATAGGGCAGGAACACTAACGGTAAACGTTGAGAATCTTGAAAAACACGGATACAGTAGGACAGATGCTAATGAGATAAATCAGAAATATGATGATCAGATTAAAGGCTTATCCGGCAATAATCCGGCAACACCAACGACCGAAACCCCTCAGTCAGAACCCGCTATCCGGCAGGAACCGGCAAGTAATGCAGACGTTTCAAATCAGCCCACTCAGGTTAGTCCTGACGTAGTTACTGCAATTGATCAGAAATATAAGACCGTTCAAACCACAGTTGACGGACGAAACGTCAAGTCAGATATTCCCAATTTATCTTCAATAGAGTCCTCTTTAAATGATTTCGAAGTACTCGAAGGAATCAGAGAAGTTCCCTTCTCCGACTTTACGGAAATGGGTGAACTCAGATATGCTTCTAAGTCAGAAGAAACGAGGACGAAGAAGTTGGCAGAAGAAATTAGGAATTTTAATGAGGTATCGCCGCTCATTGTTGTAATAGATAAAGACGGACCTTACGTGCTTGAGGGGGGACATCGTTTTGATGCTTTACGAGAACTTGGCGCAACATCTTTTCCGGCAAAAGTAGTGATAGACTTAGATCCCGAATCTGGTGTCGTAAATGATACTACAAGTGATCCCCTAACTGATACTGTAACGAAAGAAATCCCGGTAGAGGCTAAGAAAGAAATAGATGAAGTTGCTAAGGAGGTTAAGATGAAACCCTCTATTGCCGCCGATCTATATCAGATTAACCGACAGATATGGGGATTAGATCACGAACAGGCTATTGTCGCTGCCGTTATTCAGGATAAGCTCGTAGCAGCACAGGCTCGCCGGAAAGGCATTTCTAAAGCGGAGATGTATAAAACGATGGAGTTTGTGAAAAACGGAGATCCATCGGCAAACGCACTTTATCAAATAGTTTCTCCCGAACGCATTGGTAAGAGTATGTGGAAGAACCTTGCACGAGCCACGGCAATGGAGAAAGCAGGGAGATCCCCGTTCTTTATCCGTCTACGGACGATGCTGGAAAGAGGTGCTGACGGAAATTGGCGGGTAGAAATAGGGGATGGTAAATTAACTATTAAACGCGGAGATAATCTGAATCTGTTTGAAAAGAACGCAGATGGTAATCCCGTTACTACGTTGAGTCAGATATACGACGCTCCAGAGTTATATCAAGTTCATCCTGAATTCAGAGATCTTCAGGTTATATTTGATAAAAAGATACCTATAGGGCATGGTGATTATACGGATAAGGGAATATCGTTATCCTATGATCAACTTAATTCCAGTACAGCACCGAGTCTGATGTTTACCTTAGTTCATGAAATTCAACACGCCATTCAGGATGTAGAAGGTTGGAATCAGGGAGGTAGTGAAACTACGTTTGAATTGGTTAAACAGCTTTATATTGATCAGATAAATAAGGATCTTACCGCCAAAAAGATCACAGCAGACGAAGCCAATAAACGGATAGCGGAACTTCATAAAACGTATACCAAAGAACAGGCTTACGAGGTTTACCGCCGTTTGGCGGGAGAAGTTGAAGCCAGAAATGCATCAGATAGACTTAACATGACTGACGATGAACGCAGTATGACGATGTTGGTAAAAACCGAGGATCTTTCCCGCGAATTGCAACAGATGTTACTTCAGCGTGGAGACAATCTTGCTCTTTTTCAAAAAGATGAGAAGGCCGCTCGTGGTGCGTTTGTCGTTAGAGACGGAGTTTCTGTTATGTATGCACTTACTAATCCTAATATATCTACTGCTCTTCATGAAATGATACATGTTTTTGAACAAAGTCTTTCCGCGGAAGAACGGGCTATCGTACTTGAAGAAGCAGGACATAATCAATGGACGACAGATACCAGTGAGTTCTTCGCCCGTGGATTTGAAACATATTTGGCGGAAGGAAAGAAGATCAATCCAAAACTGATTTCTATATTTGAAAAACTAAAACAGTGGATGAGAGAAATATATATAGGCGTTAAGAACTCCGTTCTCGACACTCCAATATCTGTCCGTATGGAAAACCTATATGCCTCCTTCCTAAGCGATGAAGACTTTCACAACGCCACTAACCAACCGGAATACGCGATTAAACAACGCGATTTAAGAGAGTTACGGAAACGCTTGGATTTAGACTATCTCAAAAAGAACAGTATATCAGTGGATGCCTCAATAAAGGATGCTCTTCAGAATCACATCAGCAAACCCGAGGATAACTTTGGGAAAGAACTGGCTTTAGCTCTTGACGGTATGAACGGACTTCCCCTTGATGCGCCACGGCAACTGGCAATAGCAAACGCTATTCATCAGCTCAACGGTGCGAAGTCTATTATGGTTCAGCAGTTACGGGATGAAAGACTGAAGTATTATGGACTTGGATCTAATCTGGGAAGCACCATAGAAGGATTGAAATCCGCTATTAATTCTATTGATAATGATCTCGATGTACTTACCCGCGGATTATATCGTGCGGGGAGTACTCTTGGACGTGCTTTGGCGGTAAGAAAAGAGATTCTTCAACACACCAGATACGAGCGCGTGGCGTTGGAGGAGAATTTGTCTGATAACTTAGCCGATATTCAGGAACGGGGCAAGAAAGGTGTTATTAATGAACAGGATAAAAAGATTATCCGCGAATTCAGCGAACGTTACAAAAAGATAGTAGAGGAACAGGATGCGCTCATTGTAAAGAACGACAGCAGCATGGCAACAACAAAAAGAATGGTTGCCGAAAATGAAGCACATAAGCCTCGCGGAAAGAGTGTTAGTGCAAAGATAGGTGCAAGCCGATCGCTGAAAGCCGCTAAGGCGCAATTAGATAACGTTTTGGCCGGTAAAATATGTTAAAAGGATGAGTAAGCCGTGTAGAATACAGAACGATAGATTGGCGGCGATATACGACGTTATTAAACGCCTTAATGAAGAGAATGGGGTAAATACACTTAAAGGTATTTTCCAGTGGTTTAATGAGAACTACGGTACAACCATATCTCAGGATGAGATTATGGATTCTTTGGTTGCTACTTCCCCAAAAAAGATAAAAGGAGCGGTTAGGGATTTCAAAGACGCTATTGACAGGATACGAATGGAGAAAGACTATCTCCAACAAATAGATGATTTAGTCATTGAGGGAATAGGATCTTCCGCGGAAACCGCAAGTGTTGCTAAAATGACCAAAATAAACAACATGGTCAGGCGGTTGTTTGATGCGTTTGGGAAGAACCATGAAGTCACCCATTCAGACGGAATGACTGGCCGTCTATCTTTGGAGGAAATTCAGCAAACCTATCAGGATCTATTTAGTACTAATCCTGACCATCGCGAAAGAGCAGCACAAACTATCCGTACAAAACTCGATGCGTTGAAGTCAATTTTGCGGGTAAAAGATCTTGAAACAAGAGTTGCCGATTATAAGAAACGAATAGCCAATCTCGAATCAGATGACGTTGATGTAAACAATCTTCTAAATCCCGTTACTGCTATACCAACCCGATATACTGATGCAGTAATAGAGAAAGAGTCTCAATTGGCGGAATTAAAGAATGAGATAGAGAAGTACATGGTTAAACGACGGATAGAGGAGAAGGCGAAGAAGTACGGATTACTTGGATTTAAAGGACCCAAGGCAGTAAGGGCTCGTGTAAACCTATCGTTGGCGTTTAACGAATCATGGGAGGTTACACGTACAATGAAGTTCTTCTTTGACGCAAGCGTAATGGCTACACAGTTGGCTCCGGTCGTTATTCCGGATATGGTGGGCATTAATATCGGCAAGGAGACACGAGATCTCGCCATGCAGGGAGATTTTAAAAAAGCGATTGTGAACGTATTCAGCAGTCAGAAGAAACTGGTGGGTGTTCTTCGCGATCAACTTTGGAAAGTGTTTGCGGATGATATCGTGGCCACCTCAAAAGAGGGTAGCTTGTGGGCTGCAAAACGCGCACGTGGGAAAGAGATATTAAGACAGACAAAGGAGATTATGACTGATCCATTATTTGGTATCGCGAGAAGGATGGGTTTAAGAATATCTGAAAGTCGATCTCTTAGCGGTTCTGAAGAAATGTTCCACAGCACTGTCCTGAACCGCATGAAAGTGTTGGGATTAATAAAGGACGTTTCTGAGGATCTAATGGTAGCACCTTTAAACAAATACAGGTTTTCGTTATTTAAGGAGTTCTATCTCGCCAATCCCGGAATACCGGAGTCCGAACTTATGAAAGCCACTCATTTCATAAATGAGTTAACAGGGACATCTCACATAAACACTGGTGTTGCGGGATTTGTATTTTCCGCCCCGAGGTTGTTATTGTCGAGATTACACCTTGCTTTTTTCCGCCCGGTAGGGTTGATAGGTGCTCTTGATATTCCGGGAACAGTTAAAAACCCATTGGGTGGTATTAAATACCAAACAGCGGCTGATCAGTTTATCGCCAATCAGTTGTATCGGATGTGGTCGGGGTACGCTAAAATGTTTGCCTTGATTGCTGGTATTGCGGCACTTCGAAACGACGATATAGATTGGCCGGATTTTAAGAAGGAAGTAAAAGAAGGACTATTATCCCCATTTGATGCCGATTGGTTGCGGATAAAAGGCAAACATATAAAGTACGACTATACCGGATGAATTGGTGCGTTAAACCGAATGGTGGCTAAGATGATATTCCTACAACTGGGTCCCGGCGAAAATGGATCTTTTGCCGATAAAGAGCGGTGGAATTACTATACAAACGTACTTCACGAAAGACCACTATCGGTAATGGCGGATGTGCTGTATAAGAACAAATCACACCCTACACTTACCGGCGCGGAGGGCGTTTTTACCGGAAGTGATTTCTTTGGAGATCCATATTCGTTGTTTGGGAAAGTAGGACCGGTAGAATCCCGAATCGCGGCTGTACTTGAGGCGTATCTTCCTATTTATGTATCGACCACAATAAAGCAGTTTTCACCAAGTACCACACCCAATTCCGGATTAGAGGAAGATACGATGGCTTCCTTTGCGCAATTCTTCGGAGTAAACACTATTGAGCCGAAAAGCAAGTCAACAACACCGGTTAGTAAGGAATTCTTTAACAGAGTAAAGCTCAAACCCGATACCGACTATCCAAAGGAGTTGGGGATAAATGGACGAACCGGGGATCTGCGACTGAATTATTTGCGGGATAAATTCAAAACCGATTACGAGAATATGGTGGGAGAGATAATTGAAAGCAATCCGGATATGAGTAAGACCCTGTTTCAGCAACGGGTAAAGGCGGGTGGTAAACGGGTTCAACGTGAGTTTTTGCGGGAAAACCATGACCAAATGCAGAAATTACCACCGGGTGAAAAGAAGAAAAAGTAGTACTATATATATTATATAACAGTTTAAAATCACATGTGAATTATGAAAGCAAAAATGAGTAAAGGTGGAAAGCACGGTAGCTTCTCTCAGGTCTTCGGGAAATCCGCGGGTAGGAGTAAGAAACCCTCTGTCGGACGAATAGCGGCTCCCAATATCGGAAAGGTAGGAAACGGGGTAAAACCCGGGCCAACTAAATCCGGGGGAAAACGAGTGTTCTAATTGATAGAGGACAGTTTGTCCTTGATAATGTCCCTGGAAACAATAAAGCCCCTACTCGGGGCTTTTTGCGTTTAATGAATCGTCAAAGTTTATATAGCGGAACCGTAGTATGTCCTCAAAGACCTCATCAATAGTACTTCTCGTTTTAGGAGGAATTGGTAACGGCGGATTATATTTCAAGACTCTTTCGAGATAACGGTTATCTACATACGTTCCTCTTTCGGAAACAAAGGTGCATCCGTATATCTTCAATTCTCCTTTTCCAGGAAACTCGAAGTACCCGTGACTTTCGTCCTGAATTCTTAAATCCTCCGGTATTTCGTCGCTCATATTTATGTGTTTTTGTATTTTCCCGGAAACCTGTCGGACAATCCCCCGAAAACACCCCCTGTGAGCGATTTTAAAGCCCGTAGAGCCCCGCAAATCGATCGGTTGATAGTATACCCTCAAAACGACTTAGAATCGCTTGTAGGGCATTTTTTAGGAACCCCACGCTGTAATGGGTTTTACCAAGTCATTTTCCCGCCAAAACGGAGATGGTTCGTTGTTATTTTGGGACTTCTCCAAAAGCTGTTTAAGACGGTTTAAAAAGCGAGTTCTCTCCGTTTCAGAACGGTAAAGCCATACGTTGTCAAACCAAGTCTTTCTCCAGCCATTCCAAAAAGGTTTCCCATCTCCCGGAGCGTCAGGTCGATTCTGACCAATATAATCACCAGTATCGTACAAATGGTAACCCGGAATAACATTATTGAAAGTGTGGTAATTTCCTTTCGTTGGTTCAATTCCTATAAGTCGGGTAACTTCGTCACTGAACTCCCGAGTCAGACGTTGTTGTCTTTCTAACTCCCGTTGTCTGACTATTTTCTTCTCCTTTTTCCGGAGAATATCTTGTTCAAATATATTCATATCTATTTTATAATTGGAGTGACTAAATCCGACATATAGGGTGGTTTATCTGCATCCTTGTATTTCTCTGGCATTCGCCTAAGAGTTGTGTCGTATACTCGGCTGATAATATCTAATGCGTGTTCTAATGAATGAGCTTGTCCTTTTAGGTAATCTCGACGATTTTCCGCGGAAAGCATTTTGAAAATATAAAGTATATCCTCAAGTTCTACAAACCGTACTAACCATGTTAGAACAGTGGGGTGAGTGCTTTCTACAACAGGTTTCTCCGGGAATTTGAAGTATTTCTTAATAACCCACACATGCGTCCAATCTTTAAAAAGCCCGTTATAATGAGACTTGAACTCCGCTTTGAGTTTCTGACTACCCTCCATTAAACGCAACCTTTCTACCGGCACATCGACTCCGTTTGAGTCTGTAAGGGAGATTAGTTCGTATTTCTCATCAGTAGGTAGTCCATTAACCAGTTTCCCGGCGAGCAAGTGTAGTTCTTTATGTTTGTACTCTACTTCACGCTCTTCCGCCAATTTCTGTTGTTCTGCATCATATTTCGCCCACGCTCCCGGTGGCATACAAGTGCCGTGTCTGCATTCCTTATTGGCGAGAATATACTCCAACTCCATTGGCGGAATCGAGTCGGAGGAGTTTGGACTGAGGTGTGGAGCTTCTGAAGTTACCATCCAAGGACTAATGCTCGGTGCATTGGGGTCGTGATTTGAGGGGGAGACGCTTAAAAGCATATCTAATTTCCTTTGTTTAAGTTTTCTATTTTTGGCGAAAGAAATGTACCCCATTAGTTATCTATGTAAATCTTTAACCCAATTATCTTTCAATTCATAGTACGTTATCATTTCCTTTACTTTCTCCCGTAGGTCATCTAAAGTTCCGTCGTTGGAGATCGCATAATCAAACGTGAGGTTTCTCCATTCGGTTTCACTTGTATGGGAAAGGTCTTCCGGCAAATTCGGACGGTCTACGCGGATACAAATACCGCCACGGGATTTAATAGCGTCAAATTCGTTAGCGTAGCGTAGGTCGCTTATAATCCACTTACAATACTCATCGTCAGGATAAAATCCTCGGAAAAGCAGTTTTACCCAAACGTCCTTATCAAAATGGTCTCTAAATAAGGAGCCAACGGTTTGAAGAACTTCCCTTCCTGTCATTCCCCACTCGTCGCAAAGACGGTTCTTATATTCTCGATGTTCGAAATCAGGAACTTGACAAAGACCCAAACACATATCTTTTAGATACTCCGCAAACTTCTTTATCTTCCAGATAGGCAGTCTGTCTTTTTCCCATAGAAGTTCCAGCATGATTTTAGCCACGCTATCTTTCCCGGAATTAAGGGCTCCAGATATCCCTATCAAGTTAGGTAACATAGTTAATTATCTTCAAGATTAGGATTATCGTGTGCCTCAAGCATCCATATCCAAAAAGGATCATCGTCATACAGAATAGGATACTCACAGTTTATTCCGTGAGTAATAGCGGTTGAATTCTTGTCCATCAGGGCAATTAAGAGCCATTCGGCTCCAGTAAATGGGCGGACATATAGTTCCTCATTTTCTACGGTTTCTCTCGCGGAAAGAAGTTTCATATAAATGAAGTACAAAGTTATCAACTATTGTCTTTAACTTTCTTTGGCATCCGCAGATTCCGAAGTAGTCAGTTAGCTTATCTCCTATTTTGTGCCACTCTTTGTCATCTATTTCTTTTGTAAAAGCCATTATTCTTCTGTTTTAGGTTTAACATTGTACTTTGCTTTTAACTCTCCTGCGTAGTTATATATCTTACTCCATTCTCTTTGGGCGACACATTCACTACACATGCAGGGTTTTGCCCTTTGATCTTCCGGCAAATCGTCGTCAAGATAAAACATAACTCCGTCAGCCGGAAGAGCCTGATTTCCTATCGGGAACTCACCGTGTATGTCATAATAACGTTTCTGTATAAATCCATTAATGTTTCTCATTATGCTTCGCCTAACGGTTTTAATTTAGTTAGTAATTGATCGAACTCCGCACTCAATTCGGGTTCGTCTGACGTTTTCCCCGGAAGAAACTGTCTCTCCCTATCAGCAGTTTTATAAACGTCATTACGTACACGATCTATATGCTCAAATAAAGCTATTAGTTGTTCCTTATTATAAAGTATATCCCTGAAACCGGTGTCCAAAGAAATCCCGTGAGAATAAAGGATGTACAGACTATTCAGATGCGGTAGAAAGTTAATAGCACTTTCATTTACAGCCACTCCTTTTCCGCCGGCAAGAAGGGATATCATACCCCATATACGACGCTCAAACGCTTTACGTATCTCACTAATCAGTGAAGCAAGTACGAGATCAAATGGTTTTAGATTTGTCATGACGATTTCCTATTATTTTAACAACGTAATTACAGCCGGGATGAAGATCGTTTCCAAGGTATTCCATCCACTCCTGATCGTGATTAACGGCAACGAAACTTCCGTCCTCATAGGAAATCCAGCCACGCAATATCGGCTTCATTCCCTCGGCGATCTCCAGTCGTGTAAGGTCGTAACGGATCTCAACAACGTCGTTTTCATAGATTTCATCACCCTTTTGATCGTATATCTCAGTTCCTCGATCGACATGAATACGTTTTCCCTGTTTGCGATAGCCATGAAGAATGCCGAAAAAGGTACTTAAACTTAGCTCTTTTTCCGGAATATCATCTGGGTAAATAAGTTCTTTTGAATCAAATAAATATGCTCTCATAATGCTGCTCTAAGTTGGGTGTAAAAAGAAGGTGTTTTATATTCCTGTGATCCTATTTTATATGTAATCTCCCCGTCAACCTCCGGATACTTTTCCGCATAATAAGCAAGAAGTTTACGACAAGCCTCTGAATAAGTCAACCTTGTTATCCTGACCCCGTTTAATCTTTCAAAATCTTCAACAGTACCTTCTTCGGTGAACATATTTGACCCTATAATATCATCTATATTGCCGGTTATAAACCCAACAACTATATGGGATCTTACTGCTGTTATACCCGCTCCTTTTTCTGTTGGGTGATCTTCGTGTGACGAATAATAGTTCCTTATCACCCCTAAAAACGGATACCCCATATTCATAGGTCCAAAATCGACTATTCCAATAAACTCATCTGACTGCTTGTTGTTAGCGACGATATTCCACATGGTATCAACGTTTAACTTGGCGGAAAGGTCATTGAACAAAGTGGTTATACGAAGTTCGTCCTCAATCCCGTCTATAGTTACTACCCAACTGTAGTAGGTTAAAGGTCTGTTCCAGTCCTTAAATTCTTTTTCATTCGGCGGGAGAATCGTTATATTTAACCCAAACTCATCCTTTATCTTTTGCAACTCAGGATTCCTATACTCATTGTTGGGTATAATGGATATACCGCCCTCTGTATAAGCCCCCTGAAGTCTTTTATAAGTCTCCGTTGCCTGTAAGTTATACAGGTACATAAAGAAAGGAGTGCTGTGATATTTCATACTTGGGAATTTAACGAGTTTTCGCGGAAAGAAACAGCCGAGTCAATTAATTCCTTCAAAATATTGGCTACGGATTTAGAAATGATCAAGTGGTAGAACCCGTTATCCTTATGAAAGGACCACGGAATTGCAGGGTTTATACTTTCGTCGATTTGGCGGACAAAAGAGTCTAAACAAGATATTTCATCACGGGTTAATTCTCGCATTATTCTTCTTCTGCTATATGTTTGGCCAATAATTCTTTTATAAGCAGTGCCTCCTCCTCTCGAAGTCCGCTTAGGCTCACCTTGTCTCCCGCTTCAACATCCTTAAGCGTTTCGTTTAGGGAGTCAATTATTAACTGTATTTCGTTTAATTGAGTTACTGTCATTTTATTGTTTTTAAAGTTTATTCTATTTCATTTATAAGTATATCATCCGATATTGCTTCATTTAAAACGTCTTTAACCAGCGTGGCTTCTTCCACGCTCATTTGGAGTCGAGGCGTTAATTCCCTTAGCAGGAACTGTCGTTCAATTCGGCTGACAATATGAATTAACGTATATCGTTCGTTCTTTGTTAGTTCTCTCATACTGGATAACCTTGATCTGTTTGTTCATTTTCCCGGAAAACCATTTTTAGAATAGTTATTAACTCCTCTATTTCTTTCCGAGTAGCATATATATTAAAATGATAACGTTGTTCCTCCTTAAGAAGTTCCTGTAAGTACTGTATAAACTTTTCATTCATTTTACAAAAGGCTTTAAACTACTTTCATTATGCCAAGCACCGTTGTCCTCAAGAGCGTACTGATAGTGTTTGTTAGATGTTCTTGTGCATTCTTGTACAACGTCCTTTTTTCCGCGAAATAAAACCCTCTCACCCAGCCTATATTTAGCAACTGGCCAATCAGGATTCGTAACGTACTTTGCCCCCGCAACTGATTGAATAACTCTATCGCAGTAGCAAAGAATCATTCCATCTACCTCTACGACCTTCTCTATGTAAAAACTATCGCTTAGATCCTCACTATAAAGAACATCTGAATCGGGACGTTCGGCAAATACAAACCCCGGAAAGTTCTTATTTGATTTGATTGTTTTAAATGTTTTCATCTGCTTCGACTTTTGTAGGTGTAATACTCGGACTGACGGAGGGGGACACGGTCTTACGTTCTTTCTTGGCACGTCGATTACGAGCGCGTTTCTCCTGTAGTTTAATGCTTATCTCCTTCTCTTTTACTGGCGGAGAACTTGTTTTATATCTGAATGCTTTCATATCGTTAAATTTGGCGGAAAGACCTTTTTGCAAAATATTGTTATTGAGACAGCTTATCTTTTATCTTAGCTTCTAACTCCTGTCGTAGTTCGGGATTGTCAACCAACATTACTCTACACCCCTCAACTCCCTGTGCAAGCGAGGTTCCGTCGTATTTTATCCAACTGCCAGCCTTTTCTAAAATACCACATTCGATAGCAAGGTCTATCACCTCCATTTCGCGAGAAATGCCTTTGCCGTTGTACAAAAGAGGTATACGACATTTGAGGTAAGGAATATTTAGCTTGTTCTTAGTAACTTTCGCTAATAGAAAATGACCGATTACTGTTTCACCCTTCTTAATGTCTTCTTTACCATAGATGTCTATACGCATGTGACTTCCAAACTTAAAGGCTTTTCCTCCAGGTACGACACGGGTCACTCCATAGCCACCCGGATTTTCACGCACCTGATTTATAAATAACAACACAGCATCGTGTTTTATGGACTTCATCTTTCTAATAAACTTCGATAAAATCTTAGCTTTTACACCAATGTCCTGATCTGTGAGGCTTCCTTCTAACTCCCTTTGAGTGGCCGCCTCGGCAATTGAGTCAAAAACCACCGCACTGACTTTAGTACATAACTTCTCTACCACATCCAATCCATGCTCTATGTTTGAGGGTTGTGTAACTATTAGATTATCAAGATCCACACCAAGGGCTGCCATATAATCAGGAGATATTGACTGTTCGTGATCCACATACAATGTAGGTTTTCCGGCAAAACCAGCAAGAAACGTTATGGCGAGCGTTGATTTGCCCAGAGATTCACTCCCGTACAGCTCAACCAATTTTCCAGCAGCATATCCACCCCCGAGCACCGCGTCGAGTGCAAGGCTCCCGGTACTAACGTACTCTATGTTTAGCCCAACAGCATCGTTTATCCCCCCTATTCTGAAATCACTGTAAGTCTCATTAAGAGCAGCGAGAGCGTCCTTTAATTCAGTTGAGAATTTACTTGTTGTATCTTTTTTAGCTTTAGCCATTTATTGTTGTTTTATATATGTTTCCAAAGTTTTCTGTTTACAATGTTTGAGACAAGAGAGTGGTGGACTCCATAACGCCTTGCTATCTCTGTAGCGTTTTTTGTAATACGCCACCAGTTTAAAGCCGTGTATGGGTCGTTGTTTTTCATAAATGTTTCTCCGCCAAATAATTGCCGTTATTGATCATACTCACTGTCGTCATCATCTCCACTCCGAGGATCGTAAATAAGAATGAGAAATACAAAAAGTATGAAAATGATAAATATAATAGATTGTCCTTTTGTCATAGCTTTCCGCCAAATTATACGGCTAACGTCAGATCTTTCACGATCGCCATTTCCTGATCGCTCAGGAAATCCCTGCCATTAGATCCCCTGATTTCCGGCAGCATACATATCAGTTGCCCGTCGCCAAACATATCTACCTCTTCGTCTGACCAGAAATTCACTCCGTTTTCCCCCAAAAACAGGAGCTTCATACTATCACAGTCCTCATGTCCACAACCGCATACGATTGATCCTAGAAACATATAGGACTTACCCGATTTATACTCCCGACATGGTTCTCCACGGTATATGTAGTTTTTTCCCGTGATGTATGTATGACCATTCTCCTCATTTCCAAATATTCTATTCATCTTGTGTTAATTATTTTCCGCCAATTTAATCCTCTTCACACGACCAATCAAATGTGTCTTTATTCGGTGCTTCGTATCCGCAAAACGGACAATAGTTCACTCGATTTTTATATTCGTCGTTATATACCCACAGAATCCCATCTTTGTCTTCTTCGCACGTATCCACCGCTAATCCAAAGGGTTTAAACGTTATCTCGCACCTGTCGTACTGGCATTTATGTAATTCTTCCATACTATTTAATTTCATATTACTTAAATATTCCCCCAAAAAAGTCATTAATATCTAAATCACCGAAGTCCTTTTTAAAGTCAGTTATTTCCAATCTACCAAAGTCGTCACTATAAATCTTCCTCATGTGATCCTCAAATTTACACTTACAGGTGAACTCATTTACTTGGTTCTTTGCCCGTTGTTGTCCTTCTTTGATCAGAATGCCTTTTGAGGATATAACCCGGTATTTTATGAGATAGTTCATTTATCGTTTTTCATTATCGCCTTTTAACAGATACATTAATCCTATTATTATACCTGTTATTGCTCCTATTACTATTATTATTTTCATTGTTTTTGTGTTAATGTTTCCCCGCCAATTTATAGTTCTATTACGTAGCCGTTGTTTATTACTCCGCTTTCAATACGTTTGTCCTCTACGACACTGGCGTTGCAGTATTTTGTAACGCTATTTCCCGGGAAAAACAAGCCGCTATTGATATTAGTATCTCCGTAAGGGTTATTATGTATATGCCCGAAAACCACCCACTTCGGTTTCACCTCTTGTACTCGTTTGTATAGTGCGGCATCTCCGCAGTGTTCAACACCTCCTCCTCTAATTCCAGCCATGTCGAGTATTCCGCGGGGAGGTCCGTGTGATATAAGCACGTCTATACCTTCTTCAAGAACATCCCAATACTTTCCTATTTTATCACGACGTACCATAAAGTACCAACTTCCAAAACCGATACTATAAGGGCTACCAAAGAATCTCTTTCCCTCCAAATCAAGATATTCATGTTCCAGAAAGAATATTCCCATATCCTCTATTTCCTTACGAGTTACTAACTTCTCTGATATTGCCGCAGAGTGATTTCCGGCGATAAATATCTTGTGTTTAATATCTAACTTGGAAAACCAGTCGAGAAAGTCCCTACATTCTATCTCATTCTGATATGGAGCGTGACTGCTGGATTCATCCCCTGCGTGTATTACCAACTCTACGTCTTTTGGAGGCGTTAAGTGCCAATGTTGGCAATGAGTGTCGCTTATTAACCATGTTTTCATACGTCTTGTTCTAATACTGCTGTTTTATAAAAGAAATCTGTTTTATCCTTATCAACGTGAACTATCATTTTATCGTCGGAGATCGTCCATATCTTACTACGTTCTAATGTATCCCATGCTATGATTTCGTTATATCTTACGGGCATGAATAGATAACTGTTTTCCTGTTCTTCCATGCATCGGAGGTACATAGTTTTTCCTCCCGCCAAATTGGCCTTCCATACTTGATATTGCTTTATCATATTGTTTAATTTTGCCGGAAAAGACTATTTCCAATCCTCGATAATTACCTGTCGTATAACGGCCCCTATAAAGTATAACGGGGCGAAAAATAGTGCAAAGAATACGCTAAGTCCCGCAGTATCCCATGCAACCCTTTGTTGTTTATAAATACAAAGCACAGCCGTGCTTATCCAAAGACTCGTAATTAATATTGATAAAGATATATACATAGTTAGTTATTTAGCTTTCTTTCCCGGGAAATCTATTGTTTCCAACAACAAGATCGGCCTGTATACCTGCAACAACAAGCAACAGTACAACTTCAAATCCTATGAATTCTCGCAGAACGAGGTACACAATAAAGAAAAGAAGCGAAGTTAATATGTTTTTAGTTGATTTACTCATTATATTTAGTTTTAAAGTTATTCATGTCGTGAGTTCAGCTTCAAACGGCTACTCAAACTATTCAGCACCTGATCAACGCGCAATATTAAATTCTGCGCAAGATAGTACTGTTCGTTCTTTGTGTGCATCTCCTCAAGTTTCTCCCGGCAATCCAGTATCGCTTCGCTATCGGCAACGGTTACACTTCCTTTTTTACCTTCGAGTTGTTTCCGGCGGAAAACCTTATTCTCTTCAATACACATTTTGTAGTTGCTCTCTGCACGTTCCGAATTTGCCCGAATAAAGGCATAGGTATCTCCAAAATGAAATAGACTTTCCGAAATTTGATCGCGGAGTTCTTGGAGTTCCTCTAACGAGCCTACTCTGCGAATTTCTGGATAACTGGTTATAAGTCGTGTAAGACTTGTTAGTGCTTCTTGATATGTCATTGCTTATCTAATTTTAATAGGTCTTTTACCGGCAAATAATGAGTTACTGATATAATAAACGTAGATAAAGCATCATCCCACACCTCTCCCTCCTCCTCATCTTCGTCTTCTGAAAACATTATATTTCCAAACCCAAGATCATTATCCAACGTCAGGTATAGAACGGGCTCCATATCCATGTCAGTCTTGGCATTTTCTATATTCTTCCACTTTAACTGTGTCATCGTTTTGTAATAAAGTTATAGAATGTCTTTTCATTTGTTATTTTCCACTTCTTTTCTTTTCCGCCAATTAGTTCACTTATTTCCTTTTTATCCTTTCCAAATTCATTCTCAAATACAAACCAAGTAACCCAATCGTATTCATCACCCAACGCAATTGCCATTAGATTAACATACGCATCTATAAAGTAACTTCCAAATTCCACAACCGCCGTCGAGTCAGGGGCTATTATTTTAATAACATCCTCCAAACGATCCTGTTCGCGCAAGAAATCTTTTAGTTTATCACACGCGGTTTTAAATTCCTGATATGTCATTCGCAAAGGGGTTTAACTATCTCCTCAAAATACTCCTCAAAATAAGCACGCCTATCGCCTTCTATATTCCCCGTAATATCAATATCCCATTCGAGGTTCTCCCCGTCCTGCATCACCATTGATTTACAGTAATCGTGACCCGATTTAGTCTTCCCTTTTCTGACTTCCAGTTCGACCGGAATTCCAGGTTTTGAATTTCCTAATCGGCTGAGAATTGAGTAAGCGGCTTCCGTGGGTTTTAATCCTAATCGAATTGTTTCACTACCGTCCAGTAGAACGAGTTTAAAAGCGTTGTACGGTTCTTCACCTTCGAACTTCTTTTGTTCCAGGAAGGCATCTATTAAAATGCCGGAAAGACTGTTATAACTTTCATATCGGTATCCTCCTTTTCCATCGGGAATACTTTCCTGAAAGTGTGGAGTTTTACCATCCCGTGTGTCGGGTTTGAGATCAAAGAACCTCATTGACTTGTTTGTTGCTGCCATTATGTATTAAATATTAAGTTAGATACTCCTTGTTCTTCTATTTCTTCATGTAATAGTTTTCTTGCATGTTCTAATCCGGCAATTAGTGGGTCATTCTCATCTTCTGAGTATTTTATTAACCCCCGTAGTTTCTGATCCACCTCCCATATAACGGAAGCAAGATTCGAACCGCTAATCGCCATCAGGTGTTCGGCTCGTTCCTCGGGGATGGAAAATTCTAAGATTGCTTTACTCATAATTCGCGGATTTAAAGATGTTACCTATGATTTTCCATTCACTACCATGTGAGGATAGACAAAATCCAGCAGTGATGCTTGTTCCCGGCTCCCCATGTCCAAACATTTCGTGCGTTTGGTTAATCTTGAATTTTACTTCTATTCTTTCTTGGTATTCGTTTTCGAGGATATCACCCTCATATATATCCTTTCCCATTCGGTCTTTCAGTCCCGTGTATTGTTGAATAACCATAACTTCAGATGCGTACCAATTGGAGGCATCTGTCACCCAAGGACAAGAATAGGAGGAAATACTGTCTGCTGGGAAATTGTCTTTATACCATTTTTCCACGACTTCGTGAGCCCCTACATCGGCTCGATCGTGGGGACATCCGCTGAGTCCAATTAGAATATCGGTTTCCCACTTATTTTTCTCTGCATTCCACGCCCTGAATTTAAATCTGTTTTTCATAATTTCGTGGATAAACTGTTTGAAATAAAACTAAATTGAATAAAGAAAGGTTCCAATTAACCGATATTTAACAAAAAGGGGCTGAATTTCTCCAACCCCGCCAAAAACTCCCCAAAATCCCCTAAAATGGCCCTACGACCTCACCAG
>ERZ1292625.2189-Hain-H41-01um-R1-2189-length-19033-cov-7_pt1 | contig 19033 bp, 23 predicted proteins | sample MGYA00564400_ERZ1292625 | MGnify/ENA primary metagenome ERZ1292625 (study PRJEB36523, sample SAMEA6512639) | groundwater metagenome | collected 2019-01-08 | study: AquaDiva: Metagenomics assemblies of 32 groundwater samples
CCGTCACCACCACCCCCAGGAGCCACATCGCCCGCCATCCGGTCCTCCCAGACCCCTGACAGGTTAAGGCTCCTCGCCTGCTACATTGTCGTTGCAGATCGGACATTCCCAGCGATCCTCCCAGCACGTCCGACAGATTACATGGTCGCAAACGCGGGTCTGCCCACCGGACCGCCCGCAGGCATCGCAGATCAAGCTGCTCATGTGATATCCACAACATCCACCAGAACGATTTGCCGAATTTCATACGTAGACGCGAGATTCAGCCCCGAGCGCGTAATCTTATCGAGCGCCTCCTGAAGGCTCACCGCTAATACAATCTTATGCTCCAGGAAGTCCTTGGGGGATCGCAGGGGCGCGATACCAACGCGATAGACTTTCTGCGGACCGCTCACGCCGCCCGCTCCTGTTCTATGATCCGTTCATCCGGCGGGATGCTTACCTCACAGCGAATCGGACACGTACTGTCCTCCCAAGTGTCCAACTCGCCGCGATCCCGCGCACTCGCCTTCTCCCGGCACTTCTCAACTGCGGCATCTGCCTCCTCCCAGAATTCGGAGGAGTGAATCTGGCCGCAGAAGAAGCACGAAAGGGAGTACATCAACTCTCCGAGGGCCTTGCCCGCCGCGCCGCGCACCATCGCTTGAAGCAGGGGTCGCAGAGTTTCATCCCGGTCTGTTTCCCTTCCCACATCTGGGCGTGACTCAGATCGGCCCCGCAGTCGTCGCAGGTTCGGGCACGCTCACGCTCCTCGGCGTCTTGACAGGGATTCGGCGTCTGGTCTGTCGCAAAGAGCGAATCGGGGAGGCAAATTTCACAGACCATAGGGCTCCCCAATTGCCAGCAGTTCGGGCCAGGTCCGAAGCAGCATCTCTTGGTGTTCCCAGGGCGGCTCGGCCTCCACTGGTGGATGCGGCTGGATATGTCGCAATCGGAGGTGTGGCACCCATCTCTCCATGAGGGTGGCACACAGGAGCATATGTCCGACCATCGCCGACGCCTTCAGCGGGGACAGCCGCTCGCAGAATAGCCGCATGAGGTGGCGGCTCAAGTAGATTCTGGCGTCAGGACGATTCATCTTCCTCTCGAAACGCCCGGAGGAGGCGTGCTGTCGAGGTAGAGTGAGCCTTGGCACGTCTGGCTCTGCCTGGTTTAGCAAGCATAGCTTTCCAACTTTTAGCCAAGAATCTTCCCCGCAGTTTCTTCCCGCACTCCGCCCAGAGGCCTTCGTTGGCCGGTATTCGTCGCCCCACCACCTTCGGAATCCTCGGCATCAGGGCCTCGGCAGGCAGATCGGGCATTGGATCTCCCGTCCGTCTACGACGCGAAACGGGGCGAAGAGGTAGCAGTCAGCGCAGAGGACATGGCCGCAAGTGCGACGTTCGGCATCTGAGCGTCCACACGCTTGGCACTGGGGGAGAGCCATCGCCTGCTGCCCGGGGTCAATCAACTCGTCCATTATGCTGACCCTCTCTCCCGTCAATCCATTCGTCCGACCACAATCGTATTTCCTCTCGCCAGACCTCCATTAGGTAGGGTCCAGGAGGTCAGGCCGTGCGTAGGCGTCTCCCACCTGTTTCACGTAGCCCCCCGGCCAAATCTTGTCTTGGAAACTCCCGCTATTCCACCCATCGGCCACCTGCTCGATAGTGGTCGCTCCCTTGTCGAATATCCTGGCGTTCATGGCCCGCAGAACCCACTCAATGCTCCCGCTAGGGGTCCACAACTCGCCGGGCGTCCCACGGAAGCCCATCTCCCACGCAGTTACGAAAAGGACCTGCCACGGCCCGTAGGAGCAGGCCATCCAGGATCCCCACGTCTTGTGTAGGTCCCGCACGTGCTGTGCAGCGGCATAATAGCGGCCGCCCTCGTCATACGCTGGTTCGTGGTTCGGGACCGCATTCAGCCCGAAGCTCGATTCCACCTCCGCCAGCGCCGCGAGGAGCTGCGCCGGGTCGATGCCCGCCGGCGCGTGGAGGCGCGGGGCCTCCCGCCGGATCACCGCCCGCAGATCATCCTGGAGGCTCATGGAGTGCTCCTACCCCGTCAACCGCTCCCGAATCCACTGGATCGCATCCCAGAGATTCTTGTTCTGGACCTGCTGAGCCACATGGCGCTCATCATCAATCTTTTCGTGTCCGGCTGTCCAGGTCTGTAATTCTCGGATGTTCCCATTCATGGTCTTCATCGTCTTGAAGATCCCAATAATACCCGCCAACGCCAAGGCCGAGAGGAGGCTGGAAATGATCGTGCTGAGATTGATGTCGATGGTCATGGGGCAACTCCCGCTGGTTGGCGGTTACGCTCCCCGCTACGTTGAGAGGCGGTAGCGGTCGCGGCCATGCCTGGGACGCGGTCTTCGGTGCGACGACGTGGGGAATCTGGCATCAGCGTGCCCCCTCCATAGCCCGCTGGATGGTGGGCGGAATACTCCGTTGCGACGACGGGAGAGTCGGTTGACCCTGCCGTGGAGGCACACGATCAAAGAGCCCCTGTGCCTCCTTGGCGATCTCGACACCACGCTGCACAATTTCGTTGATCTGTCGCCTTGCCTCATCGGGATTCTGTTGGTATTTCGCTGCAATCCGCAATGCTTCCTTGTCCAGCGCGTTAAACATCTCAATATATTGCCGTGCACGGAAGCTAGCCAATTCTTCTGTGGTCACCCCACGAGTCCGCAGGCCAGCGACATTCGCCAAGACGGCGGCAGCGGGACTCCGAGTCCGACCCAAGAAATCAGTCTCGGGTGGCGTCACAAAGGCTCGCCGGAGGTCCTCATAGGCAAATCCGCCCTTTTCCAATCCAGGCGCAGGAGGGGCAAGGCTGGGCATCCAACTCTGATACACATGGCCGATCCGTTTCTGAAGCGATTGCAGGGCGGTGTCCGAAGGGGCCGACAACTCCTTCCCCGTGAAGCCGGACTTGTTCAGGATGGCCTCGGCGACGGCAAAGCTCGGATGGCCCACAACCGGGAGGAACGCCACATTTGCCCGACGCCCCGCCCCTCCCGTCCCCCAATCCCAAGCCTCGATGAGGTCCCCGAATGGCAGCGTGTAACCGAGGTCGAAATACTGCGCCCGACCGTCCTTGTCCCGCCACGGAAGGAGGGCGTAGCGCACCGGATTCAACTCACCCAGTTGTCGTTGGGCTTTCGTCTCTTCCTCCTGCTGGCCGATCTGCGAACCCGCCAACTTCGACACACCGTAGATGAGGGCGATGTACTTTCCGACCCGGAGCGGGTGCAACGCCAGTGTTTCCAGCGTCAAGGGGATGGCTTTTGAGGAGAACGTGACGAAGGGACTTCCCCCCAAGGCGAACAGCGGACCTAACCACCCTCCGCCTGTCCCACGCAGTGCCGCGACTGCGGGGGAAACAACTTCGTAATCAATGGCGTACTTCAGGGCCTCCCGTCGGGCCTGTACTGGCGTAAGTCCCAACCCCTCTCGATAGTATCGGTACAGGTTGAAGCGGTAGAAACTCTCGATAGTTCCGTAGAGGACTGCGGGACGGATGCCCGTCTTTTTTCCGGTCGCTTCGGCGATCTCATGCATCCCATCCAGGACGCGCAGGATCGCATTGGACTGAGCGGACCGGGCCAATCCTTCGGCGAGGCCCATGATCTCGTTCGCGGTATAGGTGCTGCGGAAGAGGCCCATCTTCTTGGCCTCTGCATAGAGTCCGCTCTGCCTCGCGAAGTCTGCCGACCCCTTCGCCCACTCATCCACCATCCAGGGGTGCAGGCCCCCGAAGTCGGCCAGGATGCCAGAGGAGATGACGTTCCGCCCCATGGCGGCAGGATTCACGATGACCTTTCCGAACTTCCACATGCCGACCAGTCGCCCGATCACCTTCTCCCAATCGGCCCGGAGCCGGATGCTGCTTTCAAGTTCCAGGGCCACGTCTTTCCGCACGTACATATCGGCAAGGGGTCCCCACTTCCGCTTGTCCCCCTTGAGTTGCGTCCACTCCCCCGTTGCCAACTCCGCGTCCGTGATGCCGGCCTCGACGACCTTCCCCTGTTTGTCGAGGATGTCCATGGCGGGCTTGGGGGCGATATTCGGGTCCTGACTCTTCCGAATCCCGTCCAAAAATTCGTGGTTCGCCACGATCCGGGCCTGTTCGGCGATGGTCCGGGCAGCCACATATCCCGGCTCTCCCCGAATCTCCCCCATCGCCTTGCGGAGCGTCTCAGGAATGTCGCGGAAAAGGGTGACCGTTTCGCCTTCGGCCTTGAGCAGGCGGTAGCCCTTCTTCAGCCATGGGGAGAGGAAGTCTGCCCGTTGTGCCCCGACCAGCGGCTCCCCGCCCATCAACGGGAGTTTCACCTCTTGGATGTCGCCTCGCATCATCAAGGCCTCGGACTTCACACCGCGGCCGACTGGCCCCGTGGATTCCCCCGCCAGGATCGGCTGATCGGGCGGCACGAGTTTTGAGCTGTAGAGACGCCTGAGATACTCGGGGTGCGAGGTGAACCGCTCCCGGAACATCTCGACATCTTCCGGGGTCAGATAGCCGTACTTAATGAGCTTGGCCTGCAATTCATTGATGAGTTCCCGGAGCGGGGCTACGAGTTTTTCGACCACTGGGTTGGTCGTGATGCCACCACGGAGGATCTGATCCACCCGGGCCTTCTCGTGGGGCTTGAGGCCCTCTTGGACCTTCCCTGACAACTCGATCGCCCGCTCAAAATAGTTGGCGAGTGTTGCGCCGCGATTATGCCGGAGATCCACGACCTCCTGCCCGAGTCCACGGGCCTCCTTGAAGACCTTCGGCATCTTGGCGGAGATGTGGTCTAGTGCCGGTTGGGCGATTTGAGTGCGATACCGCTCTGGAAGGGTACGGATAGACTCCGGCAGGTAGCCAGCGGCTTCTTGGAAGGCTCCGCCGAGAGAGCCGAGAGTAGTTCCGGGCGACTCTTTGGGAATCTGGTACAGGCGAGAAGGTTCCTCTACCTTGCCTTCCGCTTGACTGGCAGGGCGCGGAGCTTCTGGTGGTATGGCAGTTCCGGGGCCTTGGGGAGTTTCAGTCCCTCCGGAGGCAGGGGGTACAGTTTCAGCTTCATGCTGAATAGTCTGACCCATTGCCCGTGATTTGTCAAACGCAGCCTTCGCCTCCTCGATGGTCGAGGGCAACCCAAGCCTCTTGCGTTTTCCCAACTCCCGCTCGGCATAATCCCAACGGAGCGACCCCTTGTCGAGATTGGTAGCTTCGATGTCGGCGTAGAGCTGCTTCGCCTGAGCCCGTAGCCGATCCTCCCAGGCTTGGTAATCCTGCACAGAGCGTGGCTCTCCGACCGCCTGGCGGGCCTGATAGCCGACGACAGATCGGAGGACGGCGTCCGGGGCGAGACGGCTGGGGCGGATCGGAGGCGTTACTGCGGGCTGGCCTTCTGGGGCTGGGCCAGCCGGTTGCCCAGGGCCTTCTTGGACTCCGGTTGGACGAGGGCGTATGGCGGCGCTAGGCTCCACCAGGCCGGCCGAGACTTCAGGGCGTCCAAGAAGCCCGGCGTCGTCTTGCACGTTGACGCCGTTCGCCTTGAGATACTCAGCAACCTCCGAGATGGTCCGCCTTCCTGATGTGACCGGATAGGCCTTGGCGATTTGGCTTGTTTTCTCAAGGCCTCCACGTTGCCGTTGAGCAATGAGGATATTCTGCAAATCCTCTTGCCCGCGTGAGACAGCACGAATCCCGGTTGGCAAACCAGCCTCGGCAGGCAGTGGGCTTGGCGGCGTGGGCTGCACTGCCCCCGCCTCCTCTGCCGCCAGCCGATCTACCTCAGCGAAGAAGCGATCTTGGATGGCTTGATCTCGCGTCGGCTGCGTCGGCTGTGCAGTCTCGCTGTCAATGGTCTGCTGCTCCCAGCCGGCAAGTCGCCCCTTCTCCGCCTCGGCATCGAAGCGTGTCTCCTGAAGCAACTGCTCGGCGATTCGCGCCTGCTTGGCGGTCTTCGGCCACTTCCCCTGGCGAAGGGATTCGAGGACCTTGACGACCTCTGGGTATTTGTAGTATTCGCCAGGCTCGTCAGGGATTTCCATCCAGGGCGGCTTCGGCGTCTTGAATCCCTTCACCGTCATTCCGCCACCTTGACCCACCTCGCCCCCTTCTAGGAAAATCTTCCCTGCGACCTCGCCGCCGGTATCCCGAATCGTTTCGCGCATCTCCCCAAGAATGGCCTTATCGTCCTCGCCCAAGGCCACGCGATTCCCAATCCGCTTGGAATCCAGCCCCACCTCGTCTGGCGTCAGGAGGGATGTTACCTTCTTGACAGGGACATTCCTGATTACCCCGCCAGTCCGGGCCCGGATGTTGACGGTGCCGTCGGCGTTTACGTGGGATACCGCTCCTGTGATCGGGCGGTCGCTCAACTTTGGCCTGTACTCAACGGGATCGCCGACGCCGATGGGACTGGGCGGTGACACGGGTCCCACAGGAACCGGCTCTACCTGTGGGACGACGGGAACAGGCTCTCCACGTAGCCGTGCGTTCTCCGCTCGGAGCCGCTCAATCTCAGCCCGGATGATCTCAAGTGTTGGCACCGTGGTTGTCGGCTCAGCGGGCGGCGCGGTCACGACTGGTTCTGTGGTGCGCCGTCCCTCTGCTGCCTCTCGGAGAATCTCAGGAACAGGCTGTCGGGGTCTCGCATACTCCGTTGTCGCCCCTGGGGGTGCCGGTGGGCCAGGGAGTCGGCTTTCTGGAGGTGGCTTCGCCTCCATCGCCCCCTTGAAGTCCGCTGACTCGGTGCCGCGCACCGGTCCGCCCGCTCGCTCGCCGCCGGGGAACGCCAGTCCGGCAAGCCGGAAGGCGGCCTGAAGGGCTGCGATGGTAAACCCGCCTTCCAGGAGGTCCCTGAACGTGGGCAGTTTGCCATGCCGCATCAGCGACTCCGCCCCGACCATGGCCACCACTTCAGCCGGGACGCGCAGGAGAGGATTCGGAATGAGTGAGGCGGCGCCGACCGCCGCCCCAGTCCCGCCGCCAATGCCCATTTCCTTGGCGAATCTCTCCGGTACGAATTCCCCTTCACCAGCCTGCGTAGCGGCTTCCCGGATGATGGCTGGAGTCTCAAAGGCCCCGACGCTTCCGGCAAGTCGTCCAGCTACCTTTGCCAATAGTGGTGGGGCCTTGGAGAGTAGCGGCCTCGCAAGTTTGGCTGCACCGTACCCGCCTGTGATGTAGAATGGCAGGTCTGGGATGATCGTCCCAAGACCACGGGCGACGGTTTCTTGAATGGTCGGCTTCCCTGTGGGGGCGAGTTCCTCTTCCATCCGCCTCGCCGCTGCCGCGATCTCTGCTGGCGGAGGCAGAGGCTCTTGTGGGGGAATCTCGCCAGACTGGGCGACGATCCCATGCTTCGCCATGGCGAGGGCGATCTGGGCCGGAATGGACCCCATGAAGCCACGGGCGAAGGATTCGCCCATCCCAACTCCCTGACCGCCAAGGAAGGCGTCGATTGCCGCTACCCCACCGCCAGTCGGTCTCGCTGGGGGAGGCGGGATGCTGGGCTGCGACTTACCGAGAAAGATATCGATCTCTTGGAGGCCCATTACGGCACCAACTTCACCCCAAACTGCGTCTCAATCTGCTGATCGGTCAACTTGCGGTCTTGCAACCGCTTGTATCGTGGGTCGCGGCGACTCAGTTGCTCACCACCAGTTGGCGTTGGAGTGTCTAGACCCATCTTCTGAGCCACCAATTCCTGAACCGCCTGGGATTCCCCCTGTATGAGTTGCTGCAAGATTGGTCGTAGACGGGCAGCGTACTGCTCTTGCGTCATCGTGTAACGCTCGGCTATGCCACGACTCGCGGACTCAAGGCTCTGAGCCCGTTCTATGATGAAAGTCGCCCGTCGCTCCACCGCTTCTTGGGACCGCTGCATGTTACGCTGCAATATGTCGAGTGCGTTTTCGCCCGTGCGGGCCGCTTCTTCCAGGGCCAGATCGACTACCGTTGTGCCACGCTCGCGCTTGGCCTTTTGCTCTTCGTACTGCTTAACGACCAAATCCTCGTAAGGGGAATAGGGACCGGCCGGCTTCGCCTTTTTGATCTGGAGGTATTCATCCTCTAGGCCCATCTTCGGTCCGGCTCGCTCCGTCGGCGTGGGGACGAACGCTTGGTGTTCCGGTGCAATTCCATACTTCTTTGTCGCCGAATCAATTGCCGTTGCATTCGCAAGCGAATGGGGAATACCACCAGCGATTAACTGGTCATATGTTTGTCGATATGCAGCCGTGGACATGCGCTGAGTATTTTCTCGGCGCTCAGTATCCGCTGTCTTCCATCGCTGGCCAATCTCACGCGCAATTTCTGGGTGTACCTTGATCCGCCCCCGGGCACGTTCCGCCGCAATATCCCGGACATCTATCCGCGTCTCGGCCGGAATCACATCGCTCATTTCCGGTAGGCCAGTTTCCCCCGGTGCCTGCCCCATCGCCTGCCGAATGAGTAGCGGGGGCTGGAAGACACCAAGGGTCTCCAATTCATCCACCGTCTGGTACTTCGGCTCTGCGGCCAACGCGGAGGTCAACCCAGACGCGGAACCCCTACGGACTGTGACTGGGCTAGGGAGGGGCTCCAGTCCGCGTGCCACTCGGATAGCGTTGATCTCGCCCGAGACATCAATTGGTTGATCCGGAAGATCAGCTTGACGCCGCTGCTCCGCCAGTTGCTCACGCTGGATCATGCGGAGGATGTCAAACTCCCGGCGCCTCTCCTCCTCGGCCCGTGCCTTCTCCGCCATCGCCCGCTGTTGCTCAGGTGTCCCCAGCAAGCCGGTAATACCCTGTGCGGCGCCCGTCAACCAGAGCGGGATCATAGGTACTCCTTCCCGCGACTCCGGCTAGGACTGGTCGCTAGGATGTTCGGAATTCCGCCAAGAAAGGCCACGATTTACCGCCCTGTATCCGGCTGATTCATCCACGCCCACTGTGCCGGTGTTACGTCGAAGCCGGTGTTGAGTTTGTACTGCTCCATCTGTGGATTCCAGACAGGCGGCGACGGACTTGGCATCCCCGCAAACTCTCCTTCATGTCGCATGGCGCGGAAGAACCGCTCCTTGAAGCCGCTTCCATCGTTCGGCCAGTTCTCAATCGCGCTGATGATCGCTATGTCCGCGCCGCGAAAATCCCCGGCAGCAGCCCTGCGAATTGCGTCTTCCCTGAGGCCCGCATCCCCCAGGAGCCGCTGTTGCTGGTACGCTGCTTGAGCGTCCTCAACAGCCCCCTCTTTGTTGGTGAGAAGGTCGATGATGGCCGGGATGAAGGCGGTGGCTACCATAGCTGGTCCGGTCCACATGCCGAGAGGAGCGGCCATTCCCGCACTGGCCCCGGCCCCCGGCCCAAAAGCATATGGCGCTCCAGAAGCGGCCGCAACCCCAGGCCCTGTAGCCTCTAGCACCCCGGATAAGGCGGCGGCCCCTGCTCCCGCGCCAGTCGCGGCCGGCCCACCCATCGCCGCGAGCTCCGCAATGGCCGCTGCTTGGGTGGAGGCTGCGATCTCCGCCGCCTGTGCCGCAGGGACCCCCATGCTCGTGAGGTAGTTGTATGCCGTCACCGCCGTTGACACGCCCCCCACTGCGTTCCCGCCGGTACTGAGTGCGTCCATTGCGGCACTACCACCAGCCCCAGCCTCCGCCGTCGGGATGAAACTCTGGGACATTTCATCCCATGCCCAATTGACAGGTGAAGTGTCTGGTACAGTCGGAGTTGGCCCTGGGCCACCTCCACCGAAGATAGACTCCCACCCAGACTTCACCGTGGGGATCACACCAGGGAACTTGTTGCCTGTCAGGAACGAATAGAGTGCGGGGATGCCGGTGAGGTTCATTATCCCGAAGTCGTTGCCGCCACCAATTCCAGTTCCGCCACCAAGGAGTCCGCCTCCCCCTCGACTCCCAGGAGGACTCAGCCAGTTCAGGAGCGATCCGATGCCCTGGCCTAGCATCATCATGTCCAACCGCTTCCGCATCTCAGCGGCTTCCTGCTGTCGGGCTTCGGCTTCTTCGCGTGCCAGCGTTGTCCCGCCGTCATAGTACCCCGTCACGCCCGCCTCGCTGATGCGGAAGGCGGGATCTGTGAGTTCGGCGGTACGAGACGCCGTGAGAGCACCTAATTGCCTACGCTGATACTCATTCTTCAGTCGGTTTACAGTTTCGGCTGACAACTGTTCAGTCGCTTTCCAAAGAGGAGGCTGACTCGGCGCGATGCCCTTACCGGCGAATTCGGAATAGATGCCACGCTTCGTCGGCGTACCCCATAGCTGCTCACGAATGGTCCGCGACAATTCCTCATCTGGAACGCCCGCCCCTCCACCAGGAAACGCCTCTTCTAAAAGTTTGCGCGAATAATCCCGATAGGGGACTAATCCTGTCAGGTCAGCGGCCATCAGACTTCTCCTTCGGGGTCTCCGGCTTCGTCCACCGTCTGGCATCCAAATCCAAGGTCCAGCCTTCTGTCCCATCCCGGCGTTGCAGGTCTTGGAGCATCCGCACGGCCCGCTCCTTTAATCGGGCGACCCGCTCTTCGAGGAACTGGACTTCGAGCTGGGCCTTCTCGAGACGGATTGCATCTATTTCTTGGATGGGTTTCGTTTCACTGGCAAAGACCATAACGGGAAAGAATAGGACAAAACCCACAACTATCCAATGACGCATTACGTAACCCCTTTAGCTACTTGATGAGGACACTGGGCACTGATTTTTTTCGCGCAGTTACAATGGCATCATATGGACCCATCTAATAGTAAAGCATCGAGTTCGTCCAGTGGCTTGGCGGTCTGTGCCAACACCTGGACTCCAAAGACTAGGCTAAGAATTGCACAGACCAAAATCCAGTATCTCATTAAGATTTCCCGCGTCGATCAATCCAACCGAGGCTTGTGATACGAACATTCATAGCCGCATCAGAAACATCTGTACGATACCGAATGGCTGGAGTCGCGTTTGTTCGGACAAGGGCTTCAAACCCTGCACGATCATCCGTCCTGGTGCTTATCTGATTTATCGTATTGCTAGGGGCTGTATCCGTGGTGTCCAAGGCCGTGAAGAGGAGATTCACGCTACCAGTGGAACCAGCTACAATTGAGATTCCAAGTCGGGCTTCTAGGTCTGCAAGGGCCGGAATGTTCACAAGGGTCGCTGTCACCGCCGACGTGCCCGGATTCAGGGTGTCAATCGAATTGATAGGCACCTTCAGATCAAAACGATCGGCCACTTGAACGAAGCCGACAATCGTGCCGGCCGTGCGAACGATGGAGCCGATGCGCCTGGTCGAGTCCCATGCGGTTGCTGGCAACGTGGGGGACGTGGCGGATGTCGAGCAGATGACGTCTGGGGTCGCATTACTCGCTGAGGCGATTAGGAAGACGTGATAGGTGTTATTCCCCACGGTGCCGGTGTCCAGGCAGCCCGCATTTGTGCCGATGCCGAAGATCGCATCGGTCCGCTTGATTAGTGCCGACGTGAGTTGCATCGTTCGGGCATTGTTGCCGTCCCGTGCGACCCCCACGGCGACACCGATGTCATTCGTCGCATCCGTCGCGTCGTTCGAGAGGATCAGGCCGTCAATATAGCCGCGCGGGGCCGGGGGGTTGCCGAGGACATCCACGCCGCCGCCAAACAGGGAGTTGCCCTGATCCACCCAGAGGGCGTAGCGATTGGTGAGCGTCATGTTGTTGCCCGCGACCGGGGCACTGGCAATAAAGACCGTCGCCGCCCGAGTCGTCGTCACCGAGGTATTGGACGCCGCCAGGGCAGGACGCTGGAAGGCATAGGCGATGAAGCGGGGAGCCGTCCCAGAGGTGGCGGTCATGTTGTCGGTGTAGGTGGCGGATGCGACGTTGAAATACGCCCCCTCCAGCAACGTGCTCGGACCGGAGGCGTAGTCCTGGGGCGTGAGCATCAGTTGCCCGACGCGGGAGATGGAGGCGATAATGGTAGATCCGACGCGCAAGTCGATCAGACGGGAGGTGGAGGCGGAATTGGTATTCGTCACCGTGCCGCGCCAGAGGGAGAACACCGCAGCGGCATTGTCCCAGGTCTGGGCAGAAGTGAAGACGGGAGCGTCAGATGTTACAGAGGTGCTGTGGGAGATGCGACCCACGCCGGAGGTCAGGTCCAGCTTGCTCCCGACGATCGCAGCGGTGCTTGAAATGTTGTCGTTGGCAATGGTGGTAGACCAGTTGATGATTGAGGTCATGCGGGAGTTGAGGTTACTCTGATTCAAGGCATCGCCTTGGCTCCATGATGTAATCGATAAAGTATCGGCAAAAACAGGTCTTGCTGTCCCGATCAAAAGGAACACAGACAGCAGACAACAAAAGAATTTATGTAGCATGCTTCACCTCATGGCCCAATCTGGGACGCCAAGAACAATGTCTGTCTCTTCGTCATGTTGCCCAGCTTTGTGAATTAGAATGTCTTCGCAAAGACGGAATAACTCGTTGTCCGTTAGGGTGCCCTTTGCGCTGTTTGCTTCATGGCACAACCAACGTAAGTTGTTGGAATTCCCAGTGCCACCATTGGATCGTGCAACGATATGATCGATGGCCGCGCCCCGTATGCGCCTGCCGTCGAGTGTGCGTCCAGTCAAGGCACACACACCCCGTTGTTTTTTCCAGATTCCCCAGAGAGTCAATGGGGACATTGGACAGCCGTAGCGCTTCTCCCACTTTCTGGCTCTTTCATAAAAGAAGCGGGATTTCTTCCATCTCCTAGATTCTGCATTTCTTCTCTCTTTATTCATTTGGTGGAGTTCCCTTTGCCGCCTGCGCACTTCGTCTATGTGCTTGAGCCTCCACTCCCGAGCATATCGTCTTGCCGATTCGGGATCAGCCCAGTAGTTTTCATGGGATTTAATTTTGATCTCTAAAGCATGCCGCTGCTTTGACAGTCTTGATTGTTCACGTCGTCTGTTTGGGTATTTTCCATTGTATGCCCTGCTATAGTTCTTGAACCTCTCTGGATCCTCCTCACGCCTTCGCTTCATCCCCAGAACAGATTTGACCTGATGTTTCCAGTGCCATCCCCTATGATACGCATTCCTGCATTCTCGGCACCATCGCGGATCTCTCTCTAAAACATTCCGCTCTCCACACTTCGGACACATCCGCATTGTCATGCCCGCAAGCGTTTTGAGGGAGCCGCCAACGGGGTTGCGCGCTTGATGGCAAATTTTCGGCCCGCACTGTAGGTCACTGCAATCGACGCTCGATGACCATACAAGGGCGAGGCGAGATGGGAGACATATTCGTCAAACCGCTCCCCCCCCACGAGCGTGTCATCGCTGACGAGTGTGGCGTCCCCCACAGTCGGTGAAGTCACCACCATCGGCACGGCGGTCCGCTGGACCGCTCCTCCTTCATCCACATCCAGATCGCAACTGACGCTCTCCGTCGCGGTCGGCTTGGCACCCAACACGAATCCGCGAAAGGACTTGAAGTGCAGCGGATCCCCGCCATCCAGATCTTTGGTCTGGAATCTCGCCGTGTAGGCGGTGCCATAGTCGGTATAGGTATCTGCGACATCTAGGTTATCGATGTAGCCCCCATTGCTGTCTGCGGCGATCAACTCATTGGCATCCCCACTGCCCAACTGGACCGCCATCGCCCCGATGTTCCGGCCCGTCATCGGCCCCCACCACTCGATGTTGAGACCGCGTGCCCGGAGATCGAGAGACCGCAGGTCCGCCCACCACTCCCGGTTCGGAACGGTTTGACCGCTCGGAACAAAGGAGAGGCGGTAAAAGCCTTTGTAGTACACGGCATTGGCGAGGTTCCGATACGCTCGCGGCAAGCTCTCTATGGCCCGGATTTTATCCGAAATGATGACCGGCCGTCCGCCGCCGTGGGGGATCATCACGACGATCAGATCGGTCGTGCCATCGTACCCAAGCCCCACCAATCCATACGGGGTATCCATGAAGGAGAGGGGGGAAAGCGTCCCAAGTCGCTCCTCCACCCGCTCCAAACTATAGCCGCCTGCGATGTCCTTGAAATCGCCGCGTACAATCCACGTGCTGGTGGGGGTGAAGATAGCCAGATCACCAAAGACGCCTTGGTCATCGTCCCGTCCGAACACATGCACCGCTGTCGGATCCTCATGATGCTCAATGGTAATGTAATTGTCGGCGGGGGCGTTTTCCGTAAAGGTATCCGTGTACGCGATCCGCTTCGGGTTCGTGGGATTGCCGAATGCCAGCAACCGCGACCGATAGGGTCCGGCTGGATAGCCAATGAAGAGTGCGGGGCTTCCGCCAATATCGGTGCGGGTGGTGCCATTGGTGGACTTCTGGATGACCTCCGTCGCGTTGCCCGCATAAAAGTTGCCCTGGAATTCGGCGAACAGCCATGCGGTGTTCGCCGTGAGGGCGGTCGGCCCTGTGATCGCCGTCAGCACGCCGGTGGCGTCCGTGCCGTAATACAGCGCGTCCCCCGCCGCCAGATTGAACACGACAATTTTCCGCCGCGTCCCCCCCGCCGGATAGTATCTGGCAATCTCTCGCCCGATCCCCCCAGTTACTGCTGTGCTATTGAAGCGGGCACTGCCCAACCGGGTTTCGGCGATGCCGCGGGTGGCGGGGAAGAAATTCGTGGCGTCATAGAGTTCTCGACGAGAGATGCTCTGCCGATCCTCGCGTCGGTTCACGCCTCGGAAATTGTCGGCGATTTCAAGTGCCCTTGCTGGCGGCATTAGGGTTTAGCCCTTCCCCATCAGGCGTACCGCACGTTGCCGTGCTCAACTGGCGTCGAATCAGTGTCATCGAATCTTTCATCTAAGAGTGCGTTTTCTTTCTCCCGCACCAGCGTCGCAATGGCTGTGCCCTCGACGATTTCCCCTTCATGGAGAGCCTTGATCTCCATCTCCAACCGTGCGATGAGGTACTGCTCGCCGTTCTTCGTATGCGTCACAAGGGCGGGTGTGTCCGCAAGGGCAACGTCCGAAACTGCAATGTGATACGTGAGCGAAATCGTCTCGGCGGCCGAGGGAATGCTGTCGGCCCAGTAGAGCCGGAAGTTCCGACGATCCAACACGTATTTGCTCGGGCGACCAGACCCGATAAGGCGACTCGTATCGGCGTAGTAGGCGAGTAGCCCGCCCTTGCGTGGTGTCACGTCGTACAGGGTGGTGCCGGAGCGAATCTGGACGACTTCCGGCTTCCAGAGCGTTGTCCCAAGGCCGCTGTAACTGGTGTACGCTTGGGACGCCGTCGTGGAAAGCGTCTCGTCGTTGATGACGTTGAACGGCCAGACCCGCCGCCGGTAGACCTCCCGCAGGATGGCGTTGAGTTGGATCAAGCACCACGCCTGGATGGCCGTGTTCCCTGCCGCCTGCATGGCTTGGTCGATGATCTGGGTTGCCGTGAGAAGGGCCATCGCTTAGACCCCTACCGCCGCTTGCTCTTTTTCCGCGTCGGCCAGCGCACGGGCAAAATGGGACTCCCCGCTGGGATCGTCGTATCAGCCATTCTTCTTGCCGCCCTCGACCTTCACTCTGCTGGGGCGGACGGTGATTGAGTCAAAATCGTTGTAGTCGGCCCCCTTGGACGCGATCTTGACGAGTTTCCCTTTGACCATCAGCGTCACATCCTGGTTGACGGACGGGAGATCCGACGGCAACCCGCCATCAAGGTCAAATCGGATTGTCGGCTTGGGTCTCATCGCTGAGACTGGGGACGGGGCCACCGATTTCTTCGCCATCGGGCTTCTTCTCCTCGGTGAGAGCGGGTTCCTCGGCCGCCACTGGCTCTGGGGAATCCACAGCGGGCGGCGGGAGTGGATGCCGGGTGACCTCCTCAGCCCAAGCGATCTGGGCGGCCCGCTGCGCCTCCTCGCCCTTCTTGGTGACGACGCTTCCCCAGACCTTGATGGGTCTGCGGTCTGAGGCCACCACAGACCCGGCACGATCCAGGATGTCCAGAACCAGTGTCTCGTAGTCCGGCGTGTCAGCTGGTGCCTGCGACCATCGGAGGGAGTACCCACGACTGCCGATGGCTTGCAACTGTCCGATCATGCTCACGGGACGCTCCTTTGTTCTCTGCACGCCTACGTTCTGCCTTGCGGGAGTGGCCCCACTGGATAGGGTACAGATGGCACCGGCCGCAGTCCCCGACTCGGCGGGGAGATGGGCCATGGCACCTCTGCGGGTCCCGGCCCGTAGAACCCCCGGAATGCCTGCCCAGGATCGGTGAGGTTTGGATCAGGTCTGGGGAAGCCCATATCCGGCATGTCAGGAGCCGGGAGGTTGAACTGTCCACCGTAGTCTGGGACATCCTGCTGCGGCCACAGCCCGAGTTTCATCAGCAACTGGAGCAACTGAAGTTGTTCCGCCAGCGACGGCTTCCCGATCTCTGAGGCCGCAGGAACAGCCCCAGGGATGCCTGGAGACACGCCCGGCAGAGCAGCTGGAGTGGGTAGCCCAGGAATCTGTGGACCGGTTCCCCTCGCCATCGGCGGACCACCTTGCCGCCGGGCGGCCATCGCCAAGAGAAGTTGCAGCGGGATGCCCCCTCCAGAGATTGGCATTAGTTTACCCCATGTATGACCCGGAGATATTCCGCCTGCCGGGGGGCCGCCACCTCGATCCGGTCCGCCAATCGGCAGGCGATCCACTCCGAGGTAAGGACCGGCAGGAGTTTCCACATCGGAACCCCACGCCGGACCATGTCCCATGACCAGATATATCCAAAGCGCACGACGTAGCGCCCCCCGAACAGCAGGGAGGCAATAGTGGAGGTCCAGAGGCCACGCCCGTTGTGGCAGCGAACCTCATCGCATCCCCACAACGCCCGCCAATGCAGGAGCGGTCCGATCAGGCTGTAGAGCAGGGCTGGAGTCCACCAGGGCCGCGGCAACGCCTGGAGCGGGCTCAAGGCCTCACGGAAGGGTCGGACATCACGATCCGGGACGAGGAGATACACGGTCGCCTCCGGGCACCGCCGCCGGTATGCCGCCGTTTCCCGCTCCAAGATTCCCTGTCGCTGCCACTCGGCGAGTCCGACGCCGAGGGACATCGTGACGACGAGTTTCATGCGGTGTCTCCAATGCCGCCTGAGCGAGCCGCGCATCCGCAGCCGCTCTGGCATCCTCAATTCCCAACAGTTCGCCGTGGAGGGCCGCCAGCGTGAGGATGCCCCCGACCGCCGTCACGCCGATACGAAACGGGAAGTTGAAGAACGCGATGAACGCAAGGGCCCCCGCCGAGGCCACGGCACAGCGCAACTCCTGCGTCCAAGGGCGTGCTCGGCGGAGCCGCCAGCCAGTATGGATGGCGTAGATCACGATGGCCGCAAGCCCCACGAATCCTACCTCGAAGAAGAGTTGCAGGAACTCATTGTGGGCCTGGATGAAGGTCAGCCCCGTCTTGGAGGGCGGCGTGATGAAGGTCGGCTTCCAGAGGTAGAACGAGCCAGGCGACCAGCCGAGCCACGGCTTCTGGAACGCCTTCGCCAGCGTCACGACCCACACGTCCATACGGGTGCTCGTCCACGAGGTGAGGGACGGACCCGCGAAGTCCGTAAAGGCCCCACGCACCCAGATGATGAGTCCGCTCAGGACGATGCCGATCCAGGCCGCATGCCACTTCCGCCGACCGGGAATCATCAGAAAGGCGGCGACGCCTGCCGCCATCATGCTAGACCGGTGCTGCAGAACCAAGATGATCGCCGGGGTGGCGACCCAGACGGGCCAGCCGATCCGGAGATAGAGCAGCGGCATAGCGACCGCCAGCAATCCCGCGTACAGCGAATAGTGCGACGCAAGACCCTCGACTTCATGGACGACCTTGGCTGTCATAAAGAAGGGATCGCGGAACACCAATCCTGCCGGAGCAGGCCAGCCGTAATCCTCCACGAAATACTGGCTCAGGGAGATGGCGACGTGGATGGCTACAGCCACGGTGAGTGCCAACAGGACGATCCCTTTATGCTCGAACCATGCGGAGGTTAGGACCACCAACAACCCGACCCCCCAGAGCAACGACTGGAGGTTCATCATGCTGAGGCCCTGAAAGCCGTAGGCGAGTCCGCTCAGGAGATAGGCCCCTACTAGCCAGGTGATGGCGGGAGAGACCCGCCACGCCAAGGCACCGATGGCGAGGCTCCCGCCCACGGCAAACCAGATCGCCATGACATCCCGACTGGAGTGGACGATGCCGGCGAACTGCGGCCACAAAGGCCGGGAGATCGGGGCCGAGACGAGCAGAAAGCCCGTCCCGACCCCGATGGCGAGTTTCCATCCTTTCCCGTGCATCACGCGATGCTCTGCGTGCTACTTCTCGCGGAGGGCGTGATAAAAAATCGAAATCCACCCGACCGCCCCGGCAGTTCCTCCACCCCGGTCGTTCGTCTGATAGACGATGCTCGTCGCCGCACCGGGGCGCACGAAGTGCGGATACTCCTGGTAGAAGCCCCCCGAGGCTCTGAGTACGCTGTACGCGGGTGGCACGCTTTGCTGGCCGCGGGCAAAGGAGGCTAGGAGCACCCCTCGGGTGTTCGAGGAGTAGTGGAATCCCTCGGCTCCCCCTAAGCCCTCTGCCGCCGTCTTGGTCGTCCGACTCGCCTCGCATCGGAAGAACGCCGAATCGGGAAGGCCCGGAGCCAAACCCCAGGTTTGGTCTACCCCCTGCGACACGCAGAAGCCGTCCGTGTCGCCCGACGCCTCAGTGGATAGCAATCCGACCGACACTGAACTAAGGGCGAATCCCGTGGCCACCTCGATCCAGACATCCCGGACTACCGCTCCCTTCGGCAGATCGATGCCAGTATCCACCGCGGCTCCACGAGAGATCTTCTCGTCGAAGAAGAAGCGGATCTGCTTCTCGGGCTTCTGGGTGTCGAGGATGATCGTGTGGTCTTTGTCCGTCAACGCGACCACCCGAGCCACGGCCCCTCTGGCATTGCCGCTGTCGGCGTAGACCAACACATCCACGGTACTGGCACTCGTGGCGAAGGTGCAGACCCCGTTGGCGTCCGGGTTGACCGGATTCGTCTTCAGGGTCGAGTAGGTGACATCCGAGAACAGGGCATCCTGGGTCCGGCTGGCC
>ERZ1292625.2191-Hain-H41-01um-R1-2191-length-19029-cov-9_pt1 | contig 19029 bp, 20 predicted proteins | sample MGYA00564400_ERZ1292625 | MGnify/ENA primary metagenome ERZ1292625 (study PRJEB36523, sample SAMEA6512639) | groundwater metagenome | collected 2019-01-08 | study: AquaDiva: Metagenomics assemblies of 32 groundwater samples
ACCCCCACCCACCTCCCCCCCTCCACCCCTCCACTTCGATACCTCCTATTTGGCGCGCCAGCTGTACGCCACTCACTACGACCCGCGCTCCATCCACAGCCTCACCGTGATCAAGCGTGGTACGTGGGTGCTGTGGGCGAGCGGCAAGTTCGTGCTCGTGGGGGCGCGAAGTATGCGCACGATCCAGGGGATGCTCGAGCAGGACGTGCCGCACCTGCTCACAGCTGCAGGCCTAGCGCAATCATGCCCGCGATGACGGCCGACTCGTCATCATTCAAGGCTCGCTCCAGCTCACGGGACTTGCGTACGAACGTTGGGAGGGCCTCACGGAAGGCATTCGAGTCGCACACGCACACGTTCTGGAGCACGAGCGAGCGCAGGCCAGGCCCGTAGTGGTCGATGTTGTAGGGGAGCACGACCAGCCGGAACCGAGGCAGCGTGCGAACCATCCTCCCACCACCGTCCTCCCCAGCCTCCCGCATCCGCCCCGCCCGACTCCCGCGCGCAACGATCACCCCATCCTCATCGCCAGCCACACGACTGGCCGCACTGGCCCACGTACCAGCCTTCTCCTCCCTGGGCGCCGTGTCACGCTCGATTGCACGTAGAGAGCTGGCTGCTGCAGTAGTCCTGTCAGCTGCCGCATTGAGTGCAGCACTGACACCAGGTGCGGCCAGGGAATCGTCAGCGGCGTCGGCGGCATCAGTCAGGGCTTTTGCGGCAGCTGCAGCCGCCTGGGCAGCGGCGGATGCCACCCCCGGAGCCTGGGGAACGATGGCGGACGCAAGTAGCGCTGCCTGAGAGGCGGCATCTGCGGCATAGGACGCGCCCGCAGCTGCTGCCACGACGCTCACGCTCTGCAGAGTAGCGGCCACACCCGCCACAGCGGAGGGATCGGGGGCGGGGGCGGCAGACGGATCAGGTGCAACGGAGCTCGCGTTGGACATGGGCGGAGGGAGGTGGTGTGAAGGAAGGTGCGCCCCTGACGTAGGTCACGAGAGCTTGTTCATAGGATCGGGGCGAGAGGGGCCCACGAACTCCCAACGACATCATAACCCACGTGTATACCCTCATAGGACCCGTCCTAAATCTCTCTCAGGACGCGGCTGGATAAAGTGTAATCGGCTCACTCTCGGGTGTTGCGAGGGCGGAGACCGTTCCATACGCGTGCGAGTTGGGCGGGCCAAACACGTCATTGTTGGTAATTTCTACGTCCGAAATGTACCGATCGAACATGGCGATCATGTAGACCGTTCCTGTCCAGGCCCCTGAGGAATGAGGCGTTGCGACGTAGAGTGGGGCGTGATGACGAGCCCAGAGCGAAGGATCGAACGTAGTTTCGTCAAGAAAGGAATACGAATTTTGCCCTCCGAGAACTGCGTAGGATGTCATATCCATCTCACCATTCTTAGCACGAACGACGATATGAACGAGGTTATTGGGAAGAATTTGAAAAAGTAGCAACGCACATGTTGGGACGCCAAACCGCAACACAACAGCAGTGAAGCGAATGCTAACGCGAGTACCATCACCATACACAGAATAAAGTCGCCATCCACCCTCGGAAACCGTGTTGCTCACGTCACAAGTGGGGAAGGCCGAACCAGATGGCCAATCTCCGAAGCCTGCGATGAGAAGATTCTGAGCGGGAAGTGTGGGGAGTGGACCGGATGAGATGAAAAACTCGAGCGTGAACTCGTTTTGGAGGAGAGGGGTGATGTTCGCGGACGTCAACGGGCTGAACGCACGATCTCCGCCACCCGCTTGAGGGACCTGCATGCCCTGCCTCGTAGCGTTCCAAGACACCGCGGTCGCCGAGGTCGTCAGGTTGCCCATCAGGTAGCGCCCCGAGAAGTCGCGCGCTTGAGGTGGGTGAGACGTGGACGACAGTTGCCCATCGTCAAATCCATATAGTAAGAGCAAGCCCGTGTGATTACGCTCGTTGAAGCGGCTCACACCGAGCACCTGAGCGGGCACAAGAAGGCAGAAGAGGGTGAGGAGCTGGAGACGCCGCATGTGACCACGTGAGGTGGCGCTAGGGGGCTGTTCATAGGAGTGGGGTGAGATCGGTGCGCACGTGTCACATGTCACGCGCCCTGGACCCGAACGTGCCCGTCTGCCGCCCCGACGAGGTGCACACGCGCGCCCTCCCACCCCCCCGCCCACTCGCCTCCAACGCCGACGTCGTGAACGCGGGCCTCCATCTCCTCCTTCGATCCCTCGCCATCGGAGTGGCCCTCTTCCTGTTCGGGTGTGTGGTCTTTTGGGAGATCTCCGTGGTCTCGTCTTGTAATCGCACCCAGACTGCGGACCTGAAGGAGGCCATTCACATGATCGACAGCAAGTGCATGAACCCTGACATTTCGCAGGCCGAGCGGGCGGAGTTCATGCAGGGCGCGCAGTGCAAGAACGCGATGGCTATTCGGGGTGAGGGGTGGCTCAAGCTCGTGACGGGCTGCGTGATTGGGAAGCACATGAGCTCGGCGGGGCGGTGTTCGGACATTCCGCTGTGTAATGGGATCGCAGAGTGGGTGGACACGTTCCGGAAGCACTTTTTCGCGATCCTCGTGATGGTGTGCTTGCTGACGGTGGCAGCCATTCAGTACATGTACCGGACAGAGAAGGACGCGTTCAGGGCCTTCTGGTGGACGCGTGAGGCGGGCCTACGGCGGCACGAGCAGGATTTGGGACTTCCGCAGCCGCCTTTGACGGGCAAGAAGGTGGACTAAACGCACCCCATGGAGGGTATCGAAGAGGGTGTGGGGAGAGCTCTAGTTTATCACACCATCTTACCTACTCCTACTCACGCCTACTCCATTCCATGCCCACCCCACCCACCCAAACCACAGTCTCACGCGCCCCTCTCCACACCCTTCGATACCCTTCCTAGGAAAGGGGGGCTCAGGCCCAGGCGCGGAACAGGTTCGCGAACGTGTCCGCCTGGATGTCGCCCGAGCCCAGGATGGCGTCCACGCAGCGCACGAGCGTGTAGACGGGCGCCCCGATGCCGGAAAGGGTGGCACCCAGGGTGTGCGAGGGCGCGTAGTAGGCGGGCCGGTTCGCCTTCACGCCACCCCGCAGCACCTCGTTGACCGTCATGGTGCGCGAGCTGAGCGTGAGCCCGAGCGTCTGGAAGGACGGCAGCTGCAGCTCGCCCGTCGCCGGGTCGCGGAAGTTCGGGTACGCCACGAGCTGCTGCAGGAGCTCGCCCACCTCGCCCGGCCAGCACGGCACGATGCACCACGTCTTGGCACCCAGGGAGCGGTCGCTCTTGAAGCTCTCGACGTCCTCGGGCAGGTCCAGGTTCGCCAGGGCGGACTCGTGAGCAGAGGCACCGCTCTTGATGCGGATCGGCACCACCTTGGGCGCGTTGTAGACGCCGCGCTGCTCGGTGATGGCGGCCCCCAGGAAGCCCACGCTCGTCACGAGCTGCTCGAGCAGCGACGTCTTCGTGGTGTCCACCTGCGCCTGCCCGATGATCGCGTCGACGGGCTTGCCCGAGGCCGCGATGGCGGCGCCCATCTGCGTCCCCACGTTGCGCAGCACGTCGTAGCCGAACGGCAGCAGCCCGCCCGCCGCCACGTGCGCGAGCACATTCGCCTTCCGAAGGCTCCGGATAGGCGTCGCCCCCAGGTTGTTGCCGCCCGCCAGCCGCCCCTCGAGCGTGATCCCGAAGGCCGCGAGGTAGTCGTTGACCGTGGCGTTGCCCGCCGCCGTTTCCGCAACTGCACCCCCATCCTCATCCTCATCCTCGTTCCCACCCCTGTTCTGAGCGCCAGCACGAGCCCGACTCACGGGCGCGGAGAAGAAGGCAATGCCGCGCCGCGTGATGCTCCCGTCGGCCGCAAAGAGGCCGCAGTTGTCCAGGACCGTGCGCACATGCACAGTCGTCCAGCGCTTCGTGGCGTGGTCCGCGAACGTGGTCGTCTGCATCTGCGGCGACATGTCGTTCGGGTTCAGGTTGTGCAGCGCCCAGAGCGGGCAAAAGCCCGGGTGCAGCTCGCCAATCGGCACACTCGCCTCGAACGCCAGCTTCTGCGACTCGTCGTCCAGGACGGCGGGCACGCCCACGTACGTGCCCGTGGGCAGGTTGTGGTTGAGAGCCGCCACAGCGACCGCCTCGGAGGTGTTGGCACCCTGAGCAAGCGCGGGGGTCACAGGCGGCTGCGGCTCGAAGCCCTCTGCCACGAAGACGGGTCCAGGGGGGGGCTGAACGCGCGCACGGGCCTCCTTTGCGATGGCGGACCGAAGGACCGCGAAGCCGTCCAGGCGCTTGCGCGTCACCGCCACGAGGTCCGCGTCGTCCAGGCAACGCTGCGCGAGCATGCGCGAACGCTCGCGGGCGTCCGACTGGCGCATGAGCTCGGGCAGGATGTCGGCGCCCATCGGCAGCGACTCCATCAGGGCACGCACCAGCTCCGCCATGATCGTGCGCGTCCAGGCGTAGCCCACCTGCCGCATCGCGTTCACGAGGCGCGCCATGCCATCCACGGTCGCGGTGAAAACGCTCTCAAAGTACGCACCCAGGATGAAGCGGCGGGCCGTCACCTCGGCCTGCGTCTCGCGCTGCGTCAGGTAGTGCGGCGCGCCGAAAGAGGCCGTCTCGCGGAACCGCCCCGGCTTGTAGACGCGCGTGCGCACCACCACACGCAGCTCGTTCGGGTTCGTGGCCGCGTGCACGTTGCAAATGCTCAGCAGCGGTCCCACGCCCGTCAGCGCAAAGTCGTACACGATCTGACGCACGATGCCGCCCATGGTCTCCCGGAACATGGCCTCCTGCTGCGCATCACGCTCCACGAGCCCGTACGGCGTGAACGGGGTGTTGAGCTGGCGCACCTCACGCGACGACGAGTCCGACAGACTCTTGATGTTGAAGCCCGAGCCACTAGGACCCGGGTGCGAGCGAGAAAGATCGAGGGTCATGGAAGTGTGTGAGGGGGTTGTGGTTGGGGTCGGTGGGGGGTGGTGAGATGTGACGAGCCTTCACGCAACGCTTGTTCATAACCAGCCGTACACCCTTGCACCCACTCCCTCGATCCCACCCACTCACACGGCCACCGCGTAGGCCGCCCAGATGGCCGCCCCAACGATCCCACCCGCACCCACACCCGCCACAGCCGCGACAATGATCAGCGGCGACCCTACCTCTTCCGCCGCCAAAAGCGTGCCACCTCCGCCCTCAATCGCAACAGTTTCGCAAGCCGTCCGACCCTCATTCGATACCTCCCCCGAAGCACACGGCTCGCACTCGGTAGCTGCCTCGCCTGAAATCGTCCCATCCTCACACTCAGCGCACAACCACGTGTCCGTATCTGCGTAGGTGCCCGCCAAACAAGGCTCGCACTCGCTCGCCTCATCTCCACTCACGTGCCCCGCCTCGCATGGCTCGCACTCGGTCGCGCTCTCCCCCGAGAAGGTGCCTGACTCGCATGGGTCGCATGTACTCGCCCCTGCGTCGGCGGCGAACGTGCCCGCACTACACGCCGTACACGCTTCTCCGCCCCCGCTTGCTTGCCCAGCCTCGCACTCCGTGCACTCGGTCGCACCCTCATCGCTCCCATGCCCGGGATCACAATCGAGGCACGCTGTCATGCCCACGTCATCCGAATACTTGCCCGCCACACAAGGTACACAAGTTTCAGGATCTTCGTGAAACGATCCAGGCAGGCACCCTACACACACGGCCTCGTTATTAAGGCATACGACTTGAACGGCTGACGACGCTTGCACGTTCCCAAGACTGTCATTGTACCTCACAGTCACATTGTAGTAACCGTTCACGATGGTCGTTCCCGTCCCACGCACGTTCGCGTGTGCATCTTGAGCTGCCGACGTGAATGGTAACGTGAATGTGGCACTGGTCGTGCCCACCAGTCCGATCGTGAAAGGTGATCCACTTGGGTGCGGTTGGAATCGAAGCTCGACGGTGTTGGTGCCGGCGGCCTCGGGCAGCACGTACGACACGTTCAAACCGGGGCCGTCCACGCCTCCCACAACATCCCCCGTCGCAGGCGCCACCAGAGTAGGTGTCATCGTGACCGCATCACGTACAATCGTGATAAGCTTTGCTTGACTTGACTGTTTGCAAAGAAAATGCGCATAATCACCTGCTCTGTTTACACTAAATGAACTAAGAACATATCCATACTCAGGCGCAGTGAATGATCCGATTTCACCGAATCCCGCGGAGTGGAACGGTGAGGCAATATCAGGATACGCGTATTGTTGAATGATACCATCCGTTGACGTTGCATACACATGCAAGTCGTCAGCCGACGTTGCAACGATGTAAGGGTCAACGCCGGTATATGCATGTTGTTGCAATATTAGACCGCTCGAAAACCGCGCAATATAGGGTAAACCTAGATCGTAGTCGTAGGAACTAGACACGAAAATGTACGGGAGTGAAACTGAGACGAAATGGTAAAGATCGGCCGGGGTCACCCCAGAACCATCGGTATCACGCCGCTGTACACACGACTGCACTCCACCAGAAGAGTCCAGGACGAGACTTATCAACCAAGTTGAGTCTCCACCAAGATACCAAACCGAAAGAACAAGTGTCGTAAAATCTGAGGACGCCGTCAACGTAACGAACGACTCTCCAGCAGCTACGAATCCAGTAGTTGCATCGGAGCAACCGGTTGAGCCAGAAATTGTAAGAACTGTCGGACTTACGCCGAGAATGCCGTTCGAGTCAATCGAGAAATAAACGAGTGTGTAGTACACCGTAGATCCCACGTAGATATATTCACATGTACTTCCACCAGCGCATGCAATGGGTCGAGTGTAGCCTGTGAGAGACTGTGCCGTGCCACTACCGATTGCACCAGTGCTCGATTCCGTGAGCGCCCCCGTAAGCGCATTGACGGTATAACAACGAATTGTTGTACCCTCAAACGATGCACAAACCACCGTACCACCACGGGCAGTCGTCAGTCGAGATCCCTCGTCCGTACCACTCGTGCTCACCGTCAGCGGTCCAGCAACAACCGAGGCGCCTGTGCGATCAAAGGTGTAAATCTTCGTGGTCGTTGTTCCCGTATGATATGTCATCGCAAATACGAAGTTGTCTGAAACGGCAATGCCGCGAGGTGATTCGGTCGTCCCCAGCGTCACGGCCACGGACGTCCGCAGCGTCGCCACCTGGGCGTGACTTGAGCGCAGGCAGAGCACGGCAAGAGTCAGAAAAAGAAACACGATGGCGCCACGAGATGGCATGAGGTGTGCCCAATGATGTCCATCCATCGTTTCATGTTCATACCGCTACACCCACCCTCTCCCTCCCCCCCACCCCCTTCGATACCCTCATGCAGACCCACAACCCAAGACTCACCACAATCCCATGGCCACCCCCACCATCCCCGAGATGGCGACACTTGTGCTTCTTGCTGGGCGCAAGGGGGCAGGCAAGGACTCGGCCGCCCTGGCGCTGCAGAACGGCCCGCACACCTACGCCGCCGTCGCCTTCGCGGACCCCCTCAAGGAGGTCGCCCAGATCCTGTTCGGCTTCTCGCACGCGCAACTGCACCAGCCCGACCTCAAGGAGCGCGTCGACCTCCGGCACGGCCTCTCGCCCCGCGAAGTCCTCCAAAAGCTCGGCACCGAGGTGTTGAGGGAGCGCCTGCCCGAGGTCCTGCCGCTTCGCGAGTCCATCTTCATCTCCGTCGCACGTCGCCGCATCCGCGAACTCCTCAACCAGCATGTGCCCGTGGTCGTGACGGACGTGCGCTTTGATGACGAGGCCGACATGGCCCTCGGTCTTGGCGGAGTCCTGATCAGCATTCAGCGTTCATCCGAAGAGCCGCCGCCCGTGGGACCCGTGCATGCCTCCGAGCGCGGACTGCGGATCATGCCGCACGCCATTCTCGTGAACGACGGCACGCTCGAGCAGCTGCAGCAGGCGCTTGTGCTGATCTTGCTCAAGCTCGGGCCGCGGCCGCTCGTGCCCATCACGCCCCTCACCCTTCGCGCCTCTTCGATCCCTACCCCTCCTCACGCCGCCGCTGCCCAGTAGGCCGCCCAGATGGCCGCCCCCACGATCCCACCCGCGCTCGCACCCGCCACCGCCGCGACAATGATCAGGGGCGACCCCACCTCTTCCGCCGCCAGAAGCGTTCCACCTCCACCCTCAATAGCAACCGTTTCGCAAGCCGTCCGACCCTCATTCGATACCTCCCCTGAAGCACACGCCTCACACTCGGTGGCGCCTTCCAAAGGTGCCACAAACCCATCATCGCAAGGCTCGCACTCTGTGGCGCCCGCCTCTGCAAACGTGCCCGCATCGCACTCGACGCACGTGCTTGCTCCGGCCTCTTCTGAAAACCGTCCAGCTACACAGTCTTCACAAAGGCCGTCGGTGCTCACTTGGCCGGCCGTACAATCCTCACACTCGGTGGCGCCCTCGTCGCTACCCTGTCCGGGGTCGCACGTAGTGCACCCTGTAGCACCCGTTTCGCTCGAATACGTACCGGCATCGCACAGCTCGCACGTCTCCTCGTCGACGTGATACGATCCAGGAGGGCACCCTACGCACATCGCTTCGTTACCGAGACAAATGGATTGCACGGCCGACGACGCTTGCACGTTTCCGAGACTGTCATTGTACCTCACAGTCACATTGTAGTGCCCATTCACGATCGTCGTACCCGTTCCACGTACATTCGCGTGCGCCTCCTGAGCTGCCGCCGTGAATGGCAACGTGAAAGTAGCACTCGTCGTGCCCACGAGTCCGATCGTGAAAGGCGAGCCACTTGGGTGCGGTTGGAATCGAAGCTCGACGGTGTTGGCGCCTGCGGCCTCTGGCAGCACGTACGACACGTTCAGGCTGGGCTCGTCAACATCTCCCAATACATCGCCCGTCGCAGGTGCCACCAAGGTCGGTGTCAACGTCAGTGCATCTCGCGGTGTCGTGAACAATTTCGCTTGCGAAGAAGCGGTCCCAAGTAGGTACACGTAATCGTCCAATGGGCTTGAAACGAAAGCCGGTGCACGAACAGTCATTGCCCCGGCTTCACCGTAACCGTTGGAATGGAACGATGTTGCAAGAGTGGGCGCGTATTGCTGTATGACTCCACCCGCACCCACCGCATACACGTGCTGAAGATCATGCGAAGCTGTCACTGTAATAGGCCTTTGCGAGTCAGATCCATACCCCGCAGGATTGCTCACTAAAGCTTGATTCACAGTATTATAGTCAAACCTTGCAAAAAACTCATACAAATCATAAATGTCAACAGAGCCACTGACATAAATGCTGTCATCGGTCAAATACAGCATAAGATAATCAAATGGAGATGAACGCGCGTTGACATTATTTGAGAAAGCCGCATTGTTTTGCGCGCATGACAGCACGCCCCCATTACTCGGGTCGACCACGAACGACATGAGCCAAGTTTGAGTGTTCACATTGCTCCAAATTGCGACCACACGCGTCCGATCAGGGCTCGCGCGCAAGGTGTGGACATTGAGCCCTTGAGTCGCAAACGCCTGATACGACGATGTGCATGTGGAGCCAATAGTTGCAAGATTGAGTAAGGATTGTGAAGAAAGTGTACCATCTTCAAACACTTCAAAGTATACGACCGTGTCTGCGACAGACGCTGGGAGGTAAATGTACTCCCCAGAGCTGCCCGCACAAGTAATGGTTCGTCCACCACCGCTGTATGCACCATATCCAAGAGTTGTGCCGCTTGTGATTGTTCCAGTGCCCGCCAAAGTAAGCGCACCCGACGCAGGTGATACGTTGTAGCATCGCACAGTCATTCCTGAAAAGCCCATACATACAATGCTTCCATTTCGAACAGGAACGACACGCGCCCCCTGATCCGCTGACGAAGTGCTTACTGTGAGTGGACCTGCAACAACCGACGATCCCGCTCGATCAAGCGTGTACACGTTTGTCGTCGTCGAGCCAGTATGGTAAGTCATTGCGAAAACATAGTCGTCAGATGCAGCCACATCACGCGGGGTATCGCCTGATCCCAGCGTCACGGACACGGTCGTTAATAAAGTCGCAACCTGAGCGTACACAACCGAGATCGTCACGAACACTACGAGCAGTACCGTACCACTCCGTGCGGTGGTGAGCATGATGGGGTGTGTGATTCAACATGAAGTATGTATTGGTGACATGTTCATATACAACCCCTTCGCCCATCCCATCACACAACAACAACCAGAAGGGTATCGAAGGGGGTGGGGTGGGAAGGTGGTGGGTGCGGAAGTCACAATCGACCGTTCGCGCACACCCCCACCCCATCCCTTCCCCTCCCTCCCCACCTTCGATATGGCAACGGAGGCCGAAGAGGCCATCCAAGCACGCCGCGACGCCTGTGTCGCTGAGGAGCGGGCGCAACTCGTCATCCTCTCAGAAGCGCACACCCTCCTACTCGCTCACGGCGGCACGCACGCAGACGCAGACCGATTGCGCGCACTCTTCCACCTCCTCACGCCTGAGCTTCGAACGAGCGCACGTGACTTGCTTCTACACCCGTACATCCTGCAAGACTTGGGAGAAGCGCGCATCAAGGCCATCTTACAGGCCGCTGAGAGGGGTGAGTATGGGGTGGTATCGAAGGGGTAGGGTGGAACATATTCGACGGATCGCACATCCCACCCGCCCCTCACCACCCCACCTCCACACCCTTCGATACCCCCCATGGCCGCTCCCCGTTTGCCTGAGGTAGCGCGTGAGCATCTGGAGGAGCTGCGTGAGGCCTTTCACGGAAACTCGTGGTGGACCGACGAGCGTCTTCAGGCGAACTTCTTCTTGACGCGCCACCACTACATCGTGACATTGATCGTGCTCGCCCTGCGCCGCGTGAGTCTGGAGTGCGGCATCATGAACGTGAACCTGCTCGGGTCCTGGGTCCTCCGTCGTCCCACCCTCCACGCCACCGTCGTGAAGCTCGTGCTGTTGATGGAACAGGACGCGCTTGCGACGTTGCGCACGCAAGACGTTACAGAACTCGCCCTTGTTCTGGTGTTGCACGTGACCGACCTTGATGGACGCCTGTTGCGTGGGTGTAGGATGAGTCGTCACGCCCCCGAGAGGCGTGGCACGTTCTCGCTCGGGCTTCAGAGTATTGACGCCTTCAATATGTTCGTTAGCCCGCCCCCGTCGACGCCGCTCGAGTTCGGTCTAACACAATGACCACGATGCGGTAGGCGTTTGTGTAATAATGATAACTCTTGACCTTGCCGCGTCGCATGATTCCCATGAAACGGTACGTGTGCGCGTGCTCGGGTCGTACGGACATCTGATAACCCGTGATCGAGTCGATCAGGACTTGTTCATGACTCACGTGCCCGATTCATGCGGCCCCACTGGTACCCACGTTCGGCGCGCAGGGCGAGCCTATGACGACCCCACGCCTGCCACATCCGCACGATTTCGCACACGTCCCCGGCCACGCCCTCTCGCTGAAGTAACTTGTGAACCGCCCTGGGTGCGTCGGCCAGCACCGTTTCTGGACCCTCAATTTCGTTCATGTGATAATGGTATCGAACGAGCACACGGGCGGCGTGTTCGGCGTTCATGGGAGATACGCGTCCCTCCTCTTCAAAGCACTGAACGAGGTGGATGGCACGTGCCCAGCGCTGGTAGGAGTTCATGAAGGGGCGAGTAGGGTCGCCTACTTGAGTGTGACGAGCAGCCGCGACCAGCCACTCGCGCGCCCGAGGGGCCACGCCAGGGAGCTCCACTTCGATCCCTCGTAGGCGCGCCCACCCAGGACGAGGATGTGGGGTAGGATGGGAGAGGGCTCGCCTGGGAAGACGTCCAGCACGTCCTGGAGGGGGGCGCTGCGGGTGGGGAGGGATCGAAGGTGGGCGAGCATGCGGGCGGGTGTGTTATATTCAGCCAGCTTGGGGCGGTACAGCAGGTCCGTGTTGTACAGCGTCTGCACGAGGCCCGAGTCGTTCAGGATGGGCCAGAGGGTGGCGCATCCGACACTCGTCAGCTCTACTCCGGTTCGAATCGTGAGCTCACCCAGGGACATGGGCTGCCTGGAAGCGCGCAGGAGGGACGTGATCTGGGCGGCGAGAGAGGTGGCACGCGCGTGGGCCAGCATGACGGACCGAGTGTGGCGATGAGGCGCGTTGACGGGCGTGGGTGCATGGTTGTCACAAGTGAAAATGTTCGCGCGCCTCGACACGTCGCCTGAGCTGGCGCCCGGGACGCAGGCGCTGCCGTGGAGGCAGGTCACCCCGGGCATGCGGAAGGCGATCGAGTTCATTCGCGTCACCTCGAGTCTCGTGTCCTCGCACGCCACCACGCTCGTGGCCATGGTGCTTCACGATAGGCTGGTCGTGAAGAAGGGCGGCGTGACCCAGCGCGCGTCTCCTCATACCGAACGCTTGTTGCGGGCGTTCTTCGAGGGAGTGCTTTGGCAGTGGCTCGAGGTGGGCTACTGCGTGGTGCGTGTTACGAAGGATAACGTGCTTCACGTGGTGCCTCATGACACGTTGAGCGTGAAATTTCAGTGGCGTGATAGTGAGCTGTGGGCGCGCGTAGAAGACGAGGCGCTGAGTGGGCGCGCGGGGGCGGCGGATACGGTGGTGCGGGACGTGTTCGTGTACGTGCTCCATCCGCCCACGGTCGGCAACATCGTACATTCGCCATTTGGGGCGTGCCTACAAGTGTACGCGCGCGCGCAAGTCTTGACAAGGGCGGCGATGCGCTCGTGGGTGAACGGGAGCGTGAGCGAGACGGTCGTGCAGGCGCAGGCGGTGGCGGATGAGTCCGCTGACCGGCAACGCGACGTGGCCATCCTAGGGGATTTCAGAGACGTGACGCAGGCGAGGCTCACGGAGAGGCGCATGCAGGCCATTCACGCGGCGCGGCAGGACAATCGTGCCCTCGAGGCCATGATGCCCAAGCCCGTGGACCTGGTGAAGGACGTGCCCGTGGGCGCATTGACGGGCCTCAATGAGCTCCAGCGCGGCGAGGATCTCGTGCTTTCCGCGCTCGTGGATCGTGGCATCCTAGAAGCCACGGGTGCACTCACGCGCGTGCCCGCAGGCATGGAGGCGCGCCATCACTCGAGCGCCCACGCCTTCCCGCAACTCGTCGAAACGCTCACCTTTCTCGACGCCGAGGTGCGCACGGCCTTCGGTCTCCCCAAGACCTCCACGCACCGGATCACGACGGACGTGGCCCTTGATATGGCGCTCGTGCAGGCGACCGTTGGCACCTATCAGGCCCACCTCTCCACCCTGGGCGCCACGATGCTACAGTGCACGCAACCCGCCGAAGCCCCCGAGGAGGGATCGAAGGGGCGGGGTGCAAAGGCGGAGGTAGAGGCAGGATCAAGCAGCCTCTTTCAGCCCGTGCGCGACACGTGGGAGGTCTTCTTTGCCAAGATGCTGCAGCCCGATGCGCTCTCGCAACTCGCTGGAATGGGCGTGCTCGGCCCCAAGTCACTGCAGCTCATTGCGCGAACGTTCGGCATCCCCGTGGACGAACTGCAGGCGCCCCCTCCCCCACCCCCTCCCCCGCCCACCCAGCCGCCCACCAAGTCCGCCCCGCCCTCGTCGTCCACAACTCGCCCCTCCGCACGCTCATGAGCGCACCCGCCCACCCCCTCCTTTCGATCCCCCCCGGTGCGGCGGACGACTCAGATGCGGAGAAGTTCGCCTTTACGCTCGTGTGTGAGGCCATTCATGAGGCGTCAGGTGGTAACGCGGATGTGATTACGACCTTCGTGAGCCGGTACACGTCCAAGATCACGTCGGCCATTCGCATCATCAAGCACCTGTACGAGCCCGGGTTGGTGGACCGGGTGCAGCGCGAGCACATGAGGCCCTACATGCCCGCCATGCGCCAGTCCTTTGAGCTCTTCATGTTCCCGCCCTGCGAGGGCGAGTCGACGCCCAGGGCGGTGGCGGCGCTCGTCATGGAGCTCGCCCTCCGTGATCGCGACCGTGAAGGCTTCGATCGGGCCGCGTTCGAGAGGAGGTTCGAGATTGAGTTGGACCGAATTCGGGCGCGCCTCGCGTCCCTCTGCGATCCCGACGCCGAGTTCGCCGCCAACTACGCGCGCCTCCTGAACGAGCTCGAGTGGGTGCACGCGTCCCTCACCGCCCTCGAGATGCGTGTCCTATGAACAAGCTCCGGTGATGGGATCGAAGGGGGTGTGCAAGAGAGGATGAGCGTTCCACGAAAGATGGAGGACGCCGACGAGGTGCCCGTCACCGTCAAAGAAGAGCCCGTGCCCGTAGAGATGGGGCGTGGGTGGGGACGTGATCACGCCGTTCACAGGGCCGAACTCGAGAGCGACTACTACGCGAATCGTCCGCTTCGCTCGTTCGCCGACTTCCTCAGGCTCGTTGCCACCATGGACGCCTCCGAGGCCGACATGATCCCCGAACACGAGGCAGTTCTCGACTACTGGCGGTTTCGCATGCCCGCCGGCAAGCTCGGGTCGGCGCGCTACGTGAGTCTTGGGATCATTGAGGCTCCCCTCTACGATCGTGAGCGCGTTCAGGAGCGAGTCTCGTGGCTCGTGAACGCTCTTAATGAGGTGGCACGTCAGTGCGTACGTCTGCAGGTCCTCAAACTGACCCTGTGGCAGCCGCACGAGCTGCGCCACCAGGGGCCCACGCACATGACGCTTCCGTCGTACGGCCTCTTTGGAGCCCCTGGCTACACAACGCGCGACCTTGCGAGGGTCCGTGAGGCTGTGGCGCGCGTCTTTCAGGCGTCCGATTCGCCCAACAAGACGCTGCGCCTGCGCACGAACGACAACGACGTGGCGCGTGAGTTGCGCGATCACGACGCGGATGACGGCCGACGTGTACCAAGGTGGCAGGTGTACCTCGAGCCCATCGTGGTCGCGCACGATCAGATCGATCACACCCTCACCCCCGCCTGGAATGAGGGCGAGCTGGACGCGCTCTTTGAGGTACGTCGTGATCTCCCGTAGCGCCTATGAACAACGTTGATCCTTTTCCTTATAGACCCTATCACACCCTACCGCACACAATCATGAGCGTCCCACGGAAGCTCTCAGCGGACGCCGTGCACGACGAAGAGGAGTGGCCCGCTGCCACACCACCACCACCGCCTGGGCGCCCCTGGGCATCCGCCTCGGTCTCCCCGCGCAACGACATGCCGCCACTCGAGATCGACGACTCGTACGCCCTCCAGATGCTTGGAAAGCGTGCGTCAGCCCCTGATCCCCCTCAGGAGCGAGTCGTGCGTCCTTTCCGCCTGAACGCCGTGGCCACGGGCCTTCTGACGCAGCCCCCTGAGATGACGCGCACCATCGCGTCCTTCCTGCCCGCCGCCGACTTGGCGCGTTTTGCGAGCGTCTCGCGCGAGGCCCAGCGGGTGGCGAGGGGCGCACTGGCGACGCGCCCTGAGGAGGCGTCGGACGCGCGCGCCACGTCCTTTGGCGAGTACCTGAAAGCGATCGTGAACGGTCGCAACGACAGCCCCACGGCACAGTTCTGGAGTCGCGTCCAGGTGCCGCTGCCGGACATCAAGTTCGTGCACGTGGCATGCTGGGAGCGCCCCTTCCCCGACACGTGGAAGCGATTTCGCATGCAGGTGGAGCGTATCCTGAAGGCGCTCGATACGGTGGCGGCGCGGTGCCCGAACTTGGACACGCTCCAGCTCACGCTCTGGCAGCCCGTGGACCACGACCAACCGATGTTTCCCAACGTCCGCTACGGATTTGAGGAATTCAACAAGATCGCTGAGCACATTTTCAACGTGCAAATGAACACGGCTGTGCGCACGATCATTATCCGCTCCAACGCGATCAGGAATGACGTGTACATGGGCATCAACCACGTGATCAACCACGTGCTGTACCGTCTCAACTACAATCTTCCCAGCGGCTCGAGTCCGCCGCGGCGAGTGTCGGAGGCTTGCGTGCATCGTGAGATCCGTACGACTGCATCGGGAACAGAGCCCGTCTTCGAGCCCGAGGACCGCGCCCCCCACGCCCGCCGCACCGTATAAGTACGTCACGAAGATGGTATCGAAGGGTGGGTGGGTAGGGGTGAATGTGTTACACGTGTCCTGATCGACATGATCAGGCATCGATAAGGAGACAGTACTCCGTCCGCCCTCATCCACCCCCTTCGATACCCCTCCTCGGCGGCACAACTCAAACGCACCCACCCCACCATCCTCCCACTTTGCCTCACGTCTCGAGTTCCCATGAGCTCTTTGCCCGACCCGGGAAGGCTTGTTGACCGCAAGCTCCACGCCACCACGGCGCTCAATCCGCGCATCCTTCAAGTCTGCCGTGAACGGGGCGACCCCATCATGCACCGCCTACGCAGTCCTGCCTTGCAGCGCGTGATCGCGTCGACCTACCTCCTGAGCTGCGAGACGAACGAACCGAAGCTGTTGGGGGCTGCTCGCAATCTCAACGCCCTCGTGTCCGGTCTCGCGATATGGGCTCTGGAGATGGACGCTGAAGCGTGGGGGCTCGGGGCACGCTCAGACATCTTTTCGAGGCTGCCGCCCGTGAACGAGCGCTTCAAGGAACAGGCTCAGACCTACCCGTGGGCTCGTGAACTGCTTGTCATCTCGAATGAGGATGATTACTGGGCGGGCTGGGGCGTGGCAGGCGGCTACTTCGTGCCCACGCGGCGCCGCGAGAACGTGGCATCGCCTGAGACCATGCGCGCCTTGGCAATGCGCCTACTACCCTGCTACGATCCCATGGTCGTGTCGCCACGTCTCCCGCCTGTAGGCGACGGCGTGCCGGTGCCCCTGGCGTGAGACCTCCCCTCCGAAGCGCGCGCTCGCACATCTCATAGCGGCAATGGCGGTCTTGGTGAACGATGTGATCGTCGCGCAAAGGGCGTGCGTCATGTCCAACTCGGCCTTCCGCGAGTTCGCGAACATGCGCGACTTCAGGGGCGATCAGGAGAAGGCGCTGAAGTCGTTCGTGGGCGCCCCCATGTGCGTGGACCCGGACAACGGGCGCGTGGGGCTGGTGCAGAGCGCGTGGCGCGACGTCAAGGGCGACGTGTGGGTGTCCTTCACGCCCTTCCCGCCGCACCGCGACGACAAGTAGGACTTGTCAATGAGGAAGGTATCGAAGGGTGGGGTGGGGTGGGGTGGGTGTGTACGTTGTAATGTCGGATTTCATATACCGCCCACCCACCCCCTTCGATACCTCTCCTCGGGGCGCGCGCTCGCACATCTCATGGCGGAGCCGGCGAGTGAGGCTGCAACGGCGCAAAAGGTGTTCATGATGTCGAACACGGCCTTCTGCCAGCTCATGATCATGCGACCCGTCAAGGGTGATGAGCGGGGGGCGCTACAGTCGTTCGTGGGCACTTACTTTACGGTCACCCAATCGAGCAGCAGTTACGTTGGGATTGTTAAGACCGTGTGGCGCGACGCCAAGGGCGATGTGTGGGTGACCTTGGCGCCCCTCTCGTCGCCCTTTCGTGGCAAGTAGAGGCTCCTTGTCAATGGGGTATCCAATGTGGACATGTGTGGTCAGTTGAAAGGGCATCGAAGGGCGAGGGTAGGGAGAGGGTGGGTACGTGAAAAGAGACGTCAGATTTCACATGGCCGAGCCGCCGAACCCCCTTGTGGCGCGTGGAAGGTTTTACAGGGGCGTGGCGGATGCTCGACGCACACGGGCCGACCTCACGAGCCGCGAGATGCCAAAGATCTGCGAGGGTCTCGTGAACCGCCCCGTGCGCTACGAGCACTGCCGAACGGACGTGGGACGTGTGAGGCGTGCGTGGATGAACGGTCGCGACGCGTGGGCGGAGTTTGAGGTGGGTGGCAACACGCAGGAGGCGCGAGTGGCGGCTCGTGATCTTATCGAGAAGCGTGTCGCCCAGCTCTCTCTGGGGCACCGCATCAAGGGCGTGGTGCCGGATGGCGAGCTGGGCGACGGGCTGGAGCGCGAAGCTGATCATCTGGCGGTGTGCTGGCGGGGTGCGCGGCCTGACACCTGTGTGACCCTCGTGAACGCGTCCGAGGGGGCGACGGAGGAGACTCTGGTGGTTCGCGGCACGAACGAGGACGCGGATGAGGCGGATGGTGTCACGTTCGAGCTGGTGAATGCGTCCGACACAACCCAAATGTCCACCCCTGACGCGTCCACCTCTGCTCCCGCGCCCTCGCCCGTCCCCGTGCCCGCGCCCACCTCGGAGGCGCCTGCCCCGATCCCGAACGCAACTCAGGTGCGCGCGCCCGCACCCACCCCCACGCCCGCCCCGGGGGTGGCGCCCACTCAGGAGGCGGCGCCGGCTGAGGAGGCGCCCGTGGACCTGCTCGGGTCGTACGCGCGCGAGGCCAAGGAGATGGGTGCTTCGCTGATGCGCAGCATGCCCGAGGGTCCGACGCGTGCGCGCATGCTGGCCATGCTCAAGGACAACTTCCAGGCGCGCCAGAAGGAGCTCGTCGACGGTGCGGCACTGATCGAGCGGCACCTGGGGGCGGCGCACGCCAAGATCGCCCGCACCGCAACCCAGGAGGTCTTTGACAGCTTCGTGCAGCTGGCCCGTGAGCGTGTTGCCACCTCCGCGCCTGCCTCCACCCCCGCCCCTTCGATCCCCACCTCGAGTCGGGGGCCCACGTGCGCTGCCGAGGCGGCGGCGATGGGGGTGGGTGTGGCTCGTGCACCGGGGATGGCGGTCAATGCGTCTTCACTCTCCACCATGGACGCCCGCAACCCGGCCTACGCGGCGCTCATGGGTGCACTGAGTGCGCCCTACGCTCCACCGGCGCCAGCGAGTGCAGGCGCGAGCTCGAATGATGCTTCTTCGGGTGCCACGCCCGCGACGTACCAGGTGGACGAGAAGACGATGCTGGTGGAGGCCTCGTCGCTGCGCCCGTCCAGCGCGCACCGGTCGCCGGACGAGTACCAGCGTGCGCTGGCGGGGGTGTGGGAGCAGACGCAGAAGGCGCTGCGCCACCTGGTGTTCCACCCGGAGACGCTGCCGGCGGCGCAGTTCGAGCCGGCGATCGTGGAGATGCTGCAGGCGAAGGAGGCGTAGGCGGGGGTGAAGGGGGTGAAAGGGGAGCCTTGACTTGGGGCATGG
>ERZ1292625.2192-Hain-H41-01um-R1-2192-length-19026-cov-16_pt1 | contig 19026 bp, 16 predicted proteins | sample MGYA00564400_ERZ1292625 | MGnify/ENA primary metagenome ERZ1292625 (study PRJEB36523, sample SAMEA6512639) | groundwater metagenome | collected 2019-01-08 | study: AquaDiva: Metagenomics assemblies of 32 groundwater samples
TCTCTAAAGCATTAGATAAAATCAACTCCAAAAAGTTTAAGGACGAATTACAAGGGGTCTTCGGAACGGTCGATAACAAAGTGTTTGAAAGAAACAAGAAGCTTATTTCTGGTTTACGGGGATGATTGGGTTCTTCTGCTCCGCGAGAATTTTCGTGTCAGATTTAATGAGTTTCTCTTGGTTGGCGGGTGTTTTTTTAGGAATTTTAGATAAGCTTCCTCAACTAAAGAAGTTAAATAATTCAAGTAATCACGGCATTCAGTAATAGCAGTTTTATTTAAATTATGAAAATCTAAGTCTTCTATTCCAAAAAATGGTTTGTTTTCAAATTTTCCATAAATAGGATTTTTCTTTTTTCCGTTTTCATCTATCTCTTCAGTTAATATCCTTGAACCTTTCTCTTTTGGAGAAGTGACGTTTATATGGAGGAGAACAGCTTTTCTTAGATCACCTTCTTTTTGTAGCTGGTTTCTCATATCAACAAATTTTTCATATCCTTTATTTTTCATTTCTTCTTTTTTTGGTGCGTACCATGATTGAAAATCTTTATTTTTTCCAAATTCTTTTTGAAGTAAAAAAGTTATTGAACGAGAGTTTATTATAAAATTATTTAAAGAGATTTCATAACCTTCTAAATCTCCGTCCCCAAATTCCTTCCTCATCTGATAAAATAAAATTTTTACTTGCTCTAATCTTCTTCTTGTTGGGTTTTCAATTATTTCCATTTAACAAAAACTCTTTTGTTTTCTTATCTTTTGGTATATTAATCTCTCTTGGCAAATAAATTTCTATAGGAATATCCATATCTTTTAAGTATTTTATCATTAAAGGTCCTACTTCTTCCCAAGACAACCACCCGAGACCACAACCTAAAGCAGGAAGTGCAATAGATTTAATTCCCCATTTTTTATAATTATCTCTGAGATGTTTTAACCCTTCTTCTATACCTGCAATATCTGATGGATTTCTCCAATGGTTTTTAGTCGCGAATATTAAAAACCAAGTAGGCTCTTCATCATCAAAGTAATCTTCTTCTCCCAAAACTTCTTTAATGCTCTCTTCTCTCTTATATAGATAAGGCTTTCCCATGCTAAGTTTTCCGTTCCTTAAGACATCTTGATACCTAACATAAACGTCTGGAACTATATATTTTACTGTAGAAGCTAAACCTTTCCCCATTACCCCTACAGTGTTAACACTAACGGTCAAAGTTTGACAATCAGAAAAAAACATGTCTCCTTCTAATAAAGAGATGTTATCAGTAATCGATGTTTGTTCTATAGGTTTGTTAAAGAAGTTAGCCTGAGAAATTAAGTGTATTTTATGTTTAGATAAATACTTTTGAAAATCTGATTCAATTTTTGATTTTAATTCTCTGTCTAATACGATTACTTTGGATATGTAATTGGGAGGAATATAATCTGGGACTAAGCATTCTGCCATCATCTGCCTTTTAGTGGAGCCGACCTTTCCCCACCATTCGTATTTAAAAATAGGATTGATTTGCTTTAGAACTAATTTTATCTTATCTTTTTGATAAAAATTAGTCTCTAAACTTGCCGCATTACCATCTGTGATTATCGTATCTGGTAAATTTAGTATGCTCTTTTTAACTACGAGAATAACAATTTTGTCAGAACCTATTCGGTTCATTATACGATAATGCATCGCGTTTTTTACCCTAAAATAAACGTTAGCATAATCCCAAAGGCTTTTATGGTTTATTGTGTCTTCTTTTATTCCTCTCATACCAATTATTTCAGGGTTTGAAATTGTAATGGGTGTAGTACCAGTTTGAATTATTCTATTATGTGAAAAAATTCCTCCTTTTAATATTCCCCCCAGGTTGTCTATATGGCACATATAATAAAATTGATCAGTCCAGCCTACACGGTACTTTTTATCCATTTATTCTGAAAGTTTCAAATCTTCTTAATCTTTTCTATCCGAACAAACCTTTCTTAAAACTAGTTCTTCTACCGTCGCCAAAGAAATGTCTTCGACCCTGCCCACCATCTGTCTTGGGTATGCTGCCTTTTAGTCTTACTAATTTTCTTTTTTTCGGCATATCAGGTTGAAGATTCAAAACTTCTTAATCTTTTCTGTTTATGCAAAAAAACATAGAAGAATGTGACAAAACCTAGAACTAAAAAAGAGAGAGATAAGAGTTGGAAGAATGTCGACAGCCTTTTTTGTTCAAAGTATTTATCAAGATTGCTAGACAAAGTGTCTAAAGGACTTATTGGTGCTGAAATGTTAGCAAGAACCTTAGAAAGATTGTTGTATCTTACTTCAAGGTCAATATAGGTTTCCTGTGCTGAACTGTCTGAGCAAAGTCTAAGAAGATCTCGAGTAATTTGGGGATCACCCAAGTTTTGAGACAGGCTAGACAAAGAACAAGACATACTTCTTGACGTTAAATCTAAGCTTTGACTTAGTTTAACATCATTCTTTCCAAGCTGAAGGTTTAGACTCATGTCTTCTAAGTAACTTTTTTGTTCAAAGGTAATTAGGGAGTTTATTAACAGATTTGTTGCTTGATTATCAAAGCTCTGAGAGATTGCCATTTGCATTGCGGAGAAGGCAAAAAACACACCCATAATGCTCAAAAGTAAGTTTTCATCCATCCATTAATACAACACTTATCATTTTTAACAATGATTACAATTCAGAATATACTATCTTTAACTCGCCTTCTGCTTCGTTCGTTAACCTTAAAAGTTTTGAAGTCTTAACCAATTCATTGCCCATAGAGATAAAACGAGAAAGAGTGTACCTACTAAAGAACGTCTAAAAATCCTAAAACGTGATAAGTATGTTTGCGGATATTGTGGCAAGAGAAAGAAATACTCTAATTTAGCTATAGATCATATTATTCCTGTTGTTGATGGAGGTTATCATGGAATAGAAAATTGGGTTACTGCTTGCAAAGTTTGTAATAAGAAAAAGGGTGGACATGGTCCGAATGAGAAAATTTCTACTAGATTAAGGTGGCATAGTGGATGTGAAGTAGCCAAGTGTAGCTGGATGATGAAGGGTAAAAAATCGCCAGCAAGGATTCCGAGGATTTCGTATAAGAGGGGTTAGTGGTTTTGGTTCCCGAGGCGAGAATTTCGGTTTCGTGTCAGTGAGTTTCTCTTGCTTATCAGTTGTTTTTTAAAGAATTCTGAGATAGAAAAGATTAAGAATTGTTAGTAATTTGAAGCAACATGGAAATAACCTCTGATAACTCTAATGAGTTTTTAAAAAATAGTCTAAAGAAATATGCAGAGTATAGCAAAAGTAAGGAACATGGTGAAAAAGAAGGGTATAAGTGGGAATTCATAAACAAGCATAAAGGTGTTTTTGACAATTTTGATGATTTATCCAAAAAGATGGATTCTCTTGGAAGCCAAAATTTTTTCCCACATATATGGAAGACTAGTGTTTTCAGATTTTTAAGCCAAAACCATGAAAAAGAGTTTAAAGAGGCATTGGGGATTCTCTTTAATGAAGATTTATCTTTGGATGAGAGAATAGTGGGTTTTATAGAGAAACTCAATCCATTACTAGAAAAAGATAGTCAATGGAAAAGTAAAGCTTACAAAATAGATGTTGACTCAGCTTCCTTTTTTTTATTTTTAAAAGATCCAAAGAGATATTTTTTATATCCCGTAGTGAAACCTTTCGAAAAATTTGGAAAATTGCTTTATTTACAAGAGAGACACCCAGATTTATTTGACTCTAGAAGAAAAGTCTGGAGGTACATTGCTTGGCAGAAATATTGTGAAGAAGAGGTGCTTCCCACGTTAGATGATGTCTTGGGACGTAAAGCGGATTTGCTTGATGCAGAAGATGCTATGTATTGCATATCAAGATATTTTACAGAAGGATATGAAATACCAAAAAATTCAAAGAGAAATAAGCATTCTCTAATTTCTAAGGAAGAGGAAGCTGAGAGGTTAAAAAAGTTGAGAGAGCAGGGTATCAAGATTTAAGGTTTTCTAAGCCTTAATCATCTCCTCCAACTTCTCTAAAATCCAAATCATACCTTCCGTGTCAAGCCCACAATATTTTTCTAAACCTGCCCTAACTTCTTTTATTTCTTCAGCTGTTGGCTTTTTCCCATCGTGAGAACCATGTGTAATGTGTAAGTAGGCTAAAGATGCATCAGTACCATTACCTATTTCCAGTTCGCAGTAGTGATCTTTTCCTGTAAGGGCAGGCAAAACTTCTTTCAGAGAGGCACTTCCTTTTTGTGATGGATTGTAGTATGAGAAATTTTTGAAAGGGTCGTACAAATCAATCATTCTTTCCATGACATTTTCTATCCACTTTGCATTTTCTGGAAGAAACTCTGCTAATTCTTTCAATCTGCTCTTCTCAAAACTTTGATAATATGCGAGAACAGTTCCTTTTTGACCAATAACTGATTTAAGATTTTTAGCAAATTCCTTTCTAGGATCTGCACTTCCAGAGGCAATAAAAGAGTGATGTTTGGGTTTGGCTCCTTTCTTTTCTATAACATGCACAGAAAATTGGAAAGGAATAGCTTGATATGGTTTTAGCCCGTCATACAAAGGGATTGCAGTTGCGTAGGTTTCAAAATCCATAAAGTAAAGAGGATAAGTCAAACTTTTAACAAACTTCTTTAGTTCACCGACATCTGAATGATGTTTTCCTGATTTGTGGGTTTTGTGTTGGATTTGTTGTTTATCGTTAAGTTTGTGTCCTTCTAACTCTTTTATACGAAGTATTCCTAAATTAAATAACTCTAAAGATTTTTTTCCTCCACGATATAAATCAAAAATATCACATTTTGGATTGTCTTTCCAAATTTTATCATTTTCATGAATTACGCAAAACCCTCTGTTTTCATACCCGTCAGTTCCAAGACAGCAAGATTCCCCAACTTTTATTTCTGGAGCTTCTTTTAGAGCAATTATTTTAAACAACTTTTTGAGATTGCCTTCTACATTATTAATTTCATCAGCAACTTCATCAGTCACGGGAGCAATTACAAAGAATTCTTTAGGATCTATTTCTCCTTGTTTAACAAATTGGTTGTTAATGTGCACAACGAAACAGTTTCTTATCTTAACTCCGGCAGATTCATAACAATATTTTTGAAATGCGATATCCTCAATGTATTCATCCTTAACAGAGGTTGAACTTTTTACTTCGTAGATATCCCATTCGTCTTTTTTTCCTATAGGAACTAATATGTCGGCACGAGCATAGCATTTTCCATCCTTATGAATAAATCCAGCTTCAAAAAGAGGTTTTCTTTTAACAAGCAACTCACGAGATTCTTTATCGTTCTTTTGATGATTTAGTTGTTCTTTTACTTCAATTCCATTGGGAAACAATTTCTTAGATAATTCTCCAATTTGATGTCCTTCGTCAAATCGATGTTGCGTTGCTTCATCTATCTTGGGCAACGCGTCAGGATCATTAAAGGCCAGCCAAATCCATTTAAAACATTGCAATCCAGAAACATAACGCGATTTTGTGAGGAATAGGGGTTTTTGCATTTTTAGACCTTACAAGCCATTAAGAATTACCTAATTTTAAGGTTTTCTGAAAAGAGAAGATTTTTAATATTGGAGACTTAACAAATGAAAATGGAACTTAAGCAAATATCTCTACAAGAAGCCAAGAAGTATAAGCTATTAGGCAGAGCTTTTGGAGTTAACTTAGAACATTGCATAAAAGAAGGAAAATTGCACTGTAAGGATTTTGAAAAACGGGCCAAGTATTATGTGGTTATTAGTCACATCAAGTCCGATAACTCTGGCGATAGATTTATCTCAAATTCAAATGAGGTTATGGTTGCAGAGTTTTATGAATAAATACAATGGGAAAATTTAATAAGCAAACAACGGAACAACTAAAGTTTATGGTTGTTTTTGTTGTAGTAGGTTTTTTCTTTTTCGGTTTGTTCTTTCTTATAACGCCGTACATTCACGAAACAGGTCATATTATTTTTAGTTTAGGAGACGGTTTATTAAAAGGAAAAGTAAATAGTTTTTCTATTAATCACTATATGGCTTTTCCAGGAACATCTCTTAATATTTTACCACAACAAACAAAAATTATTAATGGCACAGGTTCTTTAAACTTTAAACTCGGTGGACCAATTTTTACAATGATTGTCTTCTTAGGACTTTCTTTGTTGGGTTATATTCTATCGAAGAAAAAGGTCTGGTTTTTGCTCTTCTTTGCAATAGTTCTCTTTGAAGTTTCTGGGAACATTGTCTGTGGCACGGATAACTTCTACGGAGCTCCCCTTTCAATGTGCAATCCTGCTTTAGATATCCCCTTGCAGCTTTTATCAATATCTTTGTTTGCAGGGGTTTGGGCGTGGGTGGGAGAGAAGAAAGTTGAAAAGATTTGTTTTAAGAAATAAAGTCTATCACAATTAGTTTAACTTTTGATTTATCAAACGGTTCAACAATCTGGTTTTTGAATATACCCTTCTCCAGAAGGAAGTTATTCAGTTCTTTAATCATATTCTTCCAATTTCCCTCTCTTTGGTATGCTTTCCAAACCTTTCTTAATTCTTGTACTCTTTTTTTAGTCTGAGGTACCGAAACCAGCTTATTCTTAACAACTTCCCAAATCTTTTCTATAGAGTTGTCATCGGGGAATTCATTAAGATATGTACTAATCTCTGTTTCTACTTCATCTATTAGCTTCTTAATAAAAGTAGTACTTTTCAATTTGCTAATTTCTTTTAATCTTGAGTCCTGTGTTTGGCTTGATTCAATCTCTTTGTATATTCCTTCAATATCTTCAAAAATTATTTTGTTAATGTCATAAACTTTTTCAAAGAATTTAGGAACAATTCTTGATTCTTTGTTTTTACAAGCAATAAAGTCTATTATTTCTGTTTTGTTAGTTGTTTTTATCTTGTTATTTATAACGTCATACAAATACCAAAAATTAAAATCCTTTCCGTACTTATAATAAAAGAATATACCAGCAATCTTATTTTTCTTTAACCCGCTGTAAACCCCCATGGGAATTTTTTCCAACTCTTCAACAGCCTTATTTTTCAAAAAGTCCTTTAAAGGTTGATAAAATTTTTCTCCGCCGCCAAATGCATCTTTTTCAAGTTCATCAAATATCTTTTCATCTTTTCCTTTGATTCTTCTTATAATTCCAAAAACTTTTGGATGAATCTGCTCTCCTAAAATTGTTTGGTCTAATCCTACTGATTTGTCAATGTCTATTATTTTGTTTTGCAAAACTTCAACAAGTTTCAACAATTCTTCTAACTCTTCTTCAGGGAAGAAGTTATAGACAAATATCTTTGGATATGGTGAGCCTATTCTGTCTATTCTCCCCGCTCTTTGAATCATTCTCGTGGGGTTCCAGTGTAAATCATAGTTGATTAAATATTTTGCTGATTGTAAGTTTTGTCCCTCTGATAGAACATCTGTACTTAGTAAGATATTTATCTTTTTCTCTTTCAAATCAGAAACTATTTTCTCTCTTTGAAAAGGGTTTTTGCTCGTTATTCCAGAACTTGAAATTGCTTCAATTTTCAGCTTGGAAAATCTTTTGTCTTTTATTATCTCGTTATACACATAATTTAAGGTGTCTGCGTAGTAAGTAAACAGAACTACTTGCTCATCTTTTGAAAATTCCAATAATCTTTCTTTTAACTCTTTTAATTTTGAATCGTCTTCTGGTTTGATAGTCTTAACTTTCTCAAGAAGTTTTGTAAGCGATTTTATGTCTGAGTCTATATCATTAAACAAATCCTCTTCCCTATATTCTTTCAGGTTTATCTCTTTTTTTTCAAAAATTAATTTTAAATCCTCTTCGTCTAACTCATCATCAGCATTCAGCAAATATTTGAAATATGTTTTTTTTGTAAGCAATTTCCCTTTTTTGAGATAAATCTTTAGTTTGTTTAAAAATTCAATATGCTTAGAAATGCTTAATCTAAAGGACTCCACGCTGCTTTCAAGTCTTTTGAGCAAAATAGTCTTGAAAATTCCACCAATAGCAATCATTCTTCCCAATAAGAATCTTTCTTCTTCAGATTTCAATCCTTCTTTTCTATATTCCAAAATTTTGTAATATGCCATTTTTAAATTTGTAATAGTTTCCGATATTTCTTTATACATTCCTTTGTAAGTTTCGTCTAATTTATAATTAACATTTTCTAAAACTCTCTTAGGGAAAATAATCTTTTGTTCTTTTCTCTCACCATTTGGTAAGTCAACATAAATAAATGCTTCAGGATAATTGTTAATTATGTAGTCTCTTGTTCTTCTAATAGAAATCTCATTCAACAAATCATTAAGTAATGAGGGGTTATCTTTTGCTTGCTTAAAGAATTTGAATAAATCAGGTATATTTTCCTTGACAAAAGAAGATCTGTCCATTAACATTAATAACATAATCTGCCAGTATAAGTCCCAAGGGGTATTGTTTATGGGGGTAGCAGTCAAGAACAACATTTTTGGCTTATTTCCTTTTTTTGCTATATGATCATTAACTAAAGTAAAGAAGTTTTCCCATCTGTTTGAAAGAGGATTCCTAAAGTTATGGCTTTCATCCACTACAATTAGTTCTACTGTTTCTAATTTCCCGCCAACTGTTTTTTTAGCCTTTTCTAAAAACTCATCTAGTGCAAGATTTTCTTGAGAAAGTATATTTTCTTTTATATCTATATTTTTCATTTCCTTTGACCACATAGTTGTTAATTGCGCAGGACATATGATAAGAATGTTCTTTCGTTCATAATATCCTATTTTCTCTATTATTTTCTTTGCAATCCATGTTTTTCCTAAACCAACAGAGTCTGCAACAATACATCCACCATATTTTTTTAGTCTTGTAGAAATTCTTGCAATAGCATCCTCCTGAAATTGTGCCAAATCGACCTTAGTTTCTGGCAATCCTTTTGGTTTTTCCTCTCTTGCTTCTTCTTTAACATCCTCCTTTTGCAATTCGTATAAGGATTTAATATAAATCTCATAAGGAGTGTACTCTTGGTTTCCAAATCTTGAGCTTTCTAGAAGCTTGATTAATTCTTCCTTAAAATCTTTTGATTCTCCCCAAAACTTTTCAAACCATTCTTTTCTTGTGTAGTCTGCTTGAGATTGATGGCTCCAGGTATTTAATTCCCCTTCTCTTGTAAGCCCTGCAGCAGTGAAATTTGAAGAACCAATTACTATCCTATCATCAAAGATATATGCTTTCCCATGCAAGAACTTTTCAAAAAGTCTTATTTCAACATTTTTCTTCTTTAAAAATTCAATAAATAATTTAACCGTTTGATTTGAGTCTTTTGATAGTTCAAACCCTTCTATTTCTTTTTTAATTTCTTCCATTAAAACATCTCCGAGTGTCATTTCGCTATTTATCTCTGGAGATTTACCAAGAAGAAGCCTAAATCTACTAACTCCTTTAAGATTATCTTTAATCATTGCAAAAGCATGGACATTGAAGAAAGCTGTAGCAACATCTAAATTTGTCTTTGGGTTTTCCTTCAAAACTTGATTAAGGAAAGTTATTAATTTGTTCCCTTCGCTATTGTCTATTATTTCCTTTTGTAATGGCATTATAACTAGTTAATGAATGTAGTATTTAAAAGAGTTATCAAACCGATTTCAGAGCCAATTAGCCCTTCCTATTAAGTGATTCTCCTAGGATTAGGCTCATAAACCATGTAAGTTTATTCTTCCTATAAGAGATATATTCTACTCCGATAACTACGATTAAAAAACAAAATAATCCCAAATAAGCCCATTTGCCTATTTCTGTTCTTGACAATTCGATAAAAATTGGTACGGCAACTTTCCAAGATATAATGCCTGCTACAACTCCTTCTATGACCGAAATTACCGCCTTGCCAATTTCATTTGACTCACACATTTTTATTTTGTAACAGTAGCAACCTTTAATCTTTTTCTAAGCTTCTTGCTTTTTCTATTCTCTGCTTAACAAGCTCGCAAACAGCCCAATAAACTTCTTTTCGTTCTTCTTTAGTTAATCCAAGCTCGTCAAATATTATTTTATCGAGTTCGGCCCTATCTAGAAGAGGTTTTGGTTCTTGTTCTCGAATTGGTTTGTTTTGGTCAATCCCACATTCTTCAAATACAGAAGTAATATCTCTATTTTGCATCTTATTTAATATTTTAATTATCTCTTTTTTTGTTGAATCATTTAAGATTTCTAGATTTAATATCAATGGAAATTTTTTAAAATCATTTGTAGAAAAAGTAAGAGCTCCTCCTCCCAAACCAACCCTACCAAAGTTTTCAAAAAATAACCAGGATATAGTTGAATTAAGCAACGCACAAATAATTTCCAAATTACGATCTTCGTTAGGAATTACTCCTGTAAAATTATGTGCAAAATATATCTCTTTAGAGATCTTTCTGCATATATGTTTATCGCTTGTAGCAGACTCCAAAACAAGAGGAGCATATACTGGTTTATTGATTAATTTGGTCGTATTTATCATAACAGTCTGGAGATATTTTTTTTGGATGTCTATCTTAAAACAATCACGAGGAGAGTTTAACAAATAGTAATCAATTTGTTTTTTGTCTTTTATTTCTGATATCTTTCTTACTATTTGGTCTTTAATCCCCTCTCGGCTCCATGCAACAGTAATTAATTTTGCATAATTACTAATAGGCGAAACCTTATTTATCTCCATTAAACGCATTACTATTTCTTTTATTCTCAGAAATTTTCCACCCCATTTGTTTCCTTCATAATTTCCTGTCTTAAATCTTCCTTCTTTTTTATCATAACTTTCTGGATATTCCCAACCATCTTCTAATAAATCCTTTTGTAAAATGGGAAAAATTTTAAATTCGTTAGTATTCACAACATTTTTGACAAATTCTGCAATACCCCCTTCTTTTTCTTTTATCTTAACATCTTCAATTTTAAGCAAGTTTTTTGTAGAAAGAACTTCTTCAAATGGTTTTTTGAACATTACAAACTTCGCAGTATTATTTAAACTGCTATCTGCTTTATCCCCCTGAATTCTTAAATCTCCAATAGTTTTTTCTTTAAATGTTGGGGCTCCAAAAAGGGTGATTATTGTATTCACATCTGCATGAGAGAAACTTCTTTTAGGATTATCATAGATTCCAATTATTGGACAATAACGCAATAGAAATTCTTGCAACTCTTTTCCGTACTCTACATCTAACCAAGAATTTGAAGATATAAAACAAAAAGTTCCTTGTTCATTTAATAATCCCAATCCATGGAAATAAAAATAGATATACAAATCGCTTTTTCTACTCAGTTCCGTTATAACAGGAAAATGATTTTTAACAGAACTGGTTAGTTTTTCTTTGTACTCTCTTTTTTGTTCATCGGAAATATCTTTTTTAGGCATATTTGGAGGGCAAATCTTTTCTTGTCTAACATAAGGCGGATTTCCAATAACAATATCAAACCCATTCTTATCACCGAAGATTTCAGCAAAGTCAATGTCCCAGACAAATGGCTTCTTTTCAGGGTCTTTCAGAAGCTGCTTGACTTTCTTTAGCTTTTCAATTTCTTCTTTATTTGATTTAATTTTCTTTTCAAGTTCTTCTTTTTGTTCCTGTTCCTTCTTTATATTTTTAGCCTCAGAATTTACCTCTCCAAACAATCCTTGCTGTTTTTCCTTTCTTTTTCCAGAATAACTCAAGGCCTCATTGTCATTTTTTAAACATTCAAGTCTTTCCTCAATTATATCATCAAATAATCTTATCTCCTCATCTTTTATTTCATCTGGACTTTTGAATTTTGCAGTAGGAGAATTATCGAAGTATTTCCTCTTTTCCTGCTTTAATTCATCAAGTTTTTTCCTCAAATGAGGTTTAATGTTTTTGTTTGCTCTGAGATTAAATGTTAATCCTCCTACTTCTTGAACTAAAGAATCACCTATTCTCAAATTAAGGTTTAGATTAGGCAATAAAGGATGTTTTCTCAATTCTTCTTTATTAAAGTCCGTCTCAACAATCAACTGCAACCATAATCTTAATTCTGCGGCATGAATAGCCCAAGGCATAACATCAACACCATAAAGAGAATATTGGATTATTCTCTTCTTCATTTCAAAGTCTGTAAGACTTCTTTTTGTATGTTTATAAACCATTTTGTAAACTTCTGCAAGAACATTTAACATTCCTACTAAAAATGCGCCAGAACCACATGCCGGATCTACAACGGATAAATCTTCTAAAACATACTCCAACTTATGCCAATAGTCGTCTTTATCCAAATAATTCTTAATCTTATCTTTTTCCTCGGGTAAATCAAAAATTAAATGATAAAACTTCTCTTTTGGAATTTCAGGCAGATGTTTTGACAGATATTCCACTAAACTCCTTCTGCACATAAAATCTACCTCAACTTTTGGAGTGTAAAATATTCCAAAATCGTTTCTATCATAAATCTCCTCAGCTACATTGGCAAGAGACTCATAAACATAACCAATCATCTGGGGATCAACAGCAACTTCTTGTTCAAGGGGCATATCTTCTTTTATTGTAAAATTATATTTATCAAAGAACTCAAATACCTCTTGAAGTAAGGTGTCGTTTATTTCTATCTTTAGATTATCAAGGTTATTTTTTCTAAATAATCCTCCATTGAGATAGGGAGCATCTCTAACAATTTCAATAATATCTTTTGGTAGTTTATCAAGCTCTTGAGAACGATTATTAAATGCCTTAAAGAATATCTGCTTTAACCACAAATCATAAAACTCATCAGATTTGTATTTATTGAGTTTTTTATAAGATACCCAAAGCCATTCCATAAAATTAGTATTCCCAAGCCAGCTTTTCTTTTGAATAAAATAAATAAACATTATTCTGTTTAGGAATTGAAGTGTGAACTCATGGGCTTCTCTATTTGATATTTTTTGAGCAATCAATCTTCTTCTTAAGATGAAGAAAATCTTCTTGTAATCTTCAAAGAAATCGTTAGTTACTCTTTCTACACTGAAAGCTTTTCTCCATTTCTTTAGAATATCTCGCCAATTATCTTCTCCTTCATAATAAATGTTTGATAACACCGAAACTTCTGTATAATGTATTTCTTTTTTGTTGAGAATGAGTTTGGTAAGCTTCAGTTTATGTTTTCCTGTTTCTATTTTTTCCCTATCTGGCATGACAAAGACTATTTCTGAGTAATCTGTGGCAAAAATCAATAAAAACTGAAGATACTGTTTGTCTAAATTTGCTGTTACAGACCTCACAAAAGAAGGAGTTAAAGTAGTTGTTTCTATTAGAAAAACAGGTAATTTCCCATCAAAATTCAGGACCGCATAAATCTCTTTTATCCTTTGTTCATCTTCTTTTTTAAAATCAAAAGTGGATTTTTTTCTCTTATAAGAAGAATCAAGAACTTTTTCATTGGTATAATTTAATTTTCTGAAGAGTTCATAAACATCTTCTGCAGAGTCTATGTTTCGTAAAAATTCTTTTAAGTCCTCTTTTGAAATCATGATTAAAAGAATATTTCGTCCTTTTTATTCATTCCTTTTCTTTTCATCTATTAGCTTCTTAACCATCACTTGTAACATCTATTACTTTTCGTATGTCCTAAAAAGCCAATTCTGTTTCACTGCCAAAAAACCTAATCCTCAGCGTCAAATTTGTTTAATTCGTCTTCTAGCTGCTTCTCGCTAGATTCTAGGAGCTGTTTGATATATTTAGCAGTTTCATAAGCATTATTCTGAACAAGCTTGTTGGGAATTCTTAATGTGAAATATCCTTTTTTGAAGGAGTAATATGTTCTTTTCAAGTCCGCAAGGGCTTGTTTTTCACTAAAATTATGTTGTCCACCATCTACTTCTATGTTTACTTTCAGTTTTGGAATTGCTATGTCTATGTGTTTATGCTTGTCCCATTGCTCAAGCTTTGCATCAAAACCCATTTTGATAAGAATTTCATATAATTTTGTTGCTTCAGGAGTTGACCTTTCCTTCTTCTTTTGAAACTTTTGCTTACAAATCTTAAAGATAACATAAAGAATGGAAATTCCTTGATTGACGATTCCAAAGTGGCTGGAGACAAAGCCTTCAACTGGAACGCTCAATTCCCTGATGTTTTCATGGAAGGTGGTTTCGATATTGTTATAGGAAATCCGCCTTATATAAGAAGTCAGATGTTGAGTCAGAGTGATAAAAAACATTTTGAGAAAGTTTATGCTTCTGCTTCAAATCAATATGACATTTATATTTTGTTCATAGAAAAGGCAATTTTAAATTTGAAGAAAAACGGATTAATAGGATTTATCACTCCAAATAAATTTTTGGTGTCAGATTATGGTTTAAAATTAAGGGAATTTGTTTTTAGTAATACTAATGTAAAATATATCTTAGATGTTTCCCAACTTGAAGTTTTCAAGGGAATTGGGACTTATCCGGTTATTTTTGTCTTGGAAAAAAACAGCAAAAAAGAGAAAATAAACATTATAAGAAACATAAAAGAGGAACAGGATTTTGGTAGAGATTTTAATTATGAGGTTCTAGATAGAGATAGTATTGAGAGACATGATAAGAAAATTATTTCCTTAGAAGCAGGAGAAACAAATAAACCCATACTAGATAAAATAGAGGGGAGTTCCGAGTTTTTGGGGGAGATAGCTGATGTTTATAGAGGAGTTATAGTTCCTAATCAAGAAGATTACATTTCTAAAGATGGAGGAATTTCTTCTAAAAGGGCAATAAGAGGGAGGGATATTAAGAGATACAATCACAAATGGAAAGGAGAATACATTAGGTATGATAAAAAACTTAGTATTAAAAAATCTGAAAAATTTGATGGAGAAAAAATAATTTTGCCTAGAACGGTTCTAAATTTAATAGCAGATTTAGATAATGAAAATTTAAACTTGATTGATAGAGTTTATTATATAAAAATAAAAGACAAAAAAGTTGATATAAAATTTTTACTTGGATTGTTAAATTCTAAATTAGTAGACTTTTATTACAAAAGTTATTTTGGGGCTTCACATCTTCAAGGGAACTATTTGGATTTAAAGGGTGTGGATTTAGTTAAGATTCCAATCAGACTTCCATCAAAATTCCAAGATCAAAAAATCATCTCCTTTGTCAACCAAATGCTCTCTTTCCAGAAAAAACTTCATGAAGAAAATCCTTCTGGAAATGAAAAAGAAGGATTAGAACGACAAATTAAAAATGTTGATTATGAAATAGACCAAGAAGTTTACAAATTATATGGAATTACAGCCGAAGAACAGAAGATAATTGAGGAGAGTTTGAAATGAAAGAGTATGAAACTAACCTGAAAGGAGAATTTTTAACACGCCAGGAGGAGATAAACATTATATATGAAGGTCCCTCTTTTGAAAAGAGAATGGAAATCTCTAATCTGACTTCTCAACTTAAGTCTACAGAGTTAGTTATTCGAGAGGTGATTTCAGAATTATACAAACAAAAGAAATTTAAAAAACCAGAAGAAGTTAAGATATACCTTCAATTAAGAAAGGGTTCGTTCCAAGAGATAATATCTGTAATAGTCAACAACCCTTTAATCGCTGGAGTAATTAGCGCGACTATTGTTGCATTGTTTACTCATTTTCTAGACAAAAAGAAAGAACCTCTATTAAGCATTAATATTCAAAACCTTACAAATAACTACTTTTTAGCTAAAAATCTTAATCAGATAATAGCGCCGCTAGAACTAGAAAAGGATCACGTCAAGATAATTTCTTCAAACCCCTCCATCAAAACGTCTATTTCTTTAAAAGAGAAGAAAATTATGAGAGATTCTTTAAAGAAACTCAAACAGATGGTAGCCATAGAAATATACGAGGAAGAATTTTTTGGATATCTTTCTGTAATAGACATTGACAGGCAAAAGTATGGGTTTACATTAGAAGGAACAGATAGACACATACCAATAATTTTCGATGACAAACCTTCTCTAAGAGAGATTAAAAGAATTCTTGGATTTAGGCTAAAGATAAAGGCAAGAGCTTCTTACGAAGAAAAAGAATTAAAGAAATTAGAAATAAGAAGCTATGAAATAAAAAGGAGAAAGAGCTTAAAAGATTTTGGAAGGTAAGAGTGAAGTACAATAATTGTTAAAAACAAGTAAAGAGAATCATTTATGATGCTCCAAAGACAGTTTGACGAGATAATTAGACCATTCAAACCTATTCAAGTGGGTAACCTTCTTAAGGAAAATCTATTTTTTATTCCAGCAAATCAAAGAGTTTATTTTTGGAAAGAAGATAGACTTAGAGAGCTGTGGGAAGACATTTTAGAGATTATGCAGGAGAGGTCTAAAGGTAGTGAAGATGTATATGAAATTTATCATTTTTTAGGGCCAATGTTTTTTATTCCTTCTTCAGAAAAGCTTAAAATTTTGGATGGTCAGCAAAGAATAACAACTTTAACCATATTTTTTAGAGTTATTTATGACCTTCTAGACGAAATAAGGGAGGAGGGAAGACTTTCAAGCAGATCTACTGAAACTTATGGTGAAATAAAAGAACGTCTTTTTTTGAAAAAAGATGGTAAGATCACAAGAAGAGTCGAGTTAGGAGAAAGAAATGATTCCGTTTATAGAGTTTTGTTAGAGTCTACTGACCATCCTCTTGACAAGTTAACAAGAACCTCTGGTAAAGAGTTCACTAAGACTGAAAACAGATTAGTAAACTGTTACAGGTTTTTTCTTAATAGCATCTATGGATATTTATATAAAAAAATTTATGAAAAAAATCCTACGGACAAAATTGATAAAGAAGGTCTTAAATCCTTATTAAACACTTCTAACACTCAAGAAATTTTAATCAGTTTTTTTGAGAATATTAATCAAGGGCTCTACGTTTTGCACGTTTCTGTCCCTTCTGAAGACATAGCTTATAAAATGTTTGAAACATTAAATCAACGAGGAGAGAAACTTCTTGTAATAGATCTGTTCAAAAACTTTCTATTTGACAAATTTAAGGGCGTTGTTGAAGAAAAAAAGATTAAAGACTTCTGGAAAAGTTTAATAGAAACAGCTGACGAAGAGGAAAAACTTAAATTTTTTGTTAGACATTTCTGGTTATCAAATTATAAGTTTGTTAGAGAGAAAAACCTTTTTAGTTCAATTAAGCAAGAAATAGATCTTTTAAGAACTGAGGATGACTTCAGGGATTTTTCGGTTCAGGTATTAGATGAAGCTAAAATATATTTTGCCTTGAGGAACCATAAGGACCTAATGTGGGTCAATAAGCCAAGGATAGCGAGTATAATTGAAGAGCTAAATTATTTAGGATTAACTCAGCATTTACCTTTACTTTTATCAGCAACCGTCTTAATGGAAGCTAATAAAATTACACTAAGCCAACTAGAAGAACTTGCTGAGAGTTATTTATTTTTTGCGGTAAAGAAATTTATGTTTTTAGGTGAAAGTCCTAGTGAGTTTGAGGAGGAACATAGCAAATTAGCAAAAAACTTGAGAGAAAATAAAGTTGATATAACTCATGTTGTTTTTAGGTTAAGAGAAATTTCTCCTTCGTCAGAATCAGTTCATCTTAAAATTATCGGTTTAGAATTGAAAACAAAACACTCCAGATATTTCTTAAGTAAGTTAAATGATTCTTTTTGTAGTGAACTTCAAAAAAGTTGGAAGAATAATCCAACAGTAGAACATATTATTCCAAAAAGGCCAGAAGAACAGTGGAAAATTAAACTGGAAGAAAAAAACATTGATCATAAGAAAGTAATAAATCGGCTAGGAAATCTAACAATTTTAGGTGTATCTGAAAATCAAGAGTTAGGGAACATTAATTACTCACAGAAAAAACAAAAATATTTAGAATCTGGTTTACCAATTAATTTGAAAACATTTAAAGAACTTAACGACTTTGGAGAAGATGAAATAAAAATAAGAGAAGAAAAGATGTTAGAAATGATAAAAGAAAAAAATCTTTGGGGTTTATAGATAACTTTTAAAGTAGAGTTAACTAACTATTTAAAGAGGATGAAACTCCCAACATTTCTTAAGTGGGCAGGTGGAAAAAGGCGAATAATTGATCAGATAGTTCCGACTTTCCCTAAGAAAGTAAGTAGATATTTCGAGCCCTTCCTCGGAGGGGGCGTGATGTTCTTTTATGTCAAAAAAGTGTATAACCCAGAATATTGTGAAATTTCGGACATAAATAAAGAGTTAATTGATGCTTATATTGCAGTTAGAGATAATCCTCAAGAGCTAATGAATTTTCTTAAGTATTTTAGAAAACAGAATTCTGAAAAGTATTATTATTCTTTGAGAAAAAGATTCAATCAGAATAAAATATTAGGATTAAGGAGGGCAGCGGCTTTTATTTATTTGAATAAAACTTGTTTTAACGGACTTTATAGAGTCAATTCTAAAAATGAATTCAATGTTCCTTGTGGAAAATATGAATCTCCGCCTATTTTTGATAAAGAAGTGATTCTTGAGGCCAGTAATCTACTCCAAGGTGTCAAGATTAAACATCAAGATTACAAAGCAATTTTGCCTAGAACGAGGAAAGGAGATTTAGTATACTTAGATCCCTGTTATGATCCTCTCAAAAGAACAAGTTTTGCAAATTATACTCCTAAAAGATTTTGTGAAGAAGATAGGGTGGATTTGGCTAAATTTATGGGTCGACTTAGAGATAAAGGGGCAGAGATTAGACTAAGTAACAATGACATTCCTGAAGTTAGAGGAATCTATGTGAGTTATGAAATCCTTCCTATTTTTGCTCCAAGAAGTATTAATTCAGTAGGAAGTCAAAGAGGAAATATTCAAGAATTATTAATAATAAACAGGAGGTAAAAATGCCTTACAAAGTTAAAGCAAAATGTCCACATTGTAAAAAAACGGCGGATGGAAAAGAGGAGTTAGAAAAACTTTTTGGATGGAGAAAAGTTGGAATTAAGAAAACTATTCCTCAATCTTATTGTAGAGTGTGTAGAAATAAATATCCCGAGTTAAAGAATAAGAAGTAATCAGACCCTTCCCACCCCCACAATCTTTAAAAAAAGCGATTAATAGCATAAAGGTATGGCCCTAGAAAGATTAA
>ERZ1292625.1974-Hain-H41-01um-R1-1974-length-20862-cov-4_pt1 | contig 19013 bp, 23 predicted proteins | sample MGYA00564400_ERZ1292625 | MGnify/ENA primary metagenome ERZ1292625 (study PRJEB36523, sample SAMEA6512639) | groundwater metagenome | collected 2019-01-08 | study: AquaDiva: Metagenomics assemblies of 32 groundwater samples
CGGCAGCGGAAGCTCTTGCCCAAGGAGGGATCATTATCTATCCCACGGACACCATTTATGGCTTTGGAGTGAATGCGCTTGACCCCGAAGCACTAGTGCGTCTTCGTCATCTCAAGGTACGGGAACAAAAGAAACCAGTGTCTATTTTGGTGCCCACAATTGGTCATATAGAACGCTACGGAGAACTCTCTTCTGAAGCCCGCGCAATTGCAGAACGTCATCTTCCCGGTGCGCTCACGCTGGTGCTCCCGGCAACCAAGCATGCACCAAAAGAGGTGCTTCTTAACGACGCAGTTGGTATTCGCGTCCCTGGCGACACATTCTCTCGCGCGCTCGGCGCTGCCTTTGGTGGACCTATTACGTCTACGAGTGCCAATCGCGCAGGAATTCCGACGCCTAGAGACATTCAAAGCATGATTGAACACTTTGGTCCTGATATTGAACACGTGTCTGTGATCATTGATGGAGGAGAGTGCAGTGGAGGTGTGTCTTCGACCGTGATTTCATTTGCACATGGAGATACTCCACGCATTCTTCGTGAAGGGGCGATTCCTCGCAGCGAGCTTGGGTGCTAGTAAATATTCTCTGCGGGATACTTCGCCCCACGAAGAAGGAAGTGTGTTTCGATCTCTTTGAACCCGAAGGCCTCGTTGAAGTATTTGATAATAAAATCGTTATCCATTCCGTTTTTGCAGGTGTAAACGTCTGCGGAAGCGAATCCGCGCTTAGGGAACGTGTGAATGCTGATGTGACTTTCGGCAATAGTAACCACCCCAGTCCATCCTCCAGGGTCTTTAATGTCGTTCCCATCTGAATGAAAGACTTCCGGCTCAGTCATTTTATGCATACCAAGAAGCTCCGGAAGCTTATCAAGGAAATCAAATACAACCTGTTGGTTATCAAGCTGCGTTTCGTTCCCGCCGTATCCATCCAAGGTTAGGTGTTCACCAAAATGTTGTGACATTGAGGCGAATGATAGACCCCGTCTGAGGGTTCTACGTGGTTTATCCCCAGTTAGGTGCCACTCTCCCAGTCTGAAAGATATTTCTGTTGCTCAGGAGTAAGTACATCAATGGTGATGCCCATTGCAGAGAGTTTTAAAGTGGCAACCGTCTCTTCTATCTCTTCTGGTACCTCGTATACCTGAGGGGAGAGCGTTTGTGTCGCCATCCATGCGGCCGAGAGGGCTTGCGTCGCAAAGCTCATATCCATCACTGATGCGGGGTGTCCTTCTGCGGCCGCAAGATTTACCAAGCGTCCTTCAGCAAGAAGGTTAATACGGTTTTTACCAAGGAGGTACTCATCTACTGACGGACGTACATTCTCACGAACTGATGCTGCGGCATTCTTGAGCGTGGCGACGTCAATCTCTACATCAAAGTGTCCGGTGTTTGCAACAATCGCCCCATCTTTCATACGCTTTAAATGTTCAAGGCGGATAACATGAATGTTACCCGTTGCCGTGCAAAAAATGTCGCCAATCGGTGCAACTTCTTCCATGGTCGCCACACGGAACCCATCCATAGAGGCTTCAAGTGCTTTGATTGCATCTACTTCAGTCACAATCACCTGTGCCCCCATACCACGCGCACGAAGTGCAAGTCCGCGCCCGCACCAGCCATACCCTGCAACCACAAACACTTTTCCCGCGAGGAGTACATCTGTTGCACGCACGATGCCATCTAGTGTTGACTGCCCAGTGCCATACCGGTTATCAAACATGTTCTTGGTTTTTGCATCATTCACGGCGACGATTGGAAATTTGAGTGCACCATTCTTTGCCATGGCACGAAGGCGAATAACGCCCGTCGTCGTTTCTTCAGTGCCGCCCACAATAGAAGGAATAAGTTCTGGATGTTCTTTGTGGATCGTAGAGACGAGGTCTGCACCGTCATCCATGGTGAGATGTGGGCTGTAGGAGATAACTTTCTTAAGATGTGCAAAGAAGGTATCACGATCTTCTCCTTTCTTTGCGTATACAGGAATGCCGTGATCCTTCACGAGAGTGGCCGCAATATCGTCTTGTGTTGAAAGGGGATTAGACGCGCAGAGAATCACATCCGCTCCTCCTTCTTTAAGGGTGCGCATGAGGTTCCCGGTCTCAGCAGTGACATGGAGACACGCCGCAAGGGTCTTTCCTTTGAATGGCTTTTCTGTCCGGAAACGATCACGAATCGCACGGAGCACTGGCATGTCGTTATCTGCCCAAGCGAGACGCTTCGCGCCTTCGATCGCAAGATCAGTGTTAGTAATGTCGTAGTTCATAGTTACATAGGGAAGGGTGAAAGGTAGGTATCTTCGTAACGAGCCTTCAGTTCATCAAGGGTAAAGCGATGATTTTGTGTACCATAGCACTCCACGGCATAGGCGGCTACTGCGCTCCCTACTTGCGCGGCTTCCCGTGGGGAAAGGTTATCAGCAAGTGCACGCATGAAGCCTGCACGGTACGCGTCGCCTGCACCGGTGGGGTCTACTACTGATGTTGCCGTAATAGCCTCTATGTGGAAGGCATCGTCACGAGTACGAATGCGTGATCCTGCGCCACCAAGTGTGACGACAAGTATTTCTGTTTCAGAAGCAATGCGCTCTTCGTCCCAGCCAGTTTTTTCCATCACGAGTGCAAATTCATAGTCATTCACGAGAAGTGCGCGTGAACCAGAGATTGCACTTCGTAGTTCATCTGAAGATAAACTGGTGGTTTGCTGTCCGGGGTCAAAAAGATAGGGAATATTTGATTCTTTGAATTTCACTGGGAACTCACGCATGTCTTCTACTCCAGTGGGTGCGACAATCGCGAGCGCGACGTCATTAAAATCAATATCGTATGTGTAGGGCTTTGCATCTGCGCCGTGCGAGAACGCGCCGATCTGATTATTCCCCTCATCAGTAATCACGTAGAACGACGCGGTTGGTACATCGCCATAGACTTGAATCGGGGTGGTGGCCACTCCTTCTTCTTTGAGGTGTTCCTCGTAGCGCGCAAAATCATTCCCTGCAGTTGAAAGCACGACAGGAGAACCGCCAAGTAGGGCAAGAGTGTACGCGATGTTCCCTCCGCATCCACCAAACTCTTCTTTCGGGGGAGTGACTGAAAAACACACATTTATAGTATGGAGCGCATCTTTGAGAAGATGCTGCTCAAATCGTCCTGGGAACACCATGATTCGGTCGTAGGCCAAGGACCCTGCAACAAGGAGGCGGCGCATAGTTATAGGTATTTTACCACTTGGCAGGAATTAGAACGATACGTTGCGTATCTGACGAGTAAGAAATTCTATGGGAGCGAAATCGTCGTTAAGGATAGAAACGGAGGAAAGGAGCCTACTCAACGCGAGAGAGGTTGAGTCTACCTCTCTCGCGTTGAGTAGGCTCTATGGGCGGCAGTCTATATATTCGCCAGCGCAAGATTATGCATTCCATTGGTAGCCATCCGCGTAAGGCAGGGCGCATATCCACACTTGCTATGATATATTAGTATATGCTAATATATTATTTATGACACTTAAAACCCTTTGCAAGGCTTTTGGTAATCCAGAACGGGTGCAGCTCGTAGAATGCCTTGTACGCGAGGCAACGGTGAGTGCACTACTTAAGAAATGCGCTCTTAGCCAGAGTGCGCTTTCCCAGCACTTGGCCGTTCTTCGTCGTTCGGGCGTGATTACGGCGCGCAAAAAAGGGAGGCACGTCTATTACAAAACATCTTCAGCAGCGTATCTACGTTTGGCACAAAGCGTTCGTACTCTTGCACATCACATATGAAACACATAACCGTTGACTCATTTAAAGAAGTAATTCTCGCAGAAGGGAACAATCCTTTTGTTGATTTCATCAACGTATGCACCTCTGCTGAATATAAAGAGAAACATATTCCCGGGGTTCGTTCAGTTCCGCTGGACGAAATTGAACGACACCTTGATGAGTTTAGGGACAAGAAGACGGTGTATGTGCATTGTCGGTCAGGACGTCGGGGTGTGACGGCAATAGAGACACTCACCGCTCTCGGGGTACAGGCAGAGTTGGTGAACGTAGAGGGTGGGATTCTCGCATGGGAAGAAGCAGGACACGAGATGGGGTCACCTGCCACGTGTATGCCGTGGGATCAGTGATCAATTACTCACGCTATTCTCACACTATGAACACAAACCTCGTGGTGCATCCACTATTTGATTCGGACTCTCATACGATCTCTTACGTCATCTGGGATAAAGAGACACGTCGTGCGGCTATTATTGATTCCGTGCTTGATTACAACCACAAGAATGTGGAGACGAGGACTGACCTTGCTGACCAGATCATTGACTACATTCGCGCAAATGAGTTGGTGAATGAGTGGATTCTTGAGACCCACATGCACGCAGATCATATTTCCGCCTCTTCATATCTAAAGGAGAAGGTGGGAGGCAAGAAAGCAATTGGAAGTGCAGTTACCATCGTGCAGAAGTATTTGAAAGAGGTGTTTGATTTGAATGATCAGTTCAAGACAGACGGCTCTCAGTTTGATGTTTTGTTTGAGGATGGGGAGATCTTCTCTCTTGGAACGATTTCTGCGAAAGCCGTGCATACGCCAGGACACACCCCTGCGGATATGGTGTATGAGATAGGTGGTGTTCTTTTTTCCGGGGATACTTTGTTTGCTCCTGATATGGGCACTGCACGCTGTGACTTCCCTGGAGGTTCCGCAGATACGATGTACGATTCTGTACGACGAGTGCTTGAGAGCTACTCTGATGACACCATGCTCTATCTATGCCACGACTACCCTGAAGGGAAAGAGCGAAATCTTCAGTATATGACGACCGTGGGCGAGGAGCGGAAGAAAAACATTCATATACGTGATGGGATATCCAAAGACGAGTTTGTCACTCTGAGAACTGCGCGCGATAAGGTCCTAGATTTGCCAGCATATATGTTCCCGTCGGTTCAAATCAATGGCAATGCTGGCTCAATCGTGCCAGGAGAGTTTATTAAGCTCTCATACAACAAACGAGTGTTGTAATAAATGTGACCCCACGGGGAATCGAACCCCGATTTACGCCGTGAAAGGGCGCTGTCCTAACCGTTAGACGATGGGGCCGTCTATTGCTTGGCTATCCTAGCACTATTCTGTACCAAAATGCTAGGATGCGCGGTACGGAGAGGTGGCTGAGTGGTCGAAGGCACCTGACTCGAAATCAGGCGTGCCCGAAAGGGTACCGTGGGTTCAAATCCCACCCTCTCCGCAGATTGAAACTTCTTGTTCCGAAAGGATTTTCATAAAGGTTTTCCAGAGGTGGTTTGTGCGGTTGCATAGTAAGATAACCGCATGAGTGACAATCTTCCACAGTACATTGAAGATCGCTATGTAGGCGGTGCAACTAAACGTGAGGTTGAAAAAGAGCTTCGCACTGCAGGTTGGAAGAAGGCAGACATCAAGATAGCGTTAAGACAAAGCCCCTACGCGTCTCCTCTATCTTCAGCCTCTATGGTTGCTGCAGCCCTTGGAATAGTGATCCTGACTGTAGGGACTTTCTTGGTGACTGCCGCGATGCAACAACAAGGAGCACACCTTCCAATCCCTTCAGACTGGACGCATGCGCCCCTTTCACACGGTGGGGAGCCTGCACTTTCAAATCCAGAATTCTTTGCAACGGTAAAACAAGATTTTATTGAAAAGAAGTCCGATCTCATTGAGGTAGATCTCTCTGCGATGACGTTGAATGTCTACAAGGCAGGTGAGCTCGCGTTCTCTGTCCCAATCATGACGAAAGGCAAGGAAGGATCCTGGTGGGAGACACCAGCAGGTCTCTACGCGATTACTACCAAGGAAGAGTCGCATTTCTCAAGCTTTGGGAAAGTGTACCAACCATGGAGCATGGCCTTTCAAGGAAACTTCTTTATTCACGGCTGGCCGTACTATCCGGGTGGAGAGGCAGTGGCCAGCACCTATTCGGGTGGATGTGTCCGTCTTTCTACTGAAGACGCAGAGAAAGTATTCAATCTCGTAGACGTCGGCACGCCGGTCCTTGTGTTTGAAGAAGATTTTTCTTCGGATGATTTCTCATATTCTAGCCTCTCTGCACCGCTTTCTGCAGGAAGCTATCTCACCGCAGACCTAAAGAACAATCAGGTCTTCTATTCAGAAGAAGCGGAGAAGGTGGTACCGATTGCATCCATTACCAAACTCATGACCGCCCTTGTCGCGACGGAGTATCTTAACCTTGATACCGTTGCGGTGGTTTCGAAGGAGGCGCTTGTCTACACCTCTATTCCACGCTTTAAAGTAGGAGATGAAATCAGCATCTATCAGCTCCTTTTTCCACTCCTTACCGAGTCTTCAAATGAAGCAGCAGAAACGATTGCGCGACACTATGGTCGCTTCTTGTTCATTGAGCGAATGAACGACAAAGCTAAAGCAATTGGAATGACCCATTCGGTGTTTGTGGACCCTTCGGGCGCCGATGCAGGAAACGTCTCAACCGCAGAAGATCTTTTTATGCTCGCGAAGTATGTCTATAACAACCGAAGCTTTGTGTTTAATATCACGTCAGGAAATCTGAAGGGAAGCGCGTATGGCGCAAGTGTGTTCACCGACCTTCGGAATCTTAATCATCTCGTATCGCATAAATACTTCTTTGGCGGAAAGGTGGGGCAGACGATTGTAGCAAAGGAAACTGATCTTTCGGTATTTGAAGTCCCGGTGGAAGGAGAAATACGACCTCTCGCATTGATTGTGCTTGGATCTGACAACTCAGAGCAAGATACCTCGTATCTTTTGAATCAATTCTTGGAGCGCTACGCGAAGCCATGAGTTCCCTCTATTTCTTTGGATAGTCAGTCCACAGATCCCAGACGTGTGTCGCCACATTCACTGGTTCTCCTTCAAAAGGAGTGTGGTGGAGGTTAATCCAGGGGAGTGAGTTTGCTTCAATAAAGCCCCAGGATTGTGAGTCTGCTGAGATGAGAGGATCTTTAATAATCAAATCAAAGCCGACGATAGGGAGATCGGTCAACACGGCTGCCTGTTCAATAATAGGAATAAACGAAGGATGAATAGTGCGTCCGTGTTCGCGGTTACTTCCACCCCAACTAAATCCTGCGCGGAAAATAAGTGGAAGGGAGTGTCCCTCTTAAAGTACGGAGTCGGGAGTATATCCATGACGTGCGATATATCCGATATGTTCTGACGACAATACGATGTCACTCACCCCTTTCTGCTTCGTCTTATTTTTTTGCTCAATGAGTACCGCTATGGTGTCTACGCCGTTACCGATAACCGTTGGATACACGGACGCTAAGAATCCAACAAGCTTCCCATCCACACAGGTTGCACGGGCTAAATTACCCTCCAGATGCTCCTCTACACTCACCATGGTGCATATCTGCTGTGCGCTTCTAAACGCCTCTTCTAGCTCAGTTTCCGTTCGTACATGAGGAAACGTATGGAATCCGTTGGAACCGTAGCGAGGTTTGACGCAGATAGTTCCGAACTCTTGTAATACCTTCTTTGCAGTATGCAGGGAACCTGTACCGATACTTCGTGGAGTAGGGATGTTTGCTTTACGGAGGAGTGTCTTAAATGAAATCTTGTCATCCACATGCAGTGCCTCTTTCTGTTTTTTGGGAGGGGTAGGGAGGCTATCTACAAAGTATGTGTGTCCATTAATATGAATCCGGTACGTATCTCTTTGTGTCCCAAAAAAATACAGTTGTTCCATCGGAATACCACGACGTTTTGCGTCTTCCCACATTACTCGCGAGCGGGCACTGGTAACCCGAGTTATGTCATCGGAAAGCGTAAGAAATCCAAATGCGCGACCCACCATAAACATCACATGTGCCAAGAGGGACACGGCCCATTCTCCAATACCCGAGAGTGTGCGTACTATCCACGTGTTGCGTGATCCTGCAAAGAACAGGGCAAGCATGTCACCCGAGTTAGAAATCCAGAGAGCAGTATGGTTGGTTGAAGAACCTGCACATGCGTCACAGTGGCGGAGGAAAGATGAGGACATTGCTCTGGAGTATACCTTCTGTCCTAAAAGACAAAAGGCCCCGGAAGGGCCTTTTGGACGAGAACTAATGACTTCCTCCAATCATAGGTTTGTATAGATTAGGAACAACACTCATAGTGTACACCTTCCGAAAATGGTTAAGAAAACATGAAGTGGATATCCAAAAAGGGGTATTGAACAACCCCCTTATTTGGTATACTTACGGGACCGGTCGAAACTCATTGCCAGCCACTAAACAGGTGGCTTTATTGTTACTCAGTAAAGCCACACCCACATACTATGGATGACAACATGATGGCCCCAGCAGGGGACGACGTAGAGCAGGACGCTCCTGTAGAGGAGACTGAAACTCCAGCTCCCGAGGAGCCAACGGCGTAAGCCAGGGTTTCTATTAAAAACCGCTCATACTGAGCGGTTTTTAATTTAGCGGGCCTTAAGCCATATGTAGATGTCTTCCAGCGCTTTCACCGCATCTCCGGCAGCGATGTTGTTTTGGTGGTAGAGTTCGTCAGTACAATCACCCGCAGCCCATACTCCTTCTACTGAAGTCTTCTGATTACGAGGATCAGCGATGACGCGACCGAACTTATCCATCGGAAGAAGACCCTTTGCAAAGTCAGTGTTTGGAATCACCCCGATCTCTACGAATACACCGGTGACAGGAAGAATGGTGCGCTCTTTTGTTTCTACGTTCTCAATCACTACTCCTGAAACAAACTTTTCTCCGAGTACTTCTATTGGCTGAGTGTTTGGAAGTCCGATCATGTTTGGATGTGCAAGCACTTTGTTTACGGTAATCGCATCAGCGGCGAAGTCTTTGCTGCGGTGTACGAGGGTGACTGACTTAGTGTACGCAAGAAGCTGTGAAGCCGTCTCAAAGCCCGCATTTCCACCACCAACCACCAGTACGTCCTGTCCAGAAAATAGAGGACCATCACAGGAGGCGCAATACACCACTCCTTTGTTTTCAAACTGTGCGGCACCAGGAATATCAAGCTTGCGACGTCCTGCGCCTGAAGCCACAAGTACTGAACGTGCCTCGTAGCTCTTTCCGGCATCAGTCGTTGCCTTAAAGCCCTCACCACTCTTCTCAAGCTTCGTGACATGCTCTCCCTCAGCAATCTCTACAAACTCTCCCTTGTAGGCAAAGAGGTGCTCCTTAAGAGACTTGGCAAGGTCAGTGCCTGGAATACGAATAGTGCCGATCCAGTTTTCAATACCCTCAGAGACGGTAGACTGGCCACCGAACTCAGCGGCAATCACAGTCGTGGTGAGCTGCTTACGAGCGGCATAGACGCCTGCAGCGACTCCTGCAGGACCGCCGCCAATGATGATGAGGTCTTTCATAGTTGAGGGATTATAACAGAAAACCCCGCAGTGAGCGGGGTGTTCATAAAGAAGGATTATTTCTTGTTCCGACGAAGGAAGGAAGGAATGACACCGAAGCCGTCATCTTCTTCTACGACCGGAGTGACCGGACGTGGCTCTTCGCGTTTTTGCGGAGTAGCGGTCACAATCGGTTCCTCTTTCTTCTTTGGGGCTTCTTCTACAGGTTCCTCCTCACGCTTTACCATGTCGTTGTAGATCTTGCCACGAGTGTCACTCTGCTCCTTTGGAGTGAGAGAGAAGAGAGAACGTTCTGCCATACCCATACCGCCTGGCTCGCCTGCACCTTCTGGGAAGCCGGTGGCAATGACGATGATACGGATCTGACCCTTCTTAAGCTTCTCATCGCGCATGATACCGAAGATAACCTTGGCGCTCTTATCAACGGACTCAGACACAACCTTAGCTGCCTCCTGCACTTCAAGAATACCGAGGTCCTCATTTCCTGCGACCACGAAGAGTACACCTTTGGCGCCTGCGATAGAGACATCAAGAAGTGGAGAGTTAACGGCCTGCATTGCTGCTGTCTCTGCACGCTTGTCGCCATCGGCAATACCGATACCCATAAGGGCAGGACCTGCACCTTCCATGATGGCCTTAATGTCGTTAAAGTCAGTGTTGATTTCACCGGGGGTGGTGATGATGTCAGAGACACCTTCTACTGCCTGACGAAGGATCTCGTCACACAGTGCAAAAGCGCTCTTGGCGGTGGTATTTGGCTCCACAATCGCAAGGAGTTTGTCGTTGGGGATGATGATGAACGCGTCTACCTCCTTCTTGAGTTCAGAAAGACCACGATCAGCGATGTCTTTGCGCTGCGCACCTTCAAAGGAGAATGGGCGAGTGACCACTGCAACGGTGAGTGAACCCATTTCTTTAGCGATCTTTGCGATCACGGCTGAAGCACCGGTTCCCGTTCCTCCACCCATACCACAAGTGATGAAGACCATGTCTGAGCCCTGGAGTGCTTCCTGGATTTCCTGGCGGGTCTCTTCTGCGGCACGGCGACCAAGATCTGGATTCATACCAGCACCAAGACCACGAGTGAGGTTCTTTCCGATGTGGATCTTGCGCTTGGCGAGAGAACGGTGAAGGTCCTGGGCATCCGTGTTAATGGCAATAAACTCAACCCCCTTCACCTTGGAGTTGATCATGTGATTCACGGCGTTCAATCCTGAACCGCCGACACCGACGACCCGAATGCGGGCGAAGGTCTCAATTTCCGGCACAACGCGCTTAGACATAATGAATATTTGTAACTGCTAACAGCTTACCCCCGTAAACTAGGCATCATCATAACAGGGTAGAACGGTTTGCAAAGGTTGACCCTTTGTCAATACTGTTCCTTAATATTATGGAAGGAACTGACGGAAAAAGCGAGACAAAGACCCCTTCATTTCCTTGAAGGATGCTTTCTGAGAGGACCCTGCGCGTGTCTCGCCCGTAAGACCCCAAAGGGAGAGGCCATACGCGATAGCCCAGGTTGCATCTTTCATCTTTGCATCGGCAGCCACACGAATGTCGGCGACTCGTGCGGGAAGTGCGAGCTGTGCACGCGCAATATCAACAATTGAATTCAAGCCTGCACCCCCACCTGACAAAATCACTCCTGCAGGAAGTGCGCCACGTTTTCCAATCGCTTTCAAATGTTTATCCACGTAGTCAAACATCGTCTTGCTCTTTGAAAGGGAAATATCGTCCACCTTCTTCTTTGGATACATGGCCCCCGAGAGGCGTCCGAGCTTGATACGCTCTGCGTCTTCAAGAGAGACGCGGAAGGCAAGCGCAAGCTCATCTGTAATATTGCTTGAGCCAACCGGGAACACCTTTACGGAGACAGGAACCCCTTCGTCATACACCACAATAGAGGTGGTTTCGGCTCCAATGTTCGCGAGCACACACCCTTTCATCTTCTGATCTTTGGCGAGCGTGACATAGGAGCCGGCAAGTGGAGACGCCATGCAATCTACGACTTCAATGTCGGCGTTCTCTACTGCGTTTGTAAGCGCGTCTACGTGACTTTCAAGGCAGGTTACAAAAAGGAACTCCGTTTCAAGACGTGTGCCTTTCATACCAACTGGTTCACCAAGAGACTTCACACCGTCTACGGTGTAGACAAGAGGAATCTCGTGAAGAACACGACGATTCAAAAAGGCAGGGGAGGCAGCCTGGCGAGCAGACTCCTGTGCCTTCTCTATATCAAGCTCAGTCACCTCAGCGTCTGCACGGGAAATAATCGCGGTACCACTTGCGCGTGTCTCATCAAGAGAGATACCGCCAATCGCAAGGAAGCCGGAACGAATGTTTACGCGAGCCATCTGCTCAGCCTGGCGCTTTGCCTTACGCACGCTCTCTGCGACATCCTCTACGTCAACGACGTAGCCCTGGCGCATACCTGCGGTTTCAGAGACCCCTGTACCAATGACGCGAAGGCCAGGGCCGTCAGTACCCTGCACCTCCTCTACCATCACGACCTTCGTTTGGTACGTGCCGATGTCAATGCCTGTTGAGATTCGTCGGGCCATGTGGGAATAGATACGAACCGGGCAAGGAGTGCCCGCTCTCGTTTCTCCATTGTAGTGCCGTGTCGCTCTCCTTTCAAATGCAATAATGCGTGGATAAACAATAATCCGACAAATGCGGTATACGGAAGGCCGTATTCAGGTGCCTGTGCTTTCGCTACTGAAAGACAAATAATCACCTCACCACTCTTTGAAGACGACTCGTACGAAAGCACATTTGGGACGTACGTTTTCTTTCTGAGTGTCTTGTTAAGACGCTTCGCTTCTTCAGGAGTAACAAAGACAAGCGACAATTCCCAGGTGGGGAGCACTGCCTTTGCAATCTTTGTAAAAGGAACACCCGGCACAGAGCGCCGGGTGAGATTTCGTGTGGAGAGACCCTTCATTGTCTCGGTTACTTCCTGCGACCGCGGGAAAGGGCTGCCGGATCAATCTTGCCCTGCTTCACATCCTCGTTGTACTTCACGCGGCGGGCGCTCTTGATGAGGGCACGGGCATGATCTACGTTCTTGGACTTCTGGCGGGCGTAGTAGCGGCGCTTACGAAGGGCGCGTACAAGGCCGAGGCCCTGGGCCCGGCGAGAGAAACGGCGAATAAGAGAGGCTGAACTCTCGTTCTTTCCGCGCTTCACTTCTACACGTACTGCATTAATCATAGTCCGAGGATACTAGCACGTAGGCCTCTACTTAGGCAACTGCCCGGAGCTGGTCTACCAACGAATCAAAGGAAATGGAGGTTTCGGAATGGCTGGAACGTTCGCGTAGGATTACCGATCGTTCCAGTGCCTCCTTACGGCCCATGATGATGAGGTAGCGAGGATTGGTCTCTTCGGCAAGCCGCATCTGCTCGGTGAGCGATTCTACGCCAATGGACTGCATCATAGGGATACGAGCCCGACGGAGATGATCGGCCATCTTCATACTCTCCCGCTTGGCTTCGTCGCCAATGTGCACAAACACAAAGCGAGGATTAGAGCGCTCCTTGTGGGGAGGGATGACCGCACGTGCATCCGTATTGATACGTACCACGGCACCCACAGAAGGCCCCGTTCCCTTAAAGAATTGCTTTGCAAGATCATGATAGCGAGAGCCCCATGCCTTCACGCGACCGTCAGGAGTCTCTAGAGAGAAGCAGATTTCAGTCCATGCGTTTCCACGAGAGAGCATAGATGGAGCAAGTTCATACGGAGTCTCGGTTGACTCAAGATATTCAAGAACAGATTCAAAGTGTTTGCGACTTGCCTCAGACAAGTGATCGGTCGGAGACGGGAGGCTGCCGCGCTCTTCGTCACCTTCAAGGAGTTCTGCAGCCTTAAACACATCATTCTTTGCGCAGGCCACACAATCCGCAGGAAGGGTTGGACCGTTCTTCCTAAAGAAGGAAGTGAGTTCACGTGCAAGACGTCCGCGTGTCTCTTTGTCTCCCATGGAGTTAATGCGAAGGATACCTTCTTCTTTTGAAAGATCGGCCATAAGAGAGCGCACGGCACGAATAAGGACGACGTCAGCAATCGCACGGTCTGCACCAATGGCATGGAACTGAATGATGATCTGCTTTGGTGCGGTGCGTCCTGCGGCAGCGTTCGTGTGCCAGAGGAAGAGTGGGCGACCAGGAGCAGGAGCGGCGCCCGAGTCACGTACCTGCTTCAAGAAGCCGGCAACTTCACGAGCCACAGGATCAAGCGCTTCAAGCTGAAGTGCATCAGGATATCCTCCGACGGTTTTCTGTCCGCGCTTTGCCACATGCTTAAACGGCGTGAAGCCGTAGTAGGTACCAATCGCGTGCGCACGCTTTACGACATCAATCGGTTCAAGTGTGGTACTCATTGAAGTTGTTGAATTGCACCCGGGAAGACATCAGCGTCTTCAAGCGGAAGGAGACGCAAGAACGCGCGGCCCATAATATTCTCTTCTGGCAGTGGACCCCAGACACGGGAGTCAGAACTCTTTGGACGGTTATCACCCATCACAAAGTACTGGCCAGCGCCAAGTGTGCGCTCAAGCGTGTAGGTCGCGTCTTCGGTGACGACGTAGGGCTCAGGAATGATGATTTCGCTTCCATCTACTTTCTCTACAGTCACTTCACCACGACTAATGCGTATGGTCTCTCCTGGAAGACCAATCACACGCTTAATGTAAAAGACGGAAGGATCGTTTGGATACTTAAACACCACCACATCGCCACGCTTTGGATCACCCAGGTGGTACGAGACTTCATCCACAATCAAGTAATCCCCGTTATCAAAGGTAGGGAACATAGATTCGCCGCGCACGACAAAGGGCTGCGCAACGAAAAAGCGAATAGGAAGGACAATAAGAACGACAAGGAGAACGAGGAGAATAACTTCTTTTGACACGTTTTGAGTGAAATCTTTCACGCGAGCAAAGAAGGACATTGGGAGCATTGTACGCGTCGCTTTTTCCGCGTCAACTTTTTGACGATCTGCTAGTATATCTCTTATGTCCTACGTCATCCTCGGTCTTGGCAATCCTGGTAAGGAGTATGAAAAAACCCGACACAATGCAGGGCGCATGTTGGTAGAGCTTCTTGGGAAGAAAGAAAATTTTCCTGAATTCACCCTCCGAAAAGCAGGCGGCGTGCCATCACTCGTCTCTGAAGGAAAGTTTGGGAAACAGAAAGCACTCCTCGCACTCCCCGAGATATATATGAACACTTCTGGGAAAGCGGCAAAAACCTTTGTGAAATCAAAGAAAGCTGCTGCAGATCTTCTCGTCGTGCGTGATGATATTGATTTACCGCTCGGTGTTATCAAAATGACCTTCGGACGCGGGGCAGGTGGACACCATGGTGTGGAGTCCGTAATGCGTGCAATCGGCACGAAAGAATTTGCACAGCTTAAGATCGGCGTGTCTAAGACAGGGAAGAAGAATCAAGCGAAGAAGCCGGGAAGCGACGATGGAGTGGTGAAGCTCGTGATTGGAAAGTTCGCACCTTCCGAAGAAGCGACACTCAAGAAAGTGCTTAAGAAAGGAGTAGAAGCTGCCACACTGTTTGTGACGGATGGATTAGAACGGGCAACGATGCACGCGAACACACGATAACAAAAAACACCTCGGAGTTCCCGAGGTGTTTTCTTTAGAGCGGATTATTTCTTCGCTGCTTTCTTTGGGCCAGTGTAGGCGAGCGTCATGCGCTGGTCCTTTGGTTCAAAGAGCTTGATGGCAAATGGGTAGCTTTTACCAAGCTCAAGCGTCTCGCGAAGCTCAACAGGGGAGGCGAACTCACTCATGTGCACAAGACCGGCAACGCCCTCCTCAATAGAGGCGAGTGCGCCGTGCTTGTTGTACTTGATGATGACTCCAGAGATTTCCATACCCTTCTTGTATTTCTCTGCAGCCGTCTTCCAAGGATTCTCCTTGAGTGCCTTGATAGAGAGGGAGATCTTGCCGTCCTTGATCTCAATCACCTTCACACGTACGGCGTCTCCCACCTTGAAGAGGACACGAGGATCTTCCACGAGGCCCCAATCAAGTTCAGAGATGTGCACGAGTCCTTCAAGACCCTGCTCAACCTTGACGAAGACACCAAAGTCAACGGCACCGGTGACTTCTCCGTCAACGACATCACCTACCTGGTACTTATCAACAAGGTTTGCTTTCTCTGCCTCTTCTTCACCGACACGCTCGGAGAAGATAAGCTTTGCTTCCTTCGGATCGGCCGTGATGATGCGAACGGCAAGGGTCTTGCCCGTAAGCTTCATAAGCTCACCAAAGATCTTTTCCTTGTCACCTTCTGGGACGCGAGGGTAGTGATCCTTATTAAGCTGGGACGCAGGGAGGAAGCCCTTGATACCCTGCCATGAAAGGATAAGGCCGCCCTTGTTTGCTTCCTCAACCTCAAGGTTGTAGATAGCCTGTGAGGCAATTGCCTGCTCAGCCTCGCTCCAGATAGCTGCCTGGCGTGCTTCCTTAAGTGAAAGCTCAATGTAGCCATCCTTTCCAGAGGGATCTACCACTTTTGCAGTGATGGTGTCACCAGGATTTGCCTTACGAAGCACATCAGCGGCGTTTAGGTATTCACGTCCGTAGATGATGCCTGAACCGAAGGGAGGGAGGTCCACATAGAGGCGACCACGCACAAGGGCGATGATCGTACCTTCTACCAAATCTCCTGCCTTAGGAGGGGTCTCGATTCTGTCCGCATACGCCGCCATTGGATGGCCCGGGTCTACAGTCAGGGTGGCAACAGGAATTGCCGCTGTTTTCTCTTCCATACTATTTATGACAAGCAGCGCCATGCGCTTCCGGGTATTAGAGGTTTCCCTCTAAGGGTTATTCCGGGAGCGGCTCATAGGCCACACGCTCGCACTGCGGGCGACTATAGCACGCAGGAGGAGAGGATGCCAGGGTTCGAGTCCTAGGCGGCCAGCGAGAGGTATACTTTCTCACATGTCCAAAGAGTATGAGGTCCCAGCATTTAAGGCGGTTCTTCGTGAGCACGTCGACCACGAAGGTCAAACTGATGATAGGAAACTCCTACAAATAGGTGATGACAAGAATCTTGTCGTGCGCCGCATGGTGTATTGGGAAGATGATGAAAAGGAAATGTTCGGAACTCTGCCGCCAGAGGAACGAGCGACATTCATGACACATGTTTTTTCGGAACTTCGAGATAAATACAATATTCCAGTTGTGCCGTTCCGGTTTGTAGTCGCCCTAGACGAAGAGAAACAAGAAACGCTTTTTGCTGTCGTAGATAACGTGACTCCAGTGGAAATGACTCCACAACAGAACGAGTCTAAGACGCTCGAATTACTAGAAAGACTTGTCGTCTATTACGAACAAAAGGCGGAGTCAGGAGCACCATTTCTTTGGGATATATCTGAAGACCGCCAATATGTATACGGAACGACAAAGGATAACCAGAATCCGGAACTGTATTTAGTAGATCTCGATCCTCATATACGGGAAGGCGCAAAAGCACTTATACACGAATTAGGGCAACTCAGGGGAGAAATTACGACCGCCTCGTGGAATTTTGAATCTGAAGAAAGCAGACCGTACACGAAACTCATAAAGCGTGTTGATACGCTCAGCGAACAGCTCGGACAGAGCAAAAAGTAAGAAAGGTTCCAACATCGTCCCAGACAACCAGCTTAATCTGCAGGTGTCTCTGCTTTTTCAAGCGTAAGTGGGTTTACAAGCCGTGCTGTTGAAGGTTGACCGAGAGGGCGCCTTGCCTTGCGATTTGATTGCACTATTTCGAGCTGAACCCAGCCACTGCTTAAGACAGTAGAAATTCTATGAACTACATTGTGCTTACCAATTACTCGTACATATGCGCCCACCCCTCCGAGCTCTCCTGCTTTTGCGGCGCGTTCTTCTGGAGAAGAGATCTTGCCTCGCGCGCCAGGATTTTCACGCCAAATCTTCGGAGTCTTATCCATTGTTCTAAACATTATAACTCGCCCCGAACACTTGCCGTATCATAGCGGTTCCAACATCGTCCCAGACAGCCAGCAAGGATATATACTATTTCTATGAGTTCAGAAACACTCGCGTCGGAAAAAGACCCTCAACCCATCAATTGGAATGCAATGCTTTGGAACAGCTTCTTGTTTGCACAGGGAGACGACCTTGCTCACGCAGAGATAATGAATTGGCTTGCTGCAGGACCTCTTAAGGGAACGCACCCGAAAAAGGAAGATTTCAATCTAAGTATGATTGCTCGCCAAGCTGGAAACCCCGAGGCCCATGTCTGGACAGAGGGTGCTGAATCTGTCGCATCAGGAAATGCGGACTGGATGATAGATATGATCAATGACCCGACCAAGCCGTATCTGTTGGAAATAAAATATGATCTTCGCGGTGGGACACGTGTATATCCCCGTGAGGAATTGCGTCACCCAGTAGAAAGTATGCTCGAGAAAGATGAATGGTACTTTAAGCCTAAGGAATATGGATCCACTGATGAAAGACTCATACAGCAGGGTCGCCCCAAGAAACTTGAAAAGGCAGGACGAGATATTTGGTCCTCGTTCATCATTGACTTCGCGCTATTGAAGAAGGGAACACCCCCGTATTCGTATACGACTCTTCCGGATGCGTACAAACAAATGTTGGAGTCAGTAACTGGAGAACTTAGACAAGAGAAATACAAAGAACGACTACGAAAGATAGCCGAACTGTACTTCGAAAAGCACCCCGATTTACCAGAAGAGGAGAAGCGTGCCATCGAAGCATTCTTCTAGATCCCTATATAACGTTATGTCAGGCATTGAGAGTGGTAAACCGGAGAAAAGTAAAAGTATCTTTCTTACAGAGGAAGAGATAAATACCATTGGGTAAGAGTTCCAACATCGTCCAAGACAGCCAGGAGACGAAACGCACCAAATGCGGTATAATATGAGCAAATATGGTCATCACCCACCACGGCGGACAGTGCGTAAAGGTCACCTTTGGTGACCTGACTCTTGTATTTGATCCCATCTCCAAAGGAGGCACGCTTCCTCCTGTGCGCTTTGGTGCGGACATTGCACTCGTCTCCCGCAATCATAAAGATATGAACGGGGTGGATGAAGTGACCTATGGCGACAAAGAACCCTTTGCCATCACCGGTCCCGGTGAATATGAATATAAAGGAGTGACCGTGCAGGGCTTCTTGAGTAAGAGTCGCTATGGACTTGGAAAAGGAGAGACTGAAGCGATGAACACGGTGTACTCAGTAAAGCTTGAGGGTATGACCTTGGTACACCTCGGTGCACTCGCTGATCCTGCACTTTCTCTCGAAGCGAAAGAGGGCATTGATGAGATTGATGTGCTCTTTGTGCCAGTCGGCGGCGATGGTGTCCTTGATGCCGCTGATGCGGCAAAACTTTCTACAATGCTTGAGCCTCGCATTATCGTACCGATTCACTGGAGTGGTATGGGGAAGCCAAAGTCCCTTGAAACCTACCTTAAAGAGGAAGGGGAAACAGGAGAAAAGACCGACAAGCTTACACTCAAGAAAAAGGATGCGCTTGACAAAGACGGTGATATAATTGTGATAACGCCATAGGCCTATGAAAGACTACCTAGAAACCCTCCGTAGCAAGCCAGAACAGGTTCGTCGTCGCATCGCGCTTGGTGCCGCTGCGAGCTTCACTGCCGTCGTT
>ERZ1292625.2193-Hain-H41-01um-R1-2193-length-19001-cov-5_pt1 | contig 19001 bp, 41 predicted proteins | sample MGYA00564400_ERZ1292625 | MGnify/ENA primary metagenome ERZ1292625 (study PRJEB36523, sample SAMEA6512639) | groundwater metagenome | collected 2019-01-08 | study: AquaDiva: Metagenomics assemblies of 32 groundwater samples
GTCGTTCCGTATCCGCGTTGTCAGGGCCAGGAGGGACCCGTGAACTATTTGAAGCTGGCAAGTGCGAAGCGCAACTGGCGCTCGAACTCTATGGGGAACTTGTCACGCACGTTGGCAAGTAGCTTGGCCGTGATGCGCTTGGTGTTGAACATCTGTGGCACGTCGATGGTCTGCACTGGGTAGATGGGGAGCCTGCCTGACTTGACGCCACTCTTTGAGTGGATGCGGCTAAATACTGTGCGGCCGTCGTTACCTATGAACGATGACTTGAGTGCCTTGCGTGATCCGCCTCGCTTGACCTTGATGGTCACGCCACGCTTGGTCTGGCGAGCACCGAAATGAATGACGTTTATCGAACCACGCTTCCCGCCCTTTGTTGGAACGGATATTTCAACTGCAAGTCTTGTGGATGCGAATGCCCTTCGCACAATGATGCGCTCACGCACCGTGCTTGACTTGATGTTGAACTCTTGACTTATCTCTCGCGTGGCCTGGGTCTTGGTCTGCTCACCTATTCGGTTGAGCGTACGGGCCAGGACTTTGTCTCTGACGTCAGATCGGAGACCGTCGAGCGCTTTGAGTACTTGGCCGAACTCAGCCTTGATGTTGATTGAAACCATCAGCGTGTACGTGTGCCCGAGTTTGAGGTATTTTGCACAAAAACTAGATAATTCTGAAAAGTCGCCCGCCTCACTCGCATACGGCGGCGGCGCGGCGGTTGTTGATCTTGACCATGCTGGTGCGTGGGCGTGGTCGTCTTGAGGTGGGGTCTATAGGTTCGCCCCGTCTGCGTTGGTCCAGCATGCGAGCCATGGTGCGGTGTATCAGAGCCAGCTTTTCGCGCAGGGTGTTGTCGTCGATGCCCAGCTCTTTGGCGAGCCGAAACTTTCCTGGGTACGCCCGAATGGCCAGGTACCGCATCTCAACGCTCATGAGCTGCACCAGGTCATTGGTCTCCACCTCTTCCGAAAAGTCGCGCGGCGTGTTGTCTATGGCCGAACTTCTCGGGGTGCCGTTCATTGCCCTGAACAGAGGCGAAATCTGAATGCCGCGCACGCCTTCACGCCACATGCCCCACTTTTCCATACGGGTATGCCAATAGTTATTTCTCATTGGAATGATTTATCTCTGTAGGTATGAATGGAAAACAACTTATTCCCTAGATTCGGCCAGACCCCGCCCTAGCCACGCACGGATGCGTAGATCGCTTAGGCCATTCCCTGAGTTCAGGCGTTGCCCCTGCCAGCCTTGCTGCGCCCCGGTGCTAGCTTGCCCGCCGGTTGGTGTGCTGCCGCGCATTTGCCTACCTGACTTACACCAGTCACCGTCTCGCGCCAGTGGCTTTCGTTCCCCCGCGAGACTGCCTATGAGGTCATGACATACAGGCCTCTTCTTGTATCGCCTCGCGCTCAAGGCGAGCCTCGCGTTCATCATCGGTTTCTGGGGCCGTAGATGGCCCGAAAACACGAAGCGCCTGACGCCATAGGCTGGCCTGCGTGCCCGTCAATTGCTCGCCGCGTTCTTCGCGCTCGCGTAGACGGTGCGCCCAGGCCAATCCGGGCGGTTTGGGCGTTGATTTAATGCGTTTTATCTCATCCAGAGCAGAAGCACCTGCGGCCGTCTGGGCGGCGTTTCTGCGCCATGTAGAGGCATCTGCGGATTCGAGACGCTTCTCGCGCATGAAGGCACGGCGAGCGTTTTCGTCACCCACCAGGCGGCGCATGTCAGAGGGTGCGGGAAAGTGATCGTGGTTGCGCGGCCATTGCTCAAAGGCCCAGCGCACCACCTCGATGGGGTAATCGCTCAGAATCTGAAACCACAGCTCAATGGCCGTCTGATTGATGCGCCTGGGCCAGATTGAGGCCAGGGCTTCAATCTCGCGCCTCAGTGCGGGCGCATCATCGGGTTTGAGGCCGGCTTTCAACGACGGGCCCCACAGGCACGGATCAGGGCTTCGTCATCAGACGACTGCCCTTGAATTTCATCTTCCCACCGGCGCCACTTCAGCCAGCGGGACGGGTGCGGGACGTGCTGCGGCTCGGTGCCGCTTGATTGCCACTGCTGTACGTGGGCTGGGGCTGCATCAATGGCAGCCCGCTTGTCAGGTTCAGACAGGCGCGTCCACTCCAGACGGGCACGCGCCTTATCAACGCGGCGCTGTGGGTGGTACGCCTGCCAGAACTCTTCAAACCCCGCAGGAGATGGCGCCTTGATGCGCCCAAACATGAGCACCTGACTCATGACTCACCCACCGCCGCAACCGCAGAACGCACCTGATGCACCCAAGACGACAATGTGGGAAAAGTCTCATCAACGCCAGTAATGCGCTGCTGAACTGCAACCAACTGACGCAGCGGGCGCGTGCCGCCATCAATGCGCACCTGACCTATGGCGCGCAAATGGCCAATACTGTGCAGGCGAGTGATCGTGCTGCGCGCCACTGGGCGGCTGAGCTTGAGCTCCCGCGCCACATCAAGAGACGTCACGGGCCGTGTTGCGGCCAGCGTTAAAACGGCCTCGGAAATCAGGCCAAGGGAAGAGCGAGGGCGTCCTTGGATGGTCATTTTTCATCCCATATAAGTTGTTTTGCAATTTCTGGGCGCGACATCGCCCGCGTAGCCAGGTGGGCCACGGACTCATAGGTTTGTTTGTCGACGCACACGTAATCGATCGGCACGATCTTTAAGCCGATGTGCGCCAGGAGCAGCGTCAGGTTTTCGAGATGCTCGTTTTTTAATCGGCTGACCGTTGACTCAGATGCCCCCATGGCCGCGGCAGCGGCGACCTGTCTGCCAGGCTCTTGCAGCGCCTGCAAGACCACGGACACCATCTTGCGTGACCGTTCGGCCGGGGTGACGGAGGATGCGGGCATGTCAGCAAACATTGATTGCCAACCCGTCTACTCAGAGCCTTCTGAGGGAAGCGAATTCATATCCGCCCCACAGATGATGCAGTTTTTCCGTCCGAACATTGTCGCCATGGAGAAGCGGTCTTCGACATGGCCCAATTGCTCAAAACATCGGCGCCGTATAGGAAGCAGGCCCTCTTGGTACCTAGCATCGCGTATCTGCGTGTCTTTTCTACACCCCTCTTCAAGAGCATCGAGGGCATCAGATAGATCGGCGACAGTTTTTCTCAGTTCACTCATGCAATTTCCAGTTGATAAAAAGATCGGCGCCCCGCTGCTAGGCTGGCAGCTCTCACACCGTCAACATTCACAGCGAGGCTCCAATGGACTCAAAGAACGACCCTTTTCCGAGGGATTTGCGCGATCACTTGCTCGAAGTAACTGCCGCCTGCGAAACAACCACAGCGCTGGCGCTAGCACTGGCAGCGCAATCGATAAACCCAGATCTGCTGCTGAGCGACTTTTCGCAACTTGCAAAACACCTGATGGCGCGCGCTCAAGGCGAGTCACATCCAGATCGGTACTTGGAGCTGCTGCAAGATCAACTGCAGAGGCGACTCGCAGCGCTGAAAGAGACGCTGCGTCAGTAGAGGTATCGATAGTTCCGTTGGCATCCCAGACGGCCACCCAGCGCTCGCCGAAGTTCATGCCGCCTCCTTGCGCAGGCGCAGGGTGGGGCGTGGAATCAGGTAGCGCGGGTCAATGTCCGGCGCGGGCAATTGACGTTTGCCGCTATCAATGGCGCGGAAATAGTCGATCAGTGGCTGAATCGTTTGGATGCGAGGGTTATCGCGCTCACCAGTTGCGATTTTTCGAACCAGTGAAGGCGACACCCCGGCCTCAATGGCTACCGCGACATGTCGCCGCGGCCCTATGGCGCGCACATTTCTTCGCAAATACTCAATGATTTGTTCCATGACTTGAATCGTAAACCCATTTATGGGGTTTTGGCAACCCACACATGGGGAACGCATGACGACACAATCACAAACATGAAACTTCGCGACGTTTTGGCGAAAAATATCGCCGTGTTAATGGATGCCAAGGCGGACGTTGGCACTGAGGTTCTTTTGCGTCGTAAAGCAAAATTGGGCGGCGGCACGCTCGACGGCGCGCGGCAGGCCACGACGTCCATCACGATTGATTCCTTGGAAAAAATGGCAGCCGCGTTTCGGCTGCAACCGTGGCAAATGCTCGTTCCGGACATCAACCCGGATAGTCCGCCACAATTGAAAGAAGATGAATCAGATCGGCTCTTTTACTCCGGATTAGAACAAAAGATTCACCTCCTCCAAGAGGAAGTTGCTCAATATGCATCCGCAAAAAAGTCTACTGAACGCTAGCATTTTCTGTGTGACGATGTTGTCATCCACAGCATTTTCTAATCCTGCGCACGACTTGATAAAAAACATGACCGAATCCGGACGCCGAGACGCTCTGACGCAACTGCTTCGAGCCAGCTCAGAATCATGCGGAACAGTGGTCAGAACTTTCTATCAGGGCTCAACAAAATCAGATAAGGCAATTTGGAACGTCGCGTGCTCTAACGGGCGAGAAATCATGGTCATGTTTCAGCCAGACGCCGATGGGTCAAGTTCAATTCTTGATTGCAAAACACTAAAAGCAGTAAATGGTGGGCATTGTTGGGTGAAACACTGAACCCATAAATGGGTTGACAAAACCCGCATGTGGGTTTAATGTTTGCCCCGTCACAACGACGGAGGCAACATGCACACACTTAGCAGCAGCACCCGCAGTACCGGCACCAGCCGCCCCACCGCCCAGCTCTACCGTGTTGCCATTCTGCGCAACCCGGTCACGGGCCAGCCCACCCCCGCAGACTTAGAGCACATTGAAATCACCGCCGTTAACGGCGTTGAGGCCCTGTTGGGTGCCATGCGCACCACCGGCGCATACAACGCCTTTGCGCCGGAACTGATCGGCCCCACTGCCGACGTACTCGCCCTGCCCGTCCACGCCCCTGCACAAGACCTGCGGAGGGCCGCATGAACCTTGCCCCAAACCTGGCCAACGACCCGTTCGGCCGCGTAGACAGCACCCGCATGCTGGCCGAGTGCGTCAATAACGAGGCCAATCTGCGACGCGCGGCTGACCTGGTGCTCGCCCATGTGCAGCACGCCCACATGCACCAACTGCAGGACGCGGGCGAGAGCTGGCAGCTCGCATTGAGCTGCATCAATGCCGAGATCGACAAGGCCAGCCGCTGGACCGCGCATTACCGCGCAGTGGTCCGACACGCATTGGCCAACAACAACAGCGCCAACGACGAAGCCCATGCGCACGAGGTGCGCGCATGACCACTACCCAAACCGTCCGCCAGCGCCGCGAGCTGGCCGAATGGCGTGAGGCCATCGTCAGCAACGTGGGCACCGAACACACCGCCCCGCGCCACGGCGACCGCCGCGCCGACGATTTGGGCGCCATGCGCGCCGTCATCTGGTCGGCCATCATCGCCGCCCTACTCATGGTCAGCAGTTGCGTGGTCAAAACCCGCCTCACCCTGGCCCATGCCGCCACCGACGTGGCCGCAGTAGTGCACGGACTGAGCTGGCACCAAACGCGCAACAACGAATACGGCCACCCCTACAACCAACGCAACTGGGGCCTGGGCCTGCGCCTGGACACCGGCGCGCTGGTCCAGCACACCGCCCTGCAGGTCGGCCGCTACCGCAACAGCTACTGGCGCCCGGAAAAATCCAGCCACAGCAACTACCTCGTAGCCGACTACACCCCGCTGCGCGCCGGCCCACTACACGCAGGCGCATTTGTGGGCGCCGTCACCGGCTACCCGTGGCAGCAGCACACCCTGACCCCTGCCGGCGGCATCACCGCATCGGCCCACCTGGGTCGCACCGCCCTTGCGCTGCGCGCAGGCTGGGGCAAACACGCCGGCACCGTCGCCGCCATCGAACTGCGGGTGAGCCTATGAGCAGCGTCGACATCATCCTGGACAAACTGCAGCGCCTGGACGCCTGCACCAAAAACCTCATCGCCCTGGGCTGCAAAGTCACCGCCGTCTACGCCAACACCACAGACGCCCCACCCGTGGTGCAAATCGACACCTGCAGCCAGTCACTGGTGCAGCACCTGGACTGCACGCCCATCTGGGCGTTTATCGACAACCAGTGGCGAGTCGGGTCATGTTTCATGGACGGCTGCGCCATCACATGGAGGCAACAGGCCCCACGCCACGAGGTGGAGCTGGCCGCATGAAAGCGCAACGTTACTTCTCGCGCCCCCTGGAGGGCACGCACCACAGGCGTTATTTTTTACTATCACCCGATGGTAAAAAATACCTCGCCGTAGTTATTTCACGACCCGACGGCAAAGAAATCCCCGAACCCGACGCCGTAAGCGATGGCCGGACAAGAGCAAACACCGTATCCACCAGCGGCCGCAAACACTGGCTCACGCTGGGCCTGAACACCAAAAAGCCGTGCCTGCTGTGCGGCGACAAGAAACCCATTAGCGATTTTGGTGCAGGCGAAGGCCGCTACAGCGTGAGCAACTTTTGCAAAACATGCACCGAAGAACAGAAAAAGGCGAACAGAAAATGACCGCGCGAAAAGAAAGAATTGTTTTTGACTTCACCCCGCTGTGCTCAACCGATGCCCAGTACAGAAGCTGGCTCGACATGGCTCGACTCGCGCCGCCAGGAAACGCAGGATTCTGCGAGGACTGCACCGATGAATACCAAGCGCAGATGATTAAAAAGCACCGGTGCCAGCACCCTGAAATTATTTTCGATGCGCTCGGCAATGGATGCCTCCCACAGCCAGACGAAACACCGGGAATTAAACCATGAAAACCACACCGCGCGAAGTGCTGGCCGCCGTTGGCGGGGCGCTGATGATGCTTGCCTCAATGGCAACAGCGCAGTTATTTGATGCCGCAGACCGAGAACGCGAGGCGCAGCTACTTAAAGCAGAAGCCACGGCCACGGGCTTTGCCGAGGGCATGAACCGCCTGCGCTGCGTGGGTGGGTTGCGCTACGACACCGGCACCGGTCAATACGTGGACGTAGCAAAGAGGGGGCGCGATGAGTAACTACACCGCAGGGCCTTGGAAAATCGTTAAATCGAACGGGTTGCGTTGTATATCGGTTGACTATGCCTACCTGAACGATCGCGTCATCGGCATGGATGGAAACATCACGCGGCAAGAAGTGTGGGAAGCACGTGCCGCAATCGCCAAAGCCGAGGGGGTGCTAAATGACTAATTTTGAGCCGCGAAACATTGTTCTGAGACGGCTAGAAAGCCATCTGGATCAAGCCGCAAAGGCGCTTCGTGGTGCATGGTTGCTGTGCAAGCATAACGGCATGGAAGCGTCATCTAAAGAGCTGGCAGACACGGTATTAGATGTCGAGACAGCACGCAATCAGGTAGCAGAAGAGCGCCGGTTGGGTGATGAATGACTGACCGCATGCGCGTGCTGGTGGCATGCGAGTACAGCGGCATTGTGCGTGATGCCTTTATATCTCGTGGGCACGACGCCATGAGCTGTGATCTGCTGGACTCAGAGAGGGACGGCCAGCATTACAAAGGCGACGTGATGGATGTATTGAACGACGGGTGGGACATGATGGTTTGCCACCCACCGTGCACTCATTTGGCCGTCAGCGGTGCCCGACATTTTGAGGCCAAGAAATCGTCGGGCGTGCAGGAAGCAGCATTGGACTTTGTGCGCATGCTCTTGAACGCGCAGATATCAAAAATCGCCTTAGAAAATCCGGTGAGCATAATTTCTACCCGCATCCGTCGGCCAGATCAAATAATCCAACCATGGCAATTTGGTCACGGCGAGACGAAGGCTACATGTTTATGGTTAAAAGGGTTGCCAAAACTCGCGCCGACACAAATAGTGGACGGGAGGAAGCCGCGAGTCCACTACATGCCCCAAGGTCCGTATAGGTGGCGCGAACGGAGTAGGACATATCTTGGGATCGCCGATGCGATGGCAAATCAATGGGGTGCTAAATGACTGACCTACTACAAATTGTCGAGCACGACAATCTATCCATAGTCTTGGAGCAATTGACAGCCTTTGGCAAACCTAGTCTGTTCTTTTTGCCGGGCTGGCACTGCAAAGTAGCAATGAACACCACCTCAAATGGCGTGTCTTTTGATGTGGCTAGCGGTTTCGGGATGCCGACCGCACTATCTGCCGCAGCCATGTGCCTATACAGAGCAAAGGACGCTTTACAAAAGGCGGACTACCGATGACTGACCTACCACCACAAAAGCCAGGCCAAGCTATGGAAATGCTCATCACTGGGGAGGAGTTTGACCCTGTGGAGCGTGGTAGTTGGTATTCACCGGCCGCAGTCGCCCGCATGATCGAAGAGGCGCGTAGGGAAGAGCGGGAGGCGTGTGCGCAGGAGTTACACAAAGTTGCAGGTTTTTTAGTGCCGAGCCCGACAAGATCGACCTACGAAAATTGTGCGCAAATAGTACGCAATAGAGGTGAGAAATGATCGATCCATTGACCGCCAATTTGTGCGCAAAAGTTGATCGACTGGAGTCACAGCTCAACAACATCACGTGCATCGTGGCCGAGGTGCGCGAAAGCATGAAGGACTACCTCATATCTTGGGTGGATGCGGATGGCTTGTGGAGTGAAACTAAAACATCTATTCCATACGGACGGGTTAACAAGCTCATCGCCGACATTGAATGTGCACTCAAAGCGGAGGAAAGCAAATGACAGCAACGATGGTAAAGCGTGAGCTGCGAACGGCACGCAAGCACTACAAATGCGACGCGACGGAATTGTTTCACGATTGCGGAATGAGCCGAAACGACCTGACAGCCGATGAACAGTTGGAGCTTGATGCGGCAGAGGCCGATAAGAGGCGCATATTGCCTGGGCAGGCGTACTACTACTCGTGCGGAGTCCATGAGGGATCATTTTTCACTTGGCGGGCGCGACCGGGAATGGACGGCATTTGTCATGACTACGAGATTTATGACAACGACTGAATGGAATCAACCACAATGAAACTTGAAACCATCATCACCAACAGCAAAGAAATTTTCCTCGACGCCAGGGGGGTATCGGTGACCGTGCACCTTTGGTCAAACTGCGAGGGGGTGTCCCTCCAGGTGCACGGGAAGAATGGCGACCTCCCACTGAAGATGGCTGGCGCGCTGCGCTGGGAAGACATCGATGCGCTGATGGTCGCTCTAAGCGCTGCACGCGCGGCTTAAGGTGGGTGGGCGGGCCATGGAGGCAACTGAACGCAAATTGCGTAATTGGTTAGGACAAGCCGCGAGGCGGAGCCTACGGCCGGTTCGATTCCGGCGGCGCAAGGATGGCCAAGCCGGTATCAAGCCCGGCCTGCACTTGTAAGGTGGTTTTGAAAGATTTATGGGCACGAATGCGCAGTGCTGATGCGCAGCGTATGCCGCAGGAATCTGCGGCTTGAGGCCGGGTGAACTGATCCGCGGGCCTGATTAAGCCGTTATGAGATAGCCGCAGCCGCCGGAGCTGATGCGGCAAATGACAAGCGGGAGACAGCACCCGCCGTGCCCACCTTATTGGAGAGTTAGGAATGAGCCCAGAAGAAAACGAACGTCTGCGCAAGGCAGCGGTACATGCCGCATGTCAAGTGCTCGGCATCCCGCCAGAGGAGGAGTGTGAGTGGCTCTTCTATCGGCGCAACTTATGGCGCCAGAGCGATGACGGACATTGGGAATGGTGCGGCACAAGCTGCCCTCCAGAACCAGCAGATGGCAGTTGGCCGTATCGGTATGTGCGCGATGAAGCCAGGAAGTGCTGGGTCGCCACCATGATCAGCGAGGAAGAGTACCGAGCCCTACCGCAGCAAAAGTGTTACGAATGCGGCCTGAAGTTAAAGAACAACATCGCTGTGCGCCTCAAGGGCCAATACCTATGTGCCGAATGTGCCAGTTGACACACTCAGATACCACTAAACCACCCTATTTTCACCGAAACCAAATAAATATTTAGGCAACCCAATGACACTAAACGCCGACCTACAAGCACTGCACGACAACGAGCAAAGCAAGGTATACGACAAAGTGTATTGCTTGCAGATGCAGGCGATCCGCGACTACAACAACAGCCTGCTGCGCATTGGCACAGAGGAGAATTTTGAGGTTGACTACAGAAAAGAGCTGTACCTCAAATGCCTTGAGTATGCAGAGGTGCTTCGTCGCCTTGAGCGGGAGTAGCCAGCAAAAATGACTTCCTTCGACACCGACAAACTTGCAGACGTCATCACCGAAAAACTGTTTGACGTTGCGCAAGCCGGGCTGTCCGCACGCGGGCTTGCCTGAATATCGGAACAGACGACTGTGAGGAAATTATGAACCTCGATCAAAAAGGTTGGGCGTGTTACTTGTTCGCAAACATCCATTGGGTAAGCGATCACGCCAATGCCGGAACCATTGCATTCAGCTGGTTTGCTGTGGGCGCTTTGCTTTTTATCGCCGACGCAATTTGTCGTGCGAAGAAATAGCCGAAATAAACTCATGCCGCTTTTAACCATCACCGAAGCCGCCGAACGCCTGCGCGTATCGGTGCGCTCGCTTGAGCGCGAGGTGGCCGATGGGCGCCTTGGTATTGTCCGCGTCCGCTCGCGCCGACTGGTGGACGAGAGCGAGCTCAACCGGTATATCGCGGCCCAATCATGTCGATACGAAAAATCGGTAATCGCTGGCAAGTCCGTATCAGACTGGGCAGTGGCCGCCGCGTTGAACAGACTCTCCCGCCAGGATCAACCCGAGCCGACGCGCTCGCGCTCGAAGTTTCGCTCCGACGCAGCCAGATCGACGATGCGGTTGGCCGTCGTCCGCAGTACATGATTGATGACGCCGTCGACCGATGGGTCGAGACCCAAGCCAAACACCTAAAGAGCTGGGAGCGCGACTTGCGCTACAGGGTTGGCGTACTCAGGGACTACACCGCCAAGCAGCCGTTAGCGGCGCTTCCAGAGGTGGCCGATGTCATTAAAAAAGCCGGGCTAAAAGCCGGGGCAAAACCCGCCACCATCAACCGCATGATCGCCCTGCTGCGGCGGGCGGGAAATCTCGCAGAGCGCTGGGGGTGGACAGATGCCCCGCTTGGCCGCCGTGTGGCGATGCTCCCGGAACACAATCAGCAGCACCTTTACCTCACGCCGGTCGACGTTGAAAATCTGGCCAGCCACACCGAGCCGCTGATCGCAGACATGATTTGGTTCGCCGCCCTCACCGGCTTGCGCCGCGGAGAAATGCTCAGACTGCGCAAAGATCAACTGCTCGACGACGTGATTGCGCTCGACGCCGTGACCAAGAGCGGACGCCCCCGAGGCATCCCATTGCCTCCCAAAGCGCTCAGGATCGCGCGCAAGCGCCTTCCTTGGGACGTGCCGGCCCACACCCTGCGCGATCGCTTTGACGCCGCCAGGCAGGCCGCTGGCATGCCCCACGTACGCTGGCACGACCTACGCCACACCTATGCGAGCTGGCTCGCCCAGGCCGGTCAATCGATGTCGGCCATCAGGGACCTGATGGGGCACTCATCAATTGCGGTCACAAATCGCTACGCCCACCTGGCCCCCAACCACCTGCGCGCCGCCGTGGCTTCCCTCCCCAGTGGGGAAAGGGTGGGGAAAAATGCCACTCGCAAGACTGCTAAAAAGTGACCCAAAAAACAGACCATTTTCCCTATGGCGGAGGCGGTGAGATTCGAACTCACGAACGGGTTTCCCCGTTGCCGGTTTTCAAGACCGCTGGTCGCTTGTAGGCAAAGTGCTTTTCCCTATGACAGCGATAGCCTGGGGACGCCTGTTTTGGGCAAAAAAGGCACAGGGTGGGGAAAGGATGGGGAAAAAATACCGCTTGACACGCCCACGCCTTATGTGTACATTGTGCACATGGATGCACGACATCCACCCGACGCCACCCGGTAGGTGGCTCTCTCAGGAGATCAAAAATGAAATTTCGCCAAATCAGCATTAACGTCAAAACCACTCCACGCGGCAATTATCACGGCTATACCGCCAGCGATTACGCGCGCGCAGCCGCAGCTGCCATCGAAAAATCTCTCTGTGACTCAGGGCACTCATCATGGCCTGATGGGGACTCCCTGGCGGAGATGACAGCTGTTTCGCGTGCCGAGGAGCAAATCAGCAAATGCCGTGAGGGATTCCGTGATCTGCTGAGTATTTCCGTCGAACCGATTGAAATCGAAGAGTGAGGGGAGATAACCATGACGACGATCTACACGCACAACGGCAATTTTGGCGCTGACGCACATGGCACCCGCGATTGGTTCCGGGATGCCCTACAAATAGTCTGGGCAGACTGGCATCGGGACGCCGACACGGAGTTGAACCTAGAGGACTACATCGAGGACAGCCTCGACCGCAATCTGATCGAGCTGGGCGATGAGGAAGCGGGGAATTTCCGATTGCTCGCGTCCGGCGAGGCATTGCGCGCCGAATAATGACCGGCAAACACTACCAATGGCATAAGCACTGGAGCCGCGACCCCGAGGGCCGGCTCCAGCATGACACCGGCATACGTGTGCTGACAGCGCGTGCTGATGGGTACACAGATTTTCAAATCGACCCGGCGAGCCTCACAGAATTTCAGGCGGCGCAGGCTGCGCGCGGCATACCGATGCCGGACATGCTGGCGCGACTCAAGCGTCTGCTCAAGGAGGCGCGCCAGTGGCACGAGAAAAATCCATGAGCACCGCGCCATCACCCGACGAGATACGCGCAGCGCGCGAAGGCCTGGGATTGAGCCAGACCGATGCGGCCGCGCTCATCGACTGCACGCGTGATGCCTGGGCGAAATACGAGGGTGGCACACGGGGGATTGACCCCATCATGTGGCAGGTCTGGCGCATCCGCGCTGGCCTCGATAAACCTGCCGCGATACTCAAGCGTTGACCATTTTGCCGACGCCGGGAATATGGTCATCAGGTACCCGGTGACTTGTCACCTGCACCTGGTGGCGCCACCGCCAAAAACGGCACCGTGAATTTGACGCGCACGAAATATCCTCGGCCATCAATCATCACCTCGCGATACAGGTCAATGCGGTGGCGGGTGTGGTTGGGGTCGGCGCCGATGATGACGCGGGCCAGGTGCTCGCAGGTGCGTCCGATGGCCAGGCGGTCTTCGGCGCTGCCGGGGGTGATGATTTTTGTGATGGCGCTCACCGGATTTTGGCCTTGCTTTTGCGGCGCGGCCACTCGCGCTCGGCGTCGATGCGGGCATCGGATACCTCGGCGGCGGCCTGCATGCGGATGCGGCGCAGCATGCGCAGGGTGTTGTAGTGCACCTCAACGTCGGCACGCTCGGCCACGCGCAGGGCGTGGGCGGTGTCGATGATGCGACGGTAGATGCCAGGGGCGGTGGGGTCAAGGGCGGGGATGCGATCCTGCTTGTGGGCCATGCGCTGCCTCCAATCCTGCGGGCTGGACAATGTCTGTGATGTACTGCTGGCACGCGCTCAGGCGCGCGGCGGTGAGGCGGTAGGTGCCGTAGTTGTCGACGACGGTCTGGGCAGCGTCTTGAGGGCTGGGGCCGGGGTCATCAGCTCGGCCGGAGGCGGCGGGATCAGTACCGCTCGCGGCGGCGTCGTGCAGCAGGCGCCAAGCAGCAGGCAGGTGCAGGCAGGCAGGATCGCGCGCAGGCAGTTGCTCATGGATTTGCTCCCGGATGATTTTGGTGACCACGCGCTCGCGCTCGCTGGTCTGGGTGAGGGCCTGCCCGGCGCGGTAGGCGGACTCGATCAGGCGGTGGGTGGCTTGCGCAGACGCGCGCTCAGCCTCCAGGAGGCGCGCATCGCGTCGGTTTGACTCAACACACATGCCACCGATAAACGCGGCGCCTAGGGCCGTTATGAGGGCCGCAGCGCCGGTTATGAGGCGGACGCTCATGCGTAGCCTGGGGCGCTGGCCGGAATTTCAAAATGTGGTCCATCGATAAAAACCTTAACTTTTTGCACACCGGCGCTGCGCTGGCGCGCGGTTTCTCGCGCCACGTAGTCGGCCACCGCATCCTCAATGCCATCGGCATCGGCCGGCAGGTCGGCGAGCGCACGGTCCCACACGCCACCCCAGCGCACCGGCACGTTTAATGCCAGAGCGGCGTAGCGCATGGCTGCGGCCACCGAATAAAACAGCGGCCAGTCCCATCGAACCACACCATCAACGATGGGGGCCAGGTCCACGGCGTGGCCGGTGAGGTGGCGGCTGTGCATGGTGCGGCTGGCGCCGGCGCGCACCAGCTCGGCCTGACGGCGCTCGGTGCGATAACCCTCGATCACGTCGAGCTTCAGGGGGCACTTTTCTGCGGCCAGGTAGACCACCAGCGCGAGCTGCGCATTGATGGCGTCCAGGATGGCGCGGTCTTTTTCGGAAAACAACGATTTGCCCACGGTCATGATTGCCCCCTGCGGTGCGCGGCGCAGTGGCGCAGGGTGGGCGTGACGCACCAGCCGATGATGCCCGCCCACAGCAGGGGCTCGCGCCAGGCATCCCACGAGCCCAGCAGTGGGGCCAGGGCAAAGCCCAGCGCACCGCCGCCGATGGCCACGATGGACAGCCGGTCAATCAGCGAGGTGCGGTTGGTCATGTAACGTGCGCGGTGCATGGCCCACACCACAACAATCCAGGGCATGAGGTTGCCTGCCCAATCCAGCCAGGTGGTAGTCATTGAGCCTCCTTGTCTTTGCCGATGAGGCGCGTGCGCAGGTAGCGGATGACGTGCAGCGGGGCGCTGGACACCAGAAAACCCACGCCTGCAGTCACGCCGTGGGCGAGCTGCCATTGCGCCATGAGCAGGCCCGTGACAAACACGCCCGCCAGGGCGTTGGTGAGCACCGCCCATGGGCGGCTGATGGTGGCGGCGGGCGGGAACCAGGTGGCACCGAACACGGCGCCGCTGAAACACGCCACCCACATGGCGGCGGGCACGCCGAACACGGCGATGCTGATGCTGTCGATGGTCATGGCGATGCCTCCTGCGGCTGCGCTGGCCATGGCCACGGCAGCATTGGGTGCGGCGTCGTGGCTCATCCGGCCACCTTGGCAAACGGCGAAAAAAACAACACGGGTAGGGCAATGGCGGTGCGGCCCCATTCGTCGGGGTTCTCGGGCCACATCTCGCGCGGCATGCGCGCCAGGGGCTGCAGCTTGTAGCCCAGGCGGATGCGCAGGCCACGCTCGCCCCACAGGCGGCGCACGTAGTACAGCTCCCACGCGGTGCGGCCTGCGTCGTCCAGGCGCACGCGAAGTAAGCCGGGGCCGTTGGCGCCCACGTCAAAGCGGCCGCGGGCATCCATGATGGCGGTGGTGGGGTCGCACCGGAATTGAAAGTGCGAGGTGAAGCGATAGGCGCGGTTGCGCCACAGCCAGCGCATCGACGCCCAGCGCCAGCCGTGGCCCTTGTAGGCGGCGGCGATGGCGGGCTCGTACAGGCCACCGGGCAGCAGGCCGTCCATGTCGTCGTGCGTTTCAAGCCAGCGTGCCCAGCGTGGCAGGCGCCACAAGGTGGCGTTAAGGCCGCCCGGGTCGATGGTGGTGCGGCGCGCGCACAGCACGGCGATGGGGACCAGCGGAAAGGCCAGCAGGCCAGCGATCTGGGTGATGATGACGGCACCCAGCCAACGGAAAATGCTTGTGATCATTTTTTGCCTCTTTGAAAAAAACTGGCCCCGATGCGGGCGAGCCGTACCGGGGCCAGAAACCGCGCCCATGCGAAGCGCGGCGGAGGAGTGCTCTGTGAAAAAACCGGTGGCGGATGCAATCCCATCCCCACCCCTGCCCTCCCCTTGAAGGGGAGGGAGTAAACACCAATCAGGCGGGTGTGCCGCCGTCTAATTTGTCCAGCCGGTCCAGCGCACTGGCCAGAGCCGCGGCCAGGAAGGGGATGAGCTGATCGGGGCGCATGTGCTGCTTGCCTTGTTCGTCCAGCACCCACAAGCCACAGTCGATGCCCAGGCGGTCCATGAGGGCCTTGATGTCTTGCGCGCCGAAGCCTGCGTGCAGGCGTTTGCCGGGTACCTGATGTGTGATGGTTTTGTACCGCGGCGCGCGCTCCACGCGCTTGACGGTGCGCGTGCGCTCTACCTGCACGGTGCGCAGCGTGGGCACGAAGTGCCGCACGTGCTCCATGACGGGCTCGCTCACCTTGCGCTTGAGCAGGCCACGGCCCACGGTGCGCTCGCGCGTGCCGGTCTGCTGCATGAGGGGTGTGCCGTTTTCATCGACCACCGGCACCCAGGCGCCGACTGGGCGTTGTTCTTTTTTCTTGACGGGCACCAGGCGGCGCACGGCATGCGCGCCGACCATTTCGAGCTGTTCCTCGATATGGTCCACCTCCACCTCTTCGATGACGGGCTCTTGCACGTCTTCGAGATATTTTTCCTCAACCTCGATTTCGGTTTCGTCGAAACCATCTTCGACTTGCTCAACTTTTTGACCGCCCACTTGCCAGCGAAAGAAGATGGCGGACAGGCCCTGCACTAACTGCGTGGCCAGCGCGCTGTCTATGGGGGCGATGTCGGTTTTGTCGGTGAGGTCAGAGGTTTGGATGGTGCCGTTTGCGGCCCAGACGGCCGACCACCTGAAGCCGGAGGCACCACTGGTCACCGCATTGTCACTGCCAGGACCGGCCAGGGTGCCTAAAAGATAAAACGGGGTAAGCCCCCCCACCACAAATGTGGTTTGCCCATTTACAAGAGACAAAGTGGTCGTGCCGGACGCCTCTGATAGCAGTGTAGAGTCGCCGTTATTCCGAAAGACATTTATGGCGCTTGCGCCAGCGGTTGTGCGCGTAGTCAGACTAATCGAGCCGCGGCCGCTGCCGGTGCCGAATGCAATCTCCCCCACCACCTGCCCACCGGTCTCGTGCTCCACTTTTGGAGCGGCACCAGACATGCTCAGTTGCTGATCTGCGAGCCTGGCGATCTTTGTGGCGGACATCGTGGCGCCTGCTGTCCCGCTGTCGGCCACGTAAAAATCAAACGTACCGCTCTCAAACTGCAGAAACGATGCGGGCGCAGTCGTGTTGTACTGGTAAGAATTTCCCGTGCCAGTGAAGCGGGCGTTGTAGCCCACGATGGGGTAGCTGGAGCTTGATCGCCCTATAGATACGGCCCCCGCACGCACACCAGCGCTGCCGCCATTGGCGACCTCAAGATAAAAGTTTGCGCTCGGCACCTCCCTAATGCCGACGTTACCGCCCACGGCAAACGTGGTGCTGACCACATTGTCGGGCGCAATTTCAACGGCCCGCACGCCGCTGTTGCTGCCCACCCTGAACGCGGTTGCCGCAGTAGCGATAAATCCGCCACGGCCGGCGTCGCCTGAATCTTGTATTTCCACGCGTGTCGTGACTGCACCGGAAAGCACAAGGCTCCCCGTCATCGTGTCGCCCGTCTTTTTAACCTTGGTGCGCGTGTCGTACAGCGTGGTCCACGCGCTGCCGGTGGCGTCGTTGCTGGTCTCTAGCAGCAGCTCACAAGCGCTTGGGGCGCTGCGGCGCACGGCACCGGTGCCGGGGTTGGTGCGGCTGCCCGGCAGCCAGGCGAGCGCGGCTTTGACGTTGGCGCGCAGCGTCTCCCACACCTCATTGCTGTAGTTGCTGGTGCCGTCCGGTTTATCAAAATTGGCTTGATCTGCCATTACTGGAACCCCTCAATGGTCAAGGCCACGTCCCCACTCACACGCGCGCCGGCGCTATCAAAGAGCAGCACCTTGCAGGTGATGGGGTTGGCCGTGCTGTACGTGTAATCGACCACCACGCGCCTATCAGCCGTGCCGATGGGCGTGGATTGAATGCTGTCAATGCTGGCGAACGTTTCGGTGAACGTGTAGGTGGTGCCGCCTGCGTCTGTGCTGACGCAGGCCAGGCGCCCGGTCTCGGTCTTTTTCTGCTGGCTGGCACGCACGCGCAGGTTGTCAATGAGCACCAGGTCATTGGTGCCACCGCCGCCGGTGAAGTCCACGGTGACGCGTATCCAGCGGAAGCCGCTGGTGGTCCAGTTGGCCGCATTGCTGGGGCCTGCCGTCCACGCGCCCGTGCTGCTGATGTTGCTCACGTCGATGTTGACGGTGACGGTGCCACTGCCTGCGATGTACTGCTCACTCAACGTGACGGCGATGGTGGTGGCAGCGCTGAAGCTGGTGCCCAGGTCGAACACCTCTTGATACTGCGCGGTGGCGGTGTTGGGCTGCAGGTATATGGGGTAGCCCGCCGTCACCTGATCGGCGGACGTGCTCCAAGAACGGGTGCTGAAGTGATCAGCCCATGTCTCGGTGGTGTTTACGCCCAGCAGCAGGCCCGTGCTGTAGGCCAGCGCATTGGTCTTGGTGCCGGTCCACGTGCTGGAAAAATCATTGCGCAACTTGAAGCCCAGCGCGTTGCTGATGAGCACGTCCACGCTGGTGGGCGTGCCTACGTTGCCCGCAATGTCCTCGGCCTGAATCCAGATTTTTTGGGTGCCGGTGGCTACGAAAAAGTAGGTCTCAAAATGGCTGTCACCACCCGCGGTGCCTATCTCACTGGCGCCCGCAAACGTGCTGCCCACCTTGAAGCGGTACAGCAAGATGGGCTGCGTGGTGGTGGCGTCGGTCCAGTTGAGCAACACGTTGTTGGCAATGACCGTGGCCTGCAGCGAGGGCGTGCCCGGGTTGCTGACGTTGACCACGGCGCTGGTGGCGGTGGTGCTCTCATTGCCGCTGCTGTCGATGTGTTTTGCCAGCACGGTGAGCGCACCGGCCGTTTGCCAGCCCCACAGGTGCGTGCGGCTGCTCTTGCGGGTGACCACCGTGGCGGTGTTCCACGCGGCGCCCAGGCGCAGTTCCGTGGCGGAGTAGTCGATGTCGGTGGCCTCATCCCACGCCAGCAGGATGCCGTTGCCGGTGATGGCATTGGTCAGGCCCGTGACGTTGCTGGGGGCTTCGGTCTTGCCCACCACAAGATGTTGACTTGAATACGTCCAATCACTGCGCACGCGCAGGCCGTTGCGGGCGCGGATGCGCACCTGTACGTAGCGGCCCTCCTCCACGTTGCTGATGTACAAGCCCGTGGCATCACCACGCAGCTCA
>ERZ1292625.2194-Hain-H41-01um-R1-2194-length-18976-cov-5_pt1 | contig 18976 bp, 14 predicted proteins | sample MGYA00564400_ERZ1292625 | MGnify/ENA primary metagenome ERZ1292625 (study PRJEB36523, sample SAMEA6512639) | groundwater metagenome | collected 2019-01-08 | study: AquaDiva: Metagenomics assemblies of 32 groundwater samples
CTTTGACAAGCTTCAATTTCACCATCAATACTCCCACCAAATAATTGGAATGGAGCAGCTACAGTGCCCTCATTCAACATGACTCCAGTAATTCTAAAATCAGTAGCTCCAGTATTAACTCCGTTAACTTGGTTGGCAGTAGCTATAAAATTACCAGTTTGCCAGGAATTTGAGGTGGTTTGAAAGGTAGATCCGCAAGCTAGAGTCCAATAAATAGTCACCCCTTTGCCGTTAGTATAATTCCAAGTTCCAGCAGATGGAGAAGCTGTCACTGTAATTGTTTTCTTTTCCCAAGTGGCTGATGAATTAATTGTATATTCAGCTATATAAGAGCGATCATTACCAGAATTCACAAAGGATACACAATAAGTTCCCGTTAATGTAGCCTTCACCCAGAAGGATAAAGTGAAAGGTTTTTGTGCGATTTGTGCAAAATTATAACCTTCAATACGTTGATCTATAACGCAATATTCACTAGCAGCAATTGAAGTATCTGCTGTAGTTAGGTTTAACCTTAAGCTATTTTGAAATAAATATCCTGCTTGAGCTAAAGTTGGGACATCTGTATCTTGAGAAAGAGTATGGACCATTGCCCCAGTTTTTTGGTAAATCAATCTGTCTAATGAATATGTATTGTCAGCAATAGCAGTCCAAACAGCAGATCCAGCAGTAGCCCTTTGCGCAATTGCCATATCACCATTAATTATATAATTTTTAACATTTGATTCTTTTGGTACATGAATACCTCTAATTGTAGGCATATTATTTCTCCATTGAAGAAGGAATTTCTTGGCCCTTCTTTTTTTCATTTTCCATAATTTCTTGAGCCTGTTTATGGAGATTACCAATTAAGGAAAAACTTATCTTTGCAGGAAGTTCTCCAAGACCAGAAAGAATAATATTTAATTCATCTAATGTCACTTCAATTTTCATACTATCTCTCCTAAGGATGTGCTTGTTTATAATACTCAAAATCTGCTGACAATTCCTTTATAGCCGCAACCAATAATGGAATTACATCAGTATAAGAAACTCCAAGCATTGCATCAATTTCATTTCCAGCCTTACTTATTGCTTCTGGTAGAACTTGTTGAACATCTTGTGCAATTAGAAATGGTCTTCTTGTATTAGTAATGTCAGCTTTAAATTTCCCTATTACAGTTCTAAGAGTATTAACCTTAATAAGCGCAGAAGTGATTGGTTCTATGATATCTTTCAATCTTTCATCAGATCTTGCTGTCCAATTAGTACCTCCATTAGTAAGCCAAGGTCCATTTGTGTTTATAGTTGATGATCCTGTGCCTATATAGAAATTGGTATCGGTAGATCCTGCAAAACCTATAGTTGCCTCTACTTGAGTGTTTTTAAACATATATAATACATTCGCAGTGTTTGCTACTGTATAAAGATTTACCAAACCAGTTGTTAATTGGTTAGCACCAAATGTTGTGGAATTAGCTCTCCAAAACATGGTGGGAGACTGTCCGTTTTGTCCTAGAAACCCATATTCCCCAGTATAATCATGCCCAATAGAAACTCCTTTATTTGTTGCTGATTGGCCAATTTGTATATAGGATTGGGTGGAAGCTCCAGTATTAGCATTTTCAAAAATAGCAACTTTTATTGAAGAGTTGCTTGAAAGATAGGTATGTAATTTTGTAGTAGGGGCAGCAATTCCTATTCCTATATCCCCACTATTTAAAATTCTCATGGCTTCAGTAGAACCATTGTTGCCCGTTTTAAATAGGATATCTGCACCAGTTATTCCAACGCCAGTAGTACTTTTTAATGTTAAGGAAGAAGTTGTTGCAGAACCGCCAGAAAGTGTTTCTATAAAAGGAGTTATTAAAATTGGTGAGTTCTGTATTTTATTTGAAGTTACAGCCAAATCTTGAATATGACTTGTACCAACAGAATTAGTCCCAAGATTAGTAACATCATTACCTTGAGTAGGAATCTTTAATATTGATTTAGTATTTATTTGTATATTTTTTGGCATAATTATCCTATATAGGGAGCTTCATTACCTTGACCGTCTAATTGTAAAATCTCGCAAGTCCAGATATCATCCCAATATGGTCTTGTTTGTTCTTCAATTAACCAAAGATTTAAGGATTCAATCGAGTTAAAGTACTCAACCCTATTAGTAGGAGTTTGAAATACTGAACCTGTTCTGAAATTTGATGTTTTAGACATATTTATTCCTTATGACCAACCAACAATTGGAACCCTTGCGGTAAATCCGTAATTTAGCGCCGTGGTACTCAATTGGTAAAAGGCGCTTCCCACTTGATTAGTAGCAAGTGTGTCCTCACCGATGGTTAAAACAAAGTGGGTTGAATCTATAATACTAACAATGCCCGTTGAAACTAGGGAGCCATTATAAGCTGTAGCAGTTCCGACATCACTTGAGTTGTTATTTGTAGTTAAAGCCTTTGTTGTATCTATTGTATATCCTGAAGGTATAGCAAATTTATAATAACCGGACCCGGCAGAGCCTGCGGCGGTTTGAACATAACTATAGGTAATTTCCATATAATCAGCATTCTTTTTCCATATTGCTAAATCTGTTGTAGTCGTGCCTTTTGTTGGATTGGAACCAGATCCAGTGATTACCATGGTGAAAATTTGTCCAATTGTATTTCTTGTATCAATCACACCCATAAGCTACTCCGTTATTACTGTAATTACGTTAGAAGTATTACTTGCATCATTACTAAAAGTCTGCCCCGTAGCTTGCCAAATTCTTCCAAAACAAAAATCTGCTCCTGCCTGGAATGTAATATTTCCAGTAAATTTAATTAGATCAATACTACTCTTAGCAGCCCCACTTCCAACTACTAGTATTCCCGTTATAACGCTTCCATTACCCTTACCGACAATTGAGACTTTTTTACTCAAAGTTACAGTAGCATCAGCACTCAAAGTTACATTATTTAAGACTAGAATATTACTACCAGCAGCAACTGCATCATGTGCAGCTTGTAAACTTGAGTGAGTAGCGGTTCCAGCAGTTACTTGTGCTGAAGATCCAACAATAGCATCATATAAACCTGTAAGTTTATTTGTTTGTGAAAAGGAGGCATCATACATTCCAAACTGTCGAACAATCATGATATCAACAGTTGAAACACTTAAATCAGCATTAAACGTCACTCTACGTTTTAAACCATTCCCATCTGCGCCTAATGTGTAGCTCAATTGTGTGGTAGGTGTCACTCCTGAACTTACAAATTTTGGTACGGCTTGACCATTTACTACAACTCTTAATTGACTTCCAACGCCGCCTGGATCTGCTCCGTCATTAAAACTAAATGCGAGATCGACATAAGTCAATCCACCACTTGTAGCAACTGTACAATTATATGCAGTAGTGCTATTATCACTAGTTCCGTAGGCACTATTTAATACGCCCCCATTAATAACTTCAGCATCGGCATAAAAATTGCAATCGTAATCTAAAAGATTACAAGTAGTAGTTACAGAGGCATTATTAGGATTAGCAAAGAAAGTCAAAAAGAGTCTTTGCTTATTAGTCCAAGAAGTTAAAATATAATCATTTAACTGCCCAGCTCCAGTAGGTCTAGTAAAAATACTTTGAGTAAACAAATCAGAAGTGGGAGTTCCTGCTGCAAATTGTGTTCCCTCATTGGCAGCACTAACAACAACTCTTGCAGTAGAGTTAAAATCACCTATATCATCATTAACAGCTAAACTATCTGTATAACTTATTAAAATTTGAAGTATATTAGTTGAACTATAAAAATCCCCTGGACGATTTAATTCTGAAGCGGAACCAAAGGCGGCCAAATCAGAAGTATGCACTGCTTGAGAAAACATTAGAGTGTCAGCTGGATCTGCAGGACCTCCTGAGAAAGCTGAATCTAAGGTAAAACTAGTTTGCGAAATTACAGCTGAGATTTTTCGCCACTGATTAATTCTAACACCAGAAGTTACATAAACAATGTCTCCAACTGCTACTGTAAAGGAACATCCAGCTGCAATAGTCAGAGCAGAGCCTGCATTTGTAAGTACTACTTTAGATTTATCTAGTGAAATTTGATAGAGTTTTTTAGCGGCACTATAGGTAGCTTTAGTGATAGTTTGGTTAAGAGTGTCATCAACAGAACTTTGAAGTGAATCAAAAGTATCACTAACTAAAATACCATATCCTGGAGATGGAGATAAAATTCCATTACCGCCTGTACCAGATCCTCCGCCACCTATGATTCTGTGAACTCTAGCAGAAGCACTTACTTTATTTTCTATAATATTAGTAGCAGAACCTGCAGTCTTAAATCTACCTGGAGAAGCTGCAGTAGCTTCCAAATCTACCCAACCAATGGGTAAAGTTCCGCTTATGAAGACTGTTCCAGCATTAGCCAAGGAACCAAAAGAAGACACTTCAGGAGAAAATAAACATTGAATAGTTCCTGCAGCATCTAGACTAAAACCTACACGTCTAAAATAACCAACCGTTGAATTTGGAAAGGTGATGCTAAAAGTTCCGCCTGTGGTAACTCCAGATTGAAAATCTATAGTAGAAGCTGCGAAAGATGAAATTTGAGAATTTACTGGTGAAGCATTTTTGCCAGCTAAATCGGCAGCTTCTATTTCAGAAGCTTGAAAATTAATTTTTGAGTCAGCAGTTGGTGAAGTTGCGGAAATACGATAAGGAGCATTTATTTCTTTATTCAGATTTTGTAATAAAGTTTTAAGCTGCGTGCTATCGGCACCTAAGATGTTTGCTAAAACATCATGTGAGATCGATTGGCGGGTATCAAATTTTTGCGACATTCATGCCTCTTATTTTATTCTATTTGAACACTTAATCTAAGATTAAGCTCCTCTAATCTTCCTAAACCTTATTCTATCACCAACTTCTAATTGAAATGTAAATGCTACTTGTGTACGTGGCACTGTTCCAACGAAAGTATAGTCAGTCACATCATCTAATACTTGACCATTTAAGTATACTTCTAATTCTTGAGAATCGTAAGTCCCACTTGCAGGTAAGGTAACATTAGTACCAGTTGTTATAATTGATCCGACGTCTATTGCTTGGTCGTAAATAGAAACCGAGGACGATTCTGCAAACGACCTCGGAATTCCATTAGATATTCTTAGAAAGTTTCCCATATCTAAATTTACCTTACAAAGATATATTTAGCAAGTAATTAATTTACACCCATTACTTGAATTCGTACATCTAGAGTATTTGTATCTTTAACCATTCCGACTATAACTGTTGCTTCATTAGCAGCAGAAGGGGCTGTACTAGTTAGAGCACCTGATGCACTCAAGAACACTGGCTTACCTACTGTGAAACCGTGAGCAGTTGCAGTTATTAGGCCAGCTTTAGTAATAGCTGGAACAGTATCTGCTGCAATCAACGCTCCTGCAGTTTTTACTAAACCAATAACATGGAAATTATCAACAGAAGTAGCATCCTTATCTGCTTTGTAAATTCTACCAGCAGTTTCTGCATCTTGCGCATAACGAACAGCGTAAAGAGTTACTGTTGAAAAAGCTTCTCCAGCAATTTCTCCGGTAGCTTTAACAGCCGGTGCGTGAGCTACTTGGATATCATTTGCATTAGCTACGATTGAACCATCAGCATTGGCTCCAACTGCTAGAGCTGAACCAGCTCCACCAGTCAAACCTGCTCCAGCTACTGAAGCTGTAAGCTTGTTTTCATCTACTGATAAAGAAGCTAATTTAGCTAGAGTTACGTTAGCATCAAGTATCTTAATAGTCGTTACTGAATCAGAAGCTAATTTACCAGCAGTAACATTTGCATCAAGGATTTTAACAGTAGTTATTGCATCTGAAGTAATATCTCCAGCTACGATACTATTAGTCAATGCTAATTTGCTATAAGCAATTGCGGCTCCGGCAGCAACGTCGGCATTAACAATGCTTGCAGAAAGATTTAGTTTACTATACGCAATTGCAGCAGCTGAATTAATATTCGTGTTTGTGATAGTATCTGCTGCAATCTTAGAACCAGTAACGGCTCCAGCAGCAATAGTAGTAGCTTTGGATTCAGATCCTGAAGCAGCACTAGCAGTTACATCACCAGTTAATTGATTAATAGCATTAACAGTCACGACTCCAGTTGCACCATTTACAGAAACAACTGCATTAGAGTTGATTGATTTCTGCCAAACAACACTTGAATTAGCAACAACCCAGTCACCTACTGCGAAAGTTTGTGAACCAGAACCTAAGTTCTGAGTACCTGCAACAGTAACCAAATAAACCATACCCGCATTGCCAGTAGCATCTGCTAGGGCAGGAGTATTTGTACTTGCATCCCATATTCCCTCAAAAGTCATTACAGAATTAGGTAATTGAGAAACTGGAACCTTTCCACCTGCATCTAAAGTTGCGATACCACTTACAGCACCTAATTGGTCAAAACGTAAAGCATCACCATTTGCAGTAGGAGCGCCAAGTCCAGTGACCTTGTTTCCACCCATTGCAATAGCGCCAGACATTGTGCCACCAGCAAGAGCTAATTTAGCATCTAACTGAGTTTGTGCATTTGAAGTTAAAGAATTAATATATTGAAATTCTGTTGAAGTAACTGAACCATCGGCAATTTTAGTTGCATCAATAGAACCTGCCAACATAGCAGAAGTAATACCTAGAGCCTTAACTCGTAAAGCATCGGTACTAATTTCAATTGAAGAACCATCTACATTTACAGCTAAATCAAGTACTTCATCAGCACTAGGATTAGTAATAGATTTGCTTAATCCAGCACCTGCCGTTATTGCAGCATCCAAGAAACTTGAAGTAGTATCAGTAGCACTGATTTTAACTTTAGTTCCGGTAGCCGCAGCTAAAGCTGTATCAATACCTTCTAAAGCAGATTGAACATTAGAACCAGATGTAAAATTTGAAAAGGCAGGAGTAACATCGATACCAATCTTACTAGCACCGGAAGCTCCGTCAGTTTGAGCCCCCAACTCAGTTTCCGTATAATATCTACCGTCATGAGTGTGTGCGTTAGTGCCAGTTGCAAAATCAGAACCATTCTGCAAAGCTAGCAAGTTATTTAAAATTGTTTTAGTCAATTCAGTAGGGGAAGTTGTACCTACTTTTAAACTTCCAACAATAAGGGTATTTTGGGATACGTCAACATTACGTTGTACTCCGCTCACCAATCGACTTAAAATACTGATATCTGCCATTTTTTTACTCCGTTAGTTTTGAAATGAGGACGTTTAATTCGCCTTTCATTCCGTAAATATTTAAAACTTTGTTAATCTTTTCTAAAGCTTCCGCTTGAATTTGTACTACCTTATCACCAATTTGTTTAGACAACTCGTCAGCCCTATCTTGCGTTACATTTTCAATATCAACTTTACGAATCCGCTCTTCCATAGTATACCCCCTATACTGTTAAAATTTTACTACAACTGCCCTACTAATCTAATATTTACTATCAGATCTGTTAAAAGTGGATTTGTTTGATTTTTTACCGCTATACCAACAGACACCACAAAATCACCAGCCACGAATCCATTGACGCCAATATTAGGTTTAATATGGGTGAGGCCGCCAGTTTTAGATATAAACATTTGATCTCCGAAAGTACCTGATATTGTAACATCTTCTAATCGTCCTTGTGTAAGTATGCCTACTGAAGCTAAATTACCAACTGAATTCTTAGCTAATCCTAAACACGATAAAACTTGAGCCTCTACAGAAACATCAACTTTTTGAAGTAAGCCATCTACATCTACTCTAACAGGATCAGTACGATTTAAAGAACTTCCGCTAGAATTGACTCTCTCAGGTAGTTCCGAACTTACTACCCCAACTGTTAAAACTGAGCCTGAAAGTCTAGGATCATATGTCATTTATTGTATATCCCACCCTAGTCCAGTTGAAATAATTGATATTGTCTGATATTGAGCACTCAAAATTCTGGTAGTTAGTCCATCAATTTGTTGACTTAAAACTGTCAGAACATTTACAACATTAACAGAACTATCTATCTTTTTTATTACATATTTTTTGCCTAACACCGTAGAGGCATCTTGCAAAGTAATATTTCTAATTCCCCCACTAGCATCGACTCTAATATGATCATCAGTACCAAGGGCTGTATAATCAGAAGAGACGTCCACTACAGTATCGGCTCCCCCTCCACCAGCACTTGCTGAGATAGTGATAGTGTTAGCAGCTTCCACAACAGTTATATTAGTGCCCGCAACTAAAGTTCTAAACTCTAAATTAATACCAGATTTTTGTTTAAAGACTTGGCTACCTGCACCTAAATTAGAAGCTGTGTTAGCTTCTCCTACGGCTGCACCTACATTAAAACCACCTAAAGATCCTATACGAAAAATCAATCTATCATCGATTACTAAATCCTGCAATATGGTTATAGTAGAACTCAAACTTCCTACTAATCCTATTTCAGACCAATCTTGTCCTAATTCTAATAGTTGACCATTTAAGTACACTGCTAATAATCCAGCTCCGACTATATATTGCTCTTGGAGATTAGAATCTCTAGAATCTAAAGGAATTGTTATAACGGTAGGAGCTGAAACTGGACCAGTTATTTCATTGTCATTTGCAGGAGCGCCTGATACTACTACCATAGTTTCATCATATACATTTGTATCTAGTGCTAAACCTAGGGCATTAATATTGGCTGTATTTGAAGAAATGGCCGTGACTAAGTCTGAGGCGTTTGTGAAGTCGTAATTTAAAACGGACATGTTAGGAGTTGCAGTATAGGGAACTGATGTGGCTATCTCGGGATCAAAACCTAAGAATTGCATTAAAGCTTCAGGAACTTGATCACTAATTTCTATTGATTCACCAGGATTAAGTTCGCCTAGACCTCTAACATAAAGGCGAGAACCTTCCCTATAGGCTAACCAAAAAGATGTGGCTTTAAGTGGCACTGAACCAAGAGATGACCTGCGATAATTAGTGGAAGTATTTCCTACTCCATCGTAAAGAATATAAGTCTGAGGATCTGGTAATTCTACCCATAATACTTCTTTATCAGCAATTGCTATTGTAGCTCCAGCAGATTGGCGAGATAATGCTAGATCAATTGGGGAAGAAAAAATTCGAATATAAGCGATTACATCCGTTTGCAACGGCGATAATGCGTTATCTGTAATTGAAAGTAAATCACCATCCCATGCAAACTTAGCAGAAGATGAGCTTCCAGAAATTACTGATAAAGCCGGATTTGTAAAAGCTCCTGGAAGTGTTGCAGTTGGTGCTTCATACCAAAACGAAGTGCCTTTGATTTCCCTAAGTCCATCCATTACAGCGTCCATCCACTGTTTTAAATTAGCAACATCTTTGTCGCCACCTGAAAATGAAGTAGTAGATGGTTCAAATCTATTCGGCCAAGGGAAACTATATCCAGGATTTCCGGCTCTGCCTAGTCTATATAAAAGATTTCTAGAGTCTTCTATATTTACAATGGACCCGCTAGACATGGTTACTTTACAAATTTTAAGTTTGTTGGCATCTCCTGTAAAATTAGATGTATTTATAGAGACCTTAGCTTCTAAGAACACGTAAGTATCTATTATTTGTGAGAATTCTCCACCCTGCCCCCCATTAGCCGTTTCGTCCCAGAAAGCTCTAGAATCAGCTCCACCAGAATTTTTTCCAATGGTAAGTTCAATATAATTGACAGCATTATCTGTAAGAGCATCTATAAGTAAAGGAGATTGGCTAGCAGCTCCTACGAAAAATACTCCATCATCTTGTCCTAAAATACAACTAGATCCAGCTAAGTGTATGAGTAATTCACTAACAGAAGTACCAATAGTAGCTTCAAATCCAGAAACTACGAAATTGTTATTAGTCCATACATTTTTATGTATAGCTTTAAAATCAGCGCAAGAAAAATCTTCAATTTGGCGATAATCACTTAAATCTAGCCTTTGATTTGGTAAGATTCTGGTTTGTTGTAATAGTGACAAAGTTAAGCCCTACCTTTTATTTTATTATTCATTTGTAAGTTTATCATGCCCATACACTAGTTTACCCTAAAACGTAAGGGGTGGCAATCCGGTTCTGGAACCTACATAATCAACATTATCGTCAATTATAGAATTCTCTATTAATTCACACTGAAATAGTACTTCTGGAAATTCAATTATAAAACGAACTACTACTCCGGCTGCTAAAATCTTTTTAATTAGCTTTTGAGCAGCGGCCCTGGCCTCTTGCGTCCCTACTATATACACGGCATAATCATCCCCTGTGAGTCTAGGTATAGTGGGATTATTATCCACGAAATTCACTAAACTACCTATTGGATGAGCTTTCTGAAAAATATAAGAAGCATCTATTAATAAAGTCGAATTATTAGGTCTAGAATTATAAGATATAGGACCCTCTTGGTCATTTCTACCAAAATTTAATAACATAAGGCCTGGTTGGTTCGGGAAAGAAGAGGCATTGTTGACTGAAAGAGTAGGACTAATAACTCCCACATCTAAAGAAGATGTAGTGCTAGTTACCTTTCCCGTTACGGTAAATAGTTGACCTGTGGGATCAAATATATAAGCTGAAGGATATCCTGCAACTATAAGATCGGGATCTTGCTGCAAGGTGATTGGGAATGAAAGTAGGGTGTTTGCGGTGCCGCCTGTTATTTGAAATTCCATGGAACCGTCGGTGGTTCTTAGGCCTACTTTATTTCTACCAGTAACTCCATCGTAGAAAGCTTCTAGAAAAAGTAATTGATTATTAATTACTTCAGAAACTTCAGCAGCTGTGGCAGCCGTTGAATCTATAAAATTTAAAGCGTGAGTGAAAGTTACGGTGTAAGGTAAAGTATCAATAGTTAAAGTTAACGTGGAACTAGCACCTAAACTAGAAAAATCATAAGTGGCTAATGCTGAAAATAATTCTGTTTTAGTTTGTTTGGTGTGTGCTGAGCCTTGTAGTCTTCTACGCAGAACTGGTACTGAAGATGGAATTCTGACTACAATCTCATTAGGGTTTATTTCGTAAACAGTGGCTCGGGTTTCAGTTTGTTTATTTAAACTAAAATTCAAACGACTTAATGTGTTTGCAGAACCTCCGATAATTTGGATAGAACCTTGAAGTCCTGGGGTATTGGATCTTATATTTAATTTAACTCCTACAATAGGATCTATAAATAAAGAAGCCGTTAAATTCTTGTTATGCTCTGGATCTGAATTAATTGCTGCGACTAATTCAGAGGCTGTTACAGCTGATAAAGTTTCGAAAGCACTAGGTTTAAACCTAATTTTCCTACGATCTAAACCATTATCGATTTCATATTCAAGTTCCAAAACATCAGCTACTACAGCTGTAGTATTTACTTGAGTTGTTAGATTAGCTGGCACTGCAGATAATAGCAAACTAGTATCGCTGAGGACGCCAGAAACTTTAGCATAAAGCTTTCCAGAATTGGAAGAAACTTTAATATATTGACCAACTTGTATTTCAGTTAAGAAAGAAGTTCCAATTCCTTTAACAGTTTTGCTACCTTTTTCGAAAGTAACCAAACCTGATAAGGTAGTTACTGGTGAAAAATCATAGGGTTCTATATTACCGCTATTTATATTTGTGCGTGTGAAACCGCTACCCCAGAAAACATCTAACAATGAAATGATAGTTTGACGTACTTGTTTAGGATAATAGGATAATACTGGTATAAGATTTCTAAAATCATCATCCTCTATTCCAAGTTCGGCAGTCCTAGATACTCCAACATTATTTGCTAAATAATCTAGATATTGCTCAGAAGCTTCTTTTTCAAATAGTTGTTTTTTAGCTTCCTTAAGCTGGATTACTATATTATCGTCTGCCAAGGCCCAAGCTTTTAGAAGCCCTCCGATCATGGTGCTGACCTCGGGCCGATATAGTCCAGGCATTGATTTAACCATACGTTTAAACTTTTCGTCTGCCATTATCCGACCACCAAATCTTCATCTGCTAATCTTGCAAGTTCGCCATCGGCAACAACTATATTACTAGTGTGATTACTTATAGATACATCAAAAATACCAGTTACTGATTGAGCTGCTGCAATAATCTCAGATAGTACAACCTCTTGTCCAACTTTTCTAGAATTTACATAACCAAGAACAGCACTTTTAACTTCATTTAAAACTGAGGTCAAACTAACACCTTCATCAGTAGTTATATTAATTAACAATTCTATAGCAATTAAAACTGGAGGTATGACTTCAAACTGAGTACCAGCTGCACCTATCCCTGGATAATTAGAGGGATCTCTATCTAAACCATCAATAACCCATTGTGATAGCTGGATAAGACCTGTATAGTTTTTATAACCATCAGTGCCTTCTACTTGAGTTCTAGCAAAATTTAAACCATTATAATCCGCTATAGTACCTAATCTTTCAGGGGTAAAGCCTGTTACATCTATTGCCACATCAGAAGAATCATTTAAACTAATGGTATAAGGGGCGATTGCTCCAGAAATGGTATCTATAAAAGCTAACTTAGTAATTATAAAAGAATCAGTAACTATTATTGGATTTGAAGTTCCGGTAGTTAGTATAAATTCTCCAGTTGTATTGGTGTAGGTTGTAATTAAAGATTTATGTCCTGAATTTAAACCTGAGGTAAATTCTAATTGCATACCATTAAAATAAGAGGGTAAAGTGGTTATGAATGTTGTAGAGGTAAAAGTATTATAAGGAGCTGAACCGTCGCCTACAGTAACAGCCCCTCCAGCTCTTAAATTTACTGGCAAACCTCGTGCCAATCCCGCTATAGAATTTAAAGTTAAATCGTTGATAGGGGAGCCAGCAGCTATTGTCTGAATTGCAATTTCAATTCCATTGGCAGTACCTCCAGAAACGAAAACTTTTCCAATTGAGCCTGGAGTTTTAGTTACTAGCTGAGCAAAGTCTCCAGAAATTCCAGTAACTTCAGCATTAATAGCTGTAGAAATTGTAGATATATTTAAATCAGTTAGTTGTTTAGAAATATTTTCTGCAGTACGAGGCACTATAGCAAAAGTATCCCCGCTAGAAGATGCTCCTACTATAGAAGGAAATACATCAGCAGTTGTGAACACCCCTGTTACTGCATTATAAGCAGTAACTCTCTGAATACTTCCAGCTAGAATTCCTGAAGTCCAATAAATAAAAAAGTCATTAAAATATCCGGTAGTAGGATAGGTAGTAATATATTGACTGGTTTGAAATGTTCCAGATCCACCTGTTACCACAGTCCCTGCTATAGACATCGGAACTACAAAAGTTTTATTTACTACGTCACCATCGACTATGACAACTAAAGATTGATTAGGGCCTAAAGTAAAACCTAAAGAATTTGAAAGCCCTTCCCTATCTGAATTTTGAGATACCGCAAATGCTAAATTTGTTTCTTGATTTAATTTTTCAACCGTACTAAAATTTAGCACTGTATTAGCATTTCCACCTAACACTTTTATAGAACCATCAACACTAAAATTAGTGGTCTGCAATTTCACAGCATTAGTAATATCATTTACTTTAGATGTACCCCCTAAAAGTTGACCATTTATTGCTGTGACCACTTCACTAGAAGATACATTTGTTGGATCTGCAAAATCTACAGCGTGATTAAAATTTAAAATTTGAGAGAGGATAAATTTATCGCTGGGTAAAATAGTGTTAGGTAGACCATAAACTAAAGTTATTTGTCCGGTACTGGGCGTATAAGTATTAACTAAATTAGTCTGCCCTATATTATTACCACTTGTAAATTCAACATGAAATCCTATAAAAAAAGAAGCTGGATAATCTTTTAGATCATTTGATGTTAACGAATTATAGGGAGTTACTACATCACCCGTTGTTACTGACCCTTTGAAACCCCCATCTACACGAACCGTTAAAGTAGAAGAAAGTCCTATAGTACTAAAATTGAAAGTTTCAGGCAAAGAGTCAACCGAAGCTCTAGTATTAATTGAACCTATAGTAATTGAATCATCTGCTACTAAAGGCTCTAGCAATTCAATTTGACCATTTGAACGATTTAATATATAGTCTCTATTAGATCCTTCTACAAGAGTACCTAAATTAATTCGACTAGCAGAAACTCCAGTGGCATTTAAGCCACGATAACCATGTTTTAGGTACAAAATAGTATCACTCTCAATAGTCTCTATTTGAGTCCAAGAGCCTTTCCCATGAGAAGACACTTTAATCCATTGGCCTTCTACTAAATCATTAAAAAATTGAGTGCCTGATCCGGTTACTAAAATGGAACCACCATTCACAGTTATTGTGCCAGTAATAGGAGCTGAAGTATTAAATCCAAGATCAACACCAGCACCGCCCCCAATAACTCTCATCCTTGAATTTGAACTATTTTCTATTTCAGAAATTATTTTTACTCTAGTGGAATTTACAGCTAATTCACTTCTAGATTGATTAAGCTCTAAAGTAAGTCTAGCTAAGACTTCTGAAGCTAAAGCTTGTAAAGGATTCGAAAAATCATTTGGAGCAAAGTTTATTATCTCGGTATCATTATCTTCGCCATTAGAAGATATTTCTAATTGAGGAGAATTCCAAATCACGATATTACCAGAACCTGAACCTCCAATGGGATAAGCGGTTTGTAACATGATTTTTTGAGCACTTACTACCGTTCTAACTTTGGTATAAAAAGTAACAGGATCTGCGGATAATTTAATATAATCCCCAGGATGTATTTGTTCTATGACAGAATTTACACCAGAACCTATGGCGCTCTTAGTTAAAATCCTAGTGCCTGAAATTAAAGTGAAATCTCCATCAGTAGAAGTAACTGACTGTGTAGAAAGATCAAATGGTTGAGCATTACTTAATACAGATGCGGTAGTTCCGTCTTTACCTAATAGTTGATCATTTTTGTATAGTTTAGAAGTGAATACCCGTTTAGTATTAAAATTGAAAGCTACTTGTGAAGTAGAAGCATCTGATACAGTTAGATCTTCATTAGAAAGTGCAATAGGTGTTATGAATAATTTTCTAGCGCCAGTAGAAGAATTAGTAACTGTTCTGGCTTCTAAAAGATTAGCACGTTTATTAATAGCTTGGGCTACTTCTATAGCACTAGCTTTTCCAGGGGTTCTGAAGTCCGAGGCTAAAAAGGTAAAGGTTTCTTCATTATCTCCAACCGTCATAATAAGAGTTTCGCCACCTAATAAATTAAATGGTTGTGAAAGTTGAGAAATAAGATTAGCTTTTACTATTGGAAAATTCTTTAATTGAAAAAATTTTTCTCCGCCACTAGCCTTAGACAATATGGTTTCCAAACCTACTGTTAATAGCTCAGGTTCCAAGCCTCTACCATTATCAATATAAACTTTAGTTGGACCATCAGCTAAAATTACAGGCGGTACTATACTGACAGAAACGACCCTACTATTAGAAGTTGGATCTACTAAACCTGTGATTCTAGTTCTTATAGAATCTTTAGTACCTCTCGAAAGGGCTTGGATAGTATCTCTGATTCTATCTCTAAGTTCTTGGTCACTCTCTACATCTCTTCCATTCACAAAAGGTAATGGATTAGTGACTACTGCGTCTGGAAAAGGTGCATTTACAAATTCAATAATAGAATCAGAAGGTACGGAAAAAGCTCCAGCTTCTAAAGCTGTTATTAATACATTATCAACTCTATTTTCACCATCTAAAAGATTAGCAACTTGGTTAAGTTCAAATAGAATGGCAGTTGAAAAATCATTAGGAGGAATCCGCACTTCTGTTCCAGCAGTTATTGTACGATCTCCGAATTGAGCTAAGATAACTGACTCCTCAGTTCCGTGATCTTTAAGAAGATTAGTATCTAAAGTAATAGTCCAATATGAGCCATTATTCACTGGAGCTGTGGAATAGGTAATAATACTTTCTGAATTTTGGGTACCCCTTCCTACATAAACTGAGCCGGAAGCTGGAAAGGAAGCTGCGTTATCTAGATTTATAATATTTGAATTAGCAGTTGGTCCTGAAAGACCAGCATAAAGTTTGCTGGATATTTTGTTAAATCTAGTATCTATGATTGAAATATAACCACTATGCGGCTGTGAGCCTAAGGGTGTTAAACCAAATTCAAAAGCCCTTTTAATTAAATCATCTCCAGAAGTAGTGTCCAAGTTGTAAGCTAATATTATTTCTAACATAGCCACATACTGTTGGAAGTCTTCTTGAGCAGCAGCCTCTATCAAGGTAAGAATTACTGAACCGGAACTAAAATCATTTATAGGAGTTTCTGCAGAGATTTTAGCTGCCGAATTAGCTACTATTTCAGGAAAGGATTTAGGAGTAAATGCCATATTAATTCACCAAAGCCAGTTGTAATGGAATTTCTCCATCTGTGTTTTTTAAAGAAACAAAAATATCTAAAATATAAACTCCACCCTGAACAGTAACATTCACTCGTGCAGAAGAAAACCTAGGATCTAGCAATATAGAATTTAATACCGAAATTTTAATCTCAAAAGCATTTTTAGTCTTCTCACCAATCTGTAAATTAGTTCCTAAAGTTGGGTGATAAGGCAAACTGCCCCTTTCTATTTCAAGTTTTAACCTTAAAGCTTGTGCCGCATTATTAACCCCAGCTACTAATTTAAAATCTTTAAGATTGCTAAGTTGCAAATCTCCAGAAGAATCAATAGCCAGATCTACTCCCATATCTCTTTCAGTCTGAGATAAGCCTTTAGTGATGTTATATTGTTTATTTTGAAGAACGGACATTAATTACCTACCATCAGTTTTTCGCCAACAAGCTTTACACCATCAACTTTAACATCCCCAATATAAGGATACTTTAAATTGTTTAAAACTGCAAGTTCTACCCAACGAGCTACCGTTCCATATTCTCTTAAGGATATGCGTTCTAAAGTATCCCCTTGCATTATAATAATCTCCCTTATTGTAGTAGGAGCTTTTATATCTGCTATATCCTTTAATAAAGCTTTATCATTTTGGAAAGTAGCTTGTACGTCTATTAAAAATAATTTATCTGTGGCTACTACATGATTTAAGGAGGCTATTAATTTTAAAGTGGTACCTAATAGAATAAATTCATTTGAGGTTGCTGATCTTAAAGGATTAGGTATAAAAGAAGGGGATCTATCTTTTATAGTGTCGTAATCTAAATTACCTAAATTCACAACATCTGCAATATCATCTGCTAAAGCTTTTGCTTTAGTTAACAATCCCTGCACAAAACTTTTAGATAGAGGAACGGAAGCTGAAGTCTCTAAAGCTAAAATTGCAGTGTTCACAAAATTCTCAGCTTCACTTCTATCTAATAAATTTTTAGAAGTTACAAAATCTGTAGTGCCTCTTTCTGAGATCTTACCTGTAGAAACGGTACTAGTTGGTGCTACAAAAGTTACTTCTTTTACAGATTGACCAGTTTTCCTAGTATATAGATATCTATCACTTAAACTAGTCTTATTCTCTTCAAATCTAAATTCAGCTATAGTTAATAAAGAATCGTCTAAATTTTTTAGTAAAGCAGCTCCAGTAGCTAAAATGTTATGTCTAGCTTCGGCAACATCCTTTAAAGCTAAACCTAAAAGTCGCAATGGATTTATAAAAGTTTTATCTATTTCCTGAGAAATGGATTGAACTAATCTATTTGTTGTGCCTACTGCGGCACGAAATTGTTGTATAGCAGCTGACGCATTTCTTGAGATATTTACAATATCATTTATAAGACCTACTGAATCTTTGGCTTTTTCGGCCCCCGAAAAGGCAGCATCTAAAGTAGTTAGGCATTTCAACACTATACGATATTGATATTGCACTGGATTTTTAGAATTACGTTCCATTGTAAATTCTAAAGGCTCTACCACTAATGCTTGTTGATCTTTTTCGTTGATAAAAACTAGAAAAAGATTACCATTAGCCTCAATTTTGCTTTGTGCATATTTCAAAAAATAAGCTCTGAGACCTAAAAATTCAGAATATCCAGACACTATTGTAGAGGATTTCGAAGTACCTTCAGCTTGAACTCCTCCAGCCTTAGTTGGAGCTTGAGTTAGCTTTTTATAATCAACTTGCTCACCGCCGAAGCCGTCCCGTTTTCCTGGGAAAACCCCGGTAGTTCCAGATATGATTATATCTTTAAAAACTACCCCTTCAGATTCTACAACTATACCCCTGCGAGTTGCCGTGATATTAGTGGCAAAAATCTCTTTTTGACTAATTGCTTGTGGTGGTATGTCTAAATAATAAGTTTTTAATAAATCCCCATTTTGCAAACCATCAAAAGTTTTTAGGCCATTAGATCCAATTTGATCTATATTTATAACACTGAAACCGTAGCGTAATTTCGCACCTATTCTATTGGTATTTCCGGTCCAGTTTTCTGGAACAAAAGTACTATGACCAGTTCCCTTGGAAACCACTAACTCCTTTAAATACGTTAATTTGGAGGCTTCTGTAGTTGAAGTCCCAAAAATATTTTGTAGTGATTTAGTAAAGTCCTCGACTATGTTGCCGAAAGGACCTAGACTTGGAAAAGCCATTCTTATTCCTCTTTATTTTATTCTCATTTTATTATAGCAGACCTTTATCAGATTATGCTACCCAAGGCTGTATTAGCTCCCGCTAAACCAGCAGATAGATTCTGTAAAGTTGTCTTTACATTTTTAGCATTCTCAAGGGCTCTAAGTGTTCCTCTGGACACATTCCCCCTATTATTAGCTGTTTGGTAACGTTGTTCATAATAATTCTCAGTCTGTCCCGTATAAGCTGCTATAATCTGTGCCAATCTAGTTGTTAATTGTCCCGATCTCGTTGATCTATCTGATGCCAAACTAGCTAATCCAGTATTAGATATATCAGTAGTTATCATATAATTATTTAAAAAAGTCTTACTAGAATTCGCATTATTAGTTGCAGTTGTTATATTAGCTATACCATCTGGATCTTCATTTGTTGTTAGGACGGCTAATTGTTCATTTAGTCTACTAATTCTGTCAGTTATTGTA
>ERZ1292625.2197-Hain-H41-01um-R1-2197-length-18963-cov-128_pt1 | contig 18963 bp, 24 predicted proteins | sample MGYA00564400_ERZ1292625 | MGnify/ENA primary metagenome ERZ1292625 (study PRJEB36523, sample SAMEA6512639) | groundwater metagenome | collected 2019-01-08 | study: AquaDiva: Metagenomics assemblies of 32 groundwater samples
ACAGACACCTGACACTTGGAGAGACTATTTGTATTGGACGGCAGAGTTAACATAAGAGAATGCCCGCTAATAATAGGTAGCGATTTAGCGGTCCTGTAAACCGCAGAGGTCGGCGCAAATCCGACAGTGGGCTCCATAACATTGTTTATTTGACCCGGCTGTGAATCTCGCAGGGGTCAAATAGCAGTCCGCGCAAACCGGTGGGCCAGCGCGGCATAGAAACTCACCGGACATTTTCCTCAGTTTAAACTGAGGATCGATTGTGACTGAAGCTTTAGTAGTGAAGCACCTGTCTGTGGAACAGGTTAAGTGGATGCAAGTTCCACCAGTCACCCCAAAATACGGGGCGCGAGGCTGCTAGGGGTGGCCGTCTCCCTTGCACGGAGAATATAGCAGGGTTCAAATCCCTGGCGCTCCACCAATAAAGGGGAACGAGACTGCTAGGGGTGGTCGCCTCATTCGCAATGAGGATATAGAAGGGTTCAAATCCCTTGTTCTCCACCAAAAAGTTCCACTCGCCCCATCCTGGAAGACCCGGGGTGTCTCAAACTTAGGTGAGACTAATGGGTGGGCTAAAACGAAATATCTGCCCATAGCCCAACCTGGTAGGGTGCCTGATTTGGGGTCAGGAGATTCTCAGTTCGAATCTGAGTGGGCAGACCAAATCGAACTTCCGTGAATACTAAATAACAAGTATCATGGAGGTTCAAACATCATGTTTACAAATATCGGTGAGTATATCCAGTTACCTAAGGATGACAGACAGAGGCATTTAGACTTAACAGAATCGTGTATTGAGATAGGTGGGAGTTCCTATCAATTCAAGGGTCTGTTGTGCCACACAACAAAAACAACATTACCCTTAAAAGCAGACAATGTTTTATTGTGCCATGCCTGCCATAATGGGAAATGCTCCAATCCTAGACATTTGTATTGGGGTACACATCAAGAGAATTATCATGATGGAATGTCCAATGGGGGGAAAACCATTCATGAAAAATGTGTTGAAAAATACGGTGAGGAGCATTGGCTACGAGAGTTGAAAGGCCGAGGTAATAAAAATCGAGGGTCCCAACTTGGCAAAATGTACGGGGGAAAAAATAAGTTATCTGCGCCCCGCCTAAAAGAAATCGAAGATGTTTTGAAACTTGTGCAAGTGGGAAAATGGGGTTGGCAAGCTGTAGCAGCGCAAAAATTGAATTTGTCCCACACACAAATAAAGAGGATTGTAATAAAATACTTTCCGACCTTTTTGCCTCTGTAGACCAATTGGTAGGAGTCGTTGGACCGAGAATCCAAAATGTGCAGGTTCAAATCCTGTCGGCGGCACCATGAGAGATAATTTATGAAGCGCGGTCCATACGGAAAGAATAAAGTATTTGTACAGTATAAAGAAGAGATACATAGGTTAAGAAAAGAAGGATATGGGTACGGAACAATTTCCAAGATGTTGAAGGTTCCGGTTCATATTGTGCAATACTTCACTGAAGGTATTTTGATCGACCTTGGAAGTTCTGTGACAAAAGGAATTCTTTATTCAAGAAGTAAAAGACCCTATGAAAATTTATCATGGAATGAATTGTCTCGGAGAGAACGTCGAGCGAGAATCTTAGAAGAACAAGATGGAAAGTGTTTGGGTTGCCGTGGGTATAATTGGAGAGGCGCAAAACTCACGTTTCAATTAGATCATATTGACGGTGATAATAAAAATGACGTGCGGGAGAATTTGCGTTTCTTGTGTCCGAATTGTCATTCCCAAACTCCTACGTGGGGAATGAATGGAAGGACGCACACCGCAGAATCAATAGCGAAGTTTATTAGGAAAAAAGAAATTATAGCGGGTGGCAGGGGACAGTGACCCGATAAGCCTCATAAGCTTGTGTTCCCGGTGCAACTCCGGTGGCCCGCTACCAAATAACGCGGTAAGTACAAGCGAGACCGGGCGATTTCATAAGTCGTTTCCGAGAGGATGCAAGTTCCTCTACCGCGACCATGACGCGCCTGTAGACCAACGGCAGGAGTCAACGGTTTTAGAAGCCGTGCAGTGGAGGTTCAAATCCTCTCAGGCGCACCAAAACTGAATATGGGCTTGGAGCTGTAACTGGATCAGCATCGGTCTTTTAAACCGAGGAACAAGGTTCGATTCCTTGCAGGCCCACCAAATATTTTCGAGTCCTTCCTAATTGGTGAGACAGCAGGAAGGGGTAAAGGAAGACGTAGTTACCAGTCTTCCGCTCGTTATTGAGTCATGCACCGGCGCCTTGGAGGCAAGAGGGCCTTATACACCCTTTGCTGTAGATTTCAGCCTCGATAGGGTTCGATTCCCTACCGGTGTACCATATGGTAGGACCGTCTAGGAAGGCCCAGGATCAACGATCCCTGGCCCTGTCACCCCTAGCATAGACAAAGGGGTATGATGTACAATTATGTACACCTGGACCCCCTACCTTTGTACTATACGATTGTTGTTGACTCTTTCTGGTAGATATGAGATACTAAGAGCATGATGATTGAGAAGAAAACAAGACGGAAACTTCTCAAACAGGTTATGTGCCAGGACCAGGGTGAACGCTTTCGAGCATAGTAGCTCCCTGCTAGCATACGCGGATTCAGGCGTCCCGCGCACACAAAAGCCTGTACAAGATTAAGTCTCCCCAGAACACCGGGAGCAGAAGTGGCTGTTCGGCCGCCTATAAGCGGTCCCTCACTGAGGGAGTAATCGGGCAGCGGTATAAGTCTCCCCAGGACACCGGGAGCAGAGAGTCGCATCGGAAATACCAACGGATAGCTGACGGCGCTAACACGGGTCAGTAAAGTCCGAAGAAGTTGGTACGAACGTGAAATCCTCCCAGGTGCGACATTTTTTAGATACGCTCCCATCGAATACTGGCTAATTCTTCAGGCTTTCAACCTGAAAAAGAGAGATCGAAACTCTCTGGGAGCACCAAATGTTTCGAGTAGTGCCAGGGAGAGCCCTATGACGGCTCAAGAGGAGTAGCGTACCGCGGTGTATCTCCTCCGATGCAAGATGGAAAGCCCCTGGCCATTATATCCCGCCCGATTATGTGCGCCCCTTTATTGTGGTGCCGGGATCAACAGTCTGGGTACACAGATTGCAGCCAGGTTCGATACCTGGGGGGTGGGGCCAAAGTTTCGGAAATATGGAGTGTTAAACCGCTATGGAGACGGGGCTGGCTGTAAACCAGTCGTGTAATGCTCGCAGAGTTCGATTCTCTGACGCTCCACCATTTCGAGCCGTGAGTCGGTCACCGTCGCAGAATGCGATTGATGAGCCTGGTTCAATTCCAGGGGCGAGAACCACGAGGGGATTGTGATGAAGGTTTCAGATTTGGTCGGAAAGACGATGGTATCGGCGAAGGTGTGCGACGATGAACGGGTAGACTTTGTTGATACGGATGGAGTTGAATACTCGTTGTACCACGATCAGGATTGTTGTGAGTCGGTCCATGTCGAGGATGTGGTAGGAGAGTTGGATCACCTTGTTGGCGTACCGTTGCTTATGGCTGAAGAGTCATATTCTGGCGATAACCCCAAGAAGCATGGTGATGAATCATATTCATATGAAGATGAATCACACACCTGGACCTTCTATAAGTTTGCGACTGTGTTAGGGTACGTGACTGTTCGATTCTATGGATCGTCAAACGGATACTACGGAGAATCTGCGCGATTACATGTCAACGGAGAGGCGCAGTACGACTAATGAAAGTTTACAAGTCTAAGCGAAGAAGTTGTCCGATGTGCAAACCGAACAAGATGGGCATTGAGCCGTGCTGGACAAAGAAAGATTTTGAGACGATCAAGCGAATGGAAAAGGAAGCCAGAAACAAAGAATAAATGCACCCGGAGTCTGTAGGATGGGCGCCACATTGTCAATGTGGAATAAAGCGGGATCGTTACCCGTCGGGTGCGCCATATGAAGGAGAGAGTATGTGGTCAAATCTTGTCTATGATGCTACAATAGACCGAGACAACTATCAAATTTACTCATTCTCTCTGGGTTGGGTGTTATTTCGCTGGTAAGTATTATGTCGCGGTAGCCAAGGGAATAGGCGGTGGATTGCAAACCCACCCACGCTGGTTTGATTCCAGCCCGCGACTCCATATTCCGGTCACGTTAAGGGGCGGTAAGAAATTGGTAAGATGCGCCTTCGTCGCATAACCCCAGTTCGCCGGATTTGACATAGACGGTCTGCAAGCTTTAATAGTGAAGCTCCCGGCTCTTAACCGGAGGAACTCGGCGCGATACCGAGGCGGACCACCAAATATAGGGGTGTCGTTCAATAGAAGGACCGGAGACTTTGAATCTCCAGACGGTGGGGCAGTACCACCCGCCCCTTCCATAAGTTACAGGGATAAGGTGTAACTGGCTGCACAACGCTCTCTGAAAGCGTTAGACTAGGTTCAAGCCCTAGTATCCCTACCATAAGTAGTGTTGGTATGATTCCATCCTCGTATAAAGGTATTACCGCGGATTGTTAATCCGTAGATCGGGGTTCGATTCCCTGGGATGGAGCCAAAACGTAGTCTTAGCTTAAATGGCGAAGCGCACCCCTGAAGAGGGTGATAACAGAGTTCGATTCTCTGAGACTACACCATATAACTCGCGGGCGTGGAACATTGGTAGTTCACCTTCCTGCCAAGGAGGACCATGTGGGTTCGATTCCCACCACCCGCTCGCGGCTAGCGAGTATCGAACTTGTATAAATAGTGCATGGAAGGAGACTACTATGCACTATCTTGTATACCAAATTACGAATCTGCTGAACGGAAAGCAGTATATCGGAGCCCACAAGACCGAGAATAAAGATGACGGGTATATGGGGTCCGGTAAAGTCCTCAAGCGAGCCGTGAAGAAATATGGACTAGAGAACTTTAGGAAAGACATTCTATTTGAGGCAACTTCAGCCGAAGAGATGTTCACTAAAGAAAAAGAATTGGTGATGTTGGGTCCGCAAAGTTATAACATAAAGAATGGTGGATATGGAGGATGGGATCATTTACTTGAACGAACTGACCTCAAGAAAAAAGGGTATCAAAAATCTAAGAATGCTATGACCGACCCAGAAAAGAATTCCAGGGCTGGTAAAATCAATGTGGAAAATAAAACTGGGTTGTTCGATCCTAGATATGCTGAACTCAAAAGTGTATGGGCTGGAAACACCTTTCGTGGGAAACACCACAAACCAGAAAGCAAAGCAAAAATAGGTGCGGCGAATAGAGGAAAGATTCCTTGGAATAAAGGAAAGCCACAGACACCAGAAACAAAGGAAAAGATACGACAATCAGTGTTAGAGTTCAGGAAGAAAACGCGGTCATAGTGTAGAAGCAACACGATTGGCTTCCAACCAGTAATCCCGGTGGCAGAATCCGGTGACCGCTCCAATAGAGCCCGCGCCTCGCTAAGGCGCCTGGTGCACCAGGGTCAAGAATCAACTTGACGGGCCCAGTAAAATACCAGGGTGTAGGAGAGTCTGGCCACTCCTCTCGGCCCGGAACCGAGAAATCGCAGGTTCAAATCCTGCCACCCTGACCAAATTATCAGGTCCCGAAGCGGCAACGATCCGCTACCCCAATCCTGTTGAGGGGACCCTAGAGGTGTACAAGGAGCAGGAACACTTGTACACTTGACAATAATCGGGGGACCTGTTATACTACTATTATGAGAATCAGAGAAAAAGCGGCGATTTATGTGGCGAGCAATTGGAGGGTTCAGAAGCGATTGCCTCGACTCACGAAGTTAGCCAAAAAGTTACGCCCCTGAGGTGTTGATAGCGACACGCTTCTTTCGTAAAGCAGAGTGGTCGATGCGAGCGCGACCAGGGGCTCCATTATACCGGGGTGAAGGAAATTGGCAAACCTGGGTCGCTTAAAACGATTCGCTTGTGGGTTCGACTCCCACTCCCGGTACCATGTATGCCGAAGTGATTGCAATTGGCAGACATAACTACCTCAAAAGTAGTTTCTTGTGGGTTCGAGTCCCACCTTCGGCACCAATGGAAAGGAAAAAGAGGACAGACAAACTATCGCTAGCGTAAGCTAGAGGAACTTCGGGGCACCTAGAACAGGCAAGTGGCTAACCGCCATCCAGAGTAATCTGAGGATTAGAGCTAAACCTTATGCCGCTAAAGCGGAGTTGGAGGCAATCTCTTGCTGGTGCAACCCAAAATAGGCTGGTGTACTGTTCGTACACGACCCAGCGGGTATGGGGCTAGAGGTGATTAGTAATAATCATCCCAGACAAATGATAGTTCACAACAGAACCCCGGGTACCGTTTGTCCTATAAAATTATGGCTAAGTCTCGTGGCACAACAGGCATCGCACCTTGGAACAAAGGTCTTACAAAAGAATCTGATCCAAGAATCGAAGCCCAGGCAGTCAAAACAAGAGGTCGCAAGTGGACTGCCAAGCATCATACGCCTAAAGGCTTAGAGAAGTTATCACGATTGGCAAAAGAAAGGGGTCTCGGAGGATACCGACCTCATCCTAACAAAGGGGAGCGATATAAAGGACTCTGGTTTGATTCAAAATGGGAAGTAAAGGTTGCACAATCTCTAGATGAAAATGGGATACGATGGGAGCAACCTTCAGTAGGATTCGTTTGGAATAACTTTGGCAACAAATACTATCCCGATTTCTTTTTGCCAGATTTCAATGTGTACCTTGATCCAAAGAATTCATATTTGCGAGAGACCCATAAGTTGAAAATAGAGAATGCTCAGTTGTTCAACAAAATACGAGTGTTAGTATTGACCGAAGAGCAGTTAAGTTGGAAAGAGATTCATGCCGTTATATTTCAATAGCAGAAAACCGCTTTGGTAAAGCGGAAATCTGGGTGCGATTCCCAGTGACGGCTCCATTATTGCGACACTCTGACGGGATTATTGTCGGGATCATTATGTACCATGAACGTGAATTGTTTCCAGGCGACCGACTCTTTGAACTGAAAGCCACATTAGGCTTTCCGCTTGAGATTGCGCTAGATCGCATTATCAACGAAGAGAGGTTAGCAGTCAATTGGGTTCAATTCCTCAAGCAGGCCCGAAAGAACCTATGGACTGATGCCCAGACATATCGGGTGATTCGTCATAGTTTAGCCGATGCCGAGGTGTCGAAAGAGATTCGAGAAGGAATTTGTTCAGGCTTAGAACAGTATATGCCGGGCAGGCAGATTGAATATGCGCTCGCCCTACAAGCGAGAACAACAGGGTTTGATTCCCTGGTCCGGCACCAAATATGCCCTGTAGTGTAGAGGATTTATGTACCATATGGATTTATCAGATTATGACTGGCCGGCACATCCTGTGACCCCGAATGTCAAACAGGATATCCAGGAACAAATTGATACGGTATCCAAGGAACTCGATTCAGATAAGAAAACGCGCATTCTCGCGCACTTGAGGGCCATACAAAAGGTATTGATCTAACGTCCCTGTAGTGTAGATGGAAAACATAACAGATTGCGATTCTGTAGATCGGTGGTTCGACTCCACCCAGGGACACCATATTTTATTGTGAGGTGCTATGTTTGCGTTAGCGTTGATACCAGTGTTTCTCATATTTTTTGTGTTGATGCAAGTTGCATCGATGACGCCAAAGAAATAATTGATTGGAAGCGTGACCGAGAGGCCAAAGGTGCTCCCCTGCTAAGGGATGCGGCGTAACAGCCACAAGCGTTCGAATCGCTTCGCTTCCGCCATGGTATAGGAGAAAATGATGCTGCGAATCAATTGGAAAGCCTTACTGTTAGCCTGGGTCATTGTGGCCGCCATTTCGGCCACGGTATCCTGGATCGTCGGCATATAGGGAGGAGTAACAGTGCAGGGTAGCTGGCCCGCTTGGAAAGCGGTGCGAACGAAAGTTTACGGTTCGATTCCGTACTCCTCCGCCATTATTGGAGTTGATAATGACCTTTACGATTAGTGGGAATGAACTGACCAAGCTCGTGGCCTGGAAGAAAAAGCAGGATACTAAGTCTCGCAAGAAGTCTAAATTGTATAGTGGGGGTCAGTATGCCTACATGTTTTGTCCCACAGGCATTGCGACCGCCATTGATGTACAGAACGAGATCACCGGCGATATCATTGATTTGACGGATTATGAACATTGGTGAATGTTTTTCACAAGAAAGGGGCCGCATTTAGGATCGACAGGGAATAAACGAGAAGTATAGGACATGCCGAGGACCAGGACCTCGTTAATACTTGGAAAACCCGAAGTGTCGAAGAACTCGCACTGGCAGCTTAATTGACGCCCACGGAACTACAGACGCCTATATGTAGGGAAGTGTCACGATAGGCTTACCTGCTACACCTTGCCGAGGGTCATGCTTGGGAAATAATCGGCACAAGATCAAAGCAGGTGTCAATCCCTTCTTTGAGTGCCTCATAGATTGACTAGCATGGAAATCCCTCTTTGACGAATTCTTTGGACCCGGGTGCAACTCCCGGCGGCTCCACCCGCCCTCTTGAGAGACAGAGGGAAGTGCAATACCCCTGAGTGTTGCACTTGTATAAATAGTGCATAGAAGGAGACTAACTATGCACTATCTTGTATATCAGATCAGTAATCTTTTGAACGGAAAGACTTATATCGGGTGCCATAAGACCTCAAACAAAGATGATGGGTACATGGGGTCCGGTATTGCCCTCAAACGAGCAGTAAAGAAGCATGGTCTTGAGAATTTTGTAAAGGATATTCTATTTGAAGCATCTACTTCTGAGGAAATGTTCACAAAGGAAAAAGAGTTAGTGGTCTTGGGACCACACAGTTACAATTTGAAGTTAGGTGGTGAGGGTGGTTGGGATTTCAATAATAACAAAAGAACTAAGGACGAACAATCCATTCTTTCTTCATTGGGTGGTAAACTTGGTGGCAAGGTGTCAGGTCGAAATGCGTATTTGTTGAAGCGGGGTCTCTTCAATCCAATATACAAAGAGAAAATAAAGAGATGTTTGCGCCCAGATGCCTTCGCTGGTCACTCACACACTCCAGAAGCAAAGGCAAAAATCAGTGCTGCAAATTCTGTGACGCATCAGGGAGCCGGCAATCCTAATTTTGGAAAACATTGGATCAAAAACCCCATCACGCGGGAATCGAAGATGAAAGATAGGATGGATGTAATTCCCGACGGTTGGTTCAAAGGAAGAATACAAAACTGGTCCTAGCAAATACGCTCCCATCGAATACTGGCTAGTTTTTCTGGTTGAACCAGAAAAACTGGGATCGATACCCAGTGGGAGCACCAAAGTTCAGGTCCACATGTATCTGAGATACCCAACAGGAAGGGACCAGCGGTTTACTCCGCGGCACACCCTACCGGCCTGAATCGAAAGTATCTCGCTGAGGTGTAATTATTTGCATTTCCAGTTTCTACCTGGAAGGTTGTGGGTGAGAATCCCACCAGCGAGTCCAATAGTCTAATCTCCAAGTCTTATAAATACAGATAAGAAATGGAGGGTTTAGACTATGACAAAGGATATATTGGAAAGTTTGGTTAGCAGGGGGATATCATCTTATAAGATGTCCACAGAATTGAATTGTTCAAGATCAACAATCGTTCATTGGTTGAAGAAATATAATCTCAAAACAATTTGTAAACCTGGACCTATAAGTAAACGAACTAGAAATTTTTGCGGTAATTGTGGTAAAATAGTAAGTCGTTGTGGGAAGCGTTACTGTGATGCGACTTGTTACCAGGAGTATCGCTATAAGTCCCTTATCATAGAATGGCAATCAGGAACATTAGAACATAGAAAGAATTTTAAGGTTCCGGGTCCAGTCCGAACATATCTCTTTAAGAAATATGGCAGCAAATGTTGCCTTTGTGGTTGGGCTGAGGTTAACCTAACAACAGGAAAAATTCCATTGGAAGTGGATCATATTGACGGGGACTGGCGCAATAATATAGAAGAAAATTTTAGGTTAGTTTGCCCCAACTGTCACTCACTTACGAGTAATTATAAGGCCCTTAATATTGGAAACGGTAGAAGTTTTCGATATAAGACTAACGCCGCTGTAGCATAACTGTATAATGCGCTCGCCTCCTAAGCGGGAAATTGTGGGTTAGACTCCCACCAGTGGCACCATGAAAGAGTGATATGCAATTTTTTGATGAAACGAGAGTCCGACACAGCGGGGAGTATGCTGAAGTTATTTTTGTGTTTGGCTCCAACCTCGCCGGCCGTCATGGTGCTGGCGCTGCATTGTATGCCGCTGATGTGTATGGTGCCAAGTTTGGAGTGGGGAAAGGTCGCACAGGTGATGCCTATGCGATTCCTACGAAAGACCATAAGATTCAGACTTTGCCATTGGATCATATCCAGGTGTATGTGGAAGAGTTTTTAGAGTATGCCACATTACACCCAAAAGAAACTTTTTTTGTGACGCGCATTGGATGCGGATTGGCGGGGTATCAGGATAAAGACATTACCCCCATGTTTCGTGGAGCACCAGACAACTGCATTTTCGATATCAAGTGGAAAACCTATATCTCCCTGTGATGGCAATTGGAAGCCGACCTGCCTTCGAAGCAGGGCTTATGCAGGTTCGAATCCTGTCAGGGAGACCAAAAATCATGGTCCCTTAGTTCAATAGAAGAATCGCTCCTTGACACGGAGTGGACGCTGGGGCAGAACCAGCAGGGACTACCAACCACATAAATAGAGGCATATTACCACTCTAGGGGGTGCTATGTCTAATTTAACCATTCCTCGACTCTATTCTGAACTACCATTCGGCACCTCCAACAATCGGTATTTGAGTGCCATTTCGATTGCCGATAGTCCGAGTGCTGACGCATTCGGTCGTCTGAGAATTTCCGTTCAAACCACACAATTCGATTCGACCCTCCAATATGGTAAGGTGACCTCGAAATGGGGGGAATTGGCGAGTGGTGCCGGTGCCTCCAGTGTGCATGTTCCCGATGAATCGGCGATCAATATGACGGTCGGAACCGCCAATGGAGAGTCTGTTGTCCGGCAGACTCACAAATATTTTCGTTATCAGCCTGGGAAATCTCAGCTCATTCTTCAGACCGGAACGCTCGGACCGGGGCTGGCCAACGTACAATGTTGTATAGGGTATTTTAACGCCAACAATGGGGTATTTTTTCAGAAGATTGGCGAGGCCGTCTCGGTGGTGCTTCGATCTCATGTCTCAGGTACCATGACAGAGGAGATTGTACCTCAGTCAGCCTGGAATAAAGATAAGCTTGATGGTTCAGGGAGAAGCCAAGTTGCTCTTGATTTTACCCTCTCTCAGATTTTTGGCATCGATATGCAATGGCTCGGAGTCGGCCGGGTAAGAATGGGTATCCAAGTGAATGGCCATTTTTATTACTGCCATGAGTTTAATAACGCGAATAAGAACCCCAGTTCCTATATGACCACGGCGAACTTGCCGTTGCGATATGAGATTGCAACTATTGGTCCGACCAGTGCCCCCTCAACCATGAAACAAATCTGTTCGTCGATTGCGAGCGAAGGGGGCACCGAACTCGCCTCAGGGAGGTTCTTTTCAATCGGAAATAAGACCAATACGATTTCCGTGACGACACAACGGCCGATCCTGACGATCCGCCCCTCATTGATATTCAATTCATTAGAAAACCGTGGATACCTCTTGCCGTTGGGCCTTGTGATTCGCGGCGTCACGAATGATGCCTATGTGGAAGTCATCAGAAATGGTGTGCTAGGTAATGCCGTATTTGCTGCGGTCAGTGCCAATAATTCCATTGCTGAATATGATGTGGCTGCGAATACCATTACCGGCGGCGAGGTCATTTTTAATAGCTATGTGTCGTCAGGAGCAGGCGCAATTTCTGCCATTGACAGTAAAACCATTTTCCCGCCAGATGTAATTGGTGGGGTCCTGAGTAATTTTTCCCTCTCCTTGAATTGGGACGGCACCACACAAGATACCTTGAGTATCGTCTGTACCGGGATAGGAGGCGCCTCGGTGCTGGCGTCCGCCCTCAATTGGGTCGAAATATCATAGGATCATAACGTGATAGTAATACCTTTCATTGAAAGGAGTCTCTATGAACCCGTTAGGCCGATTGCCCGCAATAGCACAATATTCGAGCAATGTGAGTCAGATACCAGTCACCACTGCCAACGTGGTGGTGACGTATGATACTCATGATACCCAGGATAGCTTCTCAGAGGTTGTACACACTCTTGGCACGTCTCAAGTGTATGTCCATACTCCCGGCTCGTATGCGGTGTTTTTCGGTGGTCAGGTGTCCCGTTCCGGCTCCGGAGGTCTCCAACACGCAGACTACTGGTTACGTAAAAATGGCATTGATATTCCTCATTCGAGTGTCAGACAGACCTTGCTGAATATCAATGATACCGCCGTGCTTGTGGGCAATTATGTGCTGCGTTTGGAAGCCAATGATTATATTGAGGTGGTGCAAGCGGTGTCAAGTGTCACTGCCAACATGGGATTGACTGTCCTCGCCACATTGGCCGGCGGGCCTACTACTCCCTCGATCATTTTTACATTGTTTCGTTTATAGCGTCTGATAGTCCCGTGCCCTGTCGGTCGCCACGTTCAATGATACTTTTACCATCCTTGATTAAGTGGTCATATATTTGTCTGATTATGACTAAAGTATTGAGATTTCCCCAATCAAATCAAGCACTTACCCCTCAAAATAATTCTTGACTCTCACCCTCTGCTATGTTATACTCTTAATATGAACAACAGGAGTATAGCATGATTCTTCCGATGACCACAAAAAAGTTTCCTACATTGTATGGTGTTTCTTCCAAGGGCGTGACCAAGGTCTGGGACATTCAGGTTTCCCAGTATGCCAAAGATGCCGTGATTACGGTGTCACATGGCCAACTTGGTGGCAAGATCCAGCATTCCCCTGAGACGATCCGCGAAGGTATGAACATCGGCAAGTCCAATGAGACCTCGCCGTATGAGCAGGCGTGCCTGGAAGCACAGTCTAAATGGTCCAAGAAACATGATTCCAATTATACCGAGCATCTGCCGAAAATTGACGCCGGTATGGGGAAGATTACTCTGAAACTTCTTCCAATGTTGGCACAGAAATACAAAGAACGCGCCAAACATCTCGTCTGGCCAGCCTATATACAACCGAAACTCAATGGGGTTCGCTGCCTTGTTGAGCGCAAAGGAGACAAGATCAATTTCTGGTCCCGCAAAGCGAAGCTGTATAAAAACTTCAATCTCTATATGGAACAAGAATTTTTGAGCATCATGAAGGATGGAGAAATTCTGGACGGAGAGATGTATAACCATGGCGAGATCACGTTTCAGGAATTGATGTCTTTGATTAAGGACGAAAAGACTCCAGACCTCGTGAGACTCAAAAAGTATGTGAAGTTTCATTGCTATGACCATCCAGATGCCATATTGGGCTTCAAGGACCGTTATATCAAGTGGCGGGTGACCGTGCCTAATGGTCAGAATTATCTGAGATTGGTGGAAACAATCAAAATCACGAAACCGAGACTCATTGATACAATTCACGCTGAATATACCCAAGCGGGATATGAGGGTTCCATCATTCGCTCAGGCGGTGATGAACCGTACAATTTCCAGTACCGTGACAATCAGTTACAGAAGCACAAGGATTTTCTGGATGATGAATTCAAGATCGTGGGGTGTAAAGAAGGCACGGGCAAGGATGAAGGCAAGGCAATTTTCCGCTGCATAACTAAGGATAAGAAGGAATTTGATGTTCGCTGTAAAGGTGCAGACGAAGTGAGAATCGAACAGTGGCAGAACCGTAAGAACTACATGAATAAGATGCTTACGGTAAAATATCAAACCCTATCAGATTCAGGAATTCCGGTCTTTCCTGTTGGGGTTGCCATAAGAGAAGATTGGGAATAATGCTGATTGTATTAAATAACATCTGACGGTCATTTATTTTCCAATGAAAGGATGTTATTTATGAGACAGTCGCAGTTAGGATGGTGGGTAGAGAAGGGATATGATGCCACAACCGCAGAGATAAAATACAAAGATCATCAGGCTCGTGCTGGCCTGGCCAGAAGTGAGAAATTGTTGAAGAAGTTACAGGAGTTTTTTCTATGTAATAAAATTTTTGGGGATCATGTCTTACTCAACCACCAAGACATATACCGAGGAAATGACATAGGAAAAAGGAGTGGATTTTATGTGAAAGTGGCTTGTCGTTGTGGAGTGGAAAGGGTTGTGAACGCTCGCTTGCTTATTAGTGGAAAAACCACAGGTTGTCGATCCTGTAAATATAGGAACGGCGGACCTAAGAATAATAGGTGGAGCGGCTATAAGGAATTGACGGGAACAATATTCCATGGTATTCGGGGATCGGCCAAAACGAGACAAATTCCCTTCGAGCTTACTATCGAAGAATTGTATAATCTTTACCACACTCAGTTGGGTCTATGCGCTCTTAGTGGGGTTGAAATATCGTGGTCTGATGCTTCCCTTGACCGCATTGATAGCAATGGAAAGTATGAATTTACTAATGTGCAGTGGGTTCATAAGAAAGTAAATATCATGAAACATACCATGTCAGATAAAGAACTTAGGAATTGGTGCCAACTTATTATAGACCATAGGAGTGTGTGATTATGAATAAGATGTTTACCATTGGTGCAAAACATGAATAACGAGAAGATTTCCGATCTTGATTTGGAGTTAGTCTGGTCCAGGACCAAGGAGCACCTGAAGGTCTATGATCGTCAAGGTACCCTGATGTTCAATTCAGTCACAGGATTCATTCATCCTCTCTTGTCGGACCGTCAGGTCAAGTGGATCCTGGAGGACTATGAGGCCAAGCGCAGGATATATGTCTTCGCATAAATTGAACCTCGCGGTCATAAGACAAGAACCATCTTAGAAAGGTGCAAGGTATATGAATACCAAAGAATTACCATATCAGGACTGGGTCCGCATCTATCGGAGCGAATTGGAAGACGAGTATATGAAATCCAATCCCAATGAAACCCTAATCAAGTGCCCCGATTGTCATGGTCAAGGCTATGATACCTGTGACCTGGGACACGATCATGATTGTGAAACGTGTCAGGGAGATGGCAAGGTCCAAGCCGACACCTTCAAGGGCTTTACGTCCGATCTGTATGAACGGCATATAGCCACTAACAAAGTCAATTTAGCGAGGTATCAAGCATGTCTCTCTCAGTCATGAAAGGTTCTTCGGGAGCGCCGATCAAGCTCTGGACTCCGCTACAGGAAGTGGAATCCTCGGCACTTGACCAATTGAAGAATACTGCCACGTTACCATTCATTTATAAGCATGTGGCAGTGATGCCGGATGTCCACTATGGCATCGGGGCGACGGTGGGGTCTGTGGTCGCCACGAAGGGCGCAATTGTCCCGGCGTGTGTCGGTGTGGACATTGGCTGTGGCATGATGGCAGCCAAGATGCCGTTCAAGGCGAATCGTTTACCGGATAACTTACAGGGATTGTTTGACTCGATTTCTAAGGCGGTGCCTGTCGGGCAGGACATGCACAATACTATGCCTTCCACTAGTACTTGGTCAGGATATGAGGGGTACTGGAATTTACCGAAGCCCTTACGGGACAATCAAGAGCGTGTTGGAAAACAAATGGGTACACTGGGTGGTGGTAACCACTTCATCGAAGTGTGCCTGGACCTCGAACAGAATGTCTGGGTCATGCTCCACTCAGGTTCCCGCGGTATTGGCAACAAGATCGGAAACTATTATATCGATCAAGCGAAGAAGTTGATGGACGCGGAGCAGGTCAAGTTGGTGGACCCGAACCTTGCGTACCTCCATGATGGCACTGAGTTGTTCAATGAGTACTGGCGCGATCTTCAGTGGGCACAACGGTATGCCATGAAGAACCGAGAGGTCATGATGTCCCTGGTCATGCGCTCGATTGCTGAAGTGATTTTTGGGGACAAGGACACCGTGGTGTCACCTTTGCTCACGGTGAACGCACATCATAATTATGCAGAGCGTGAGGATCATTATGGGGAAAATGTTATCGTTACGCGCAAGGGGGCTGTTCGTGCTCGGGTTGGTGACATGGGTATTATTCCTGGATCGATGGGCACCCGTTCGTATATCGTCGAAGGCTTGGGAAATAGCGAGTCGTTTTGTTCGTGTTCACATGGTGCCGGGCGAGTTATGTCGCGCGGTAAAGCGAAGAAGGCGTTTACCTTAGCAGATGTGGAATCACAGACGGCGGGCATTATGTGTCGCAAGGATGCTGGCATCATCGATGAATTGCCGGGGGCCTATAAAAATATCGATTCTGTGATGGAAAACCAGAAGGATCTGGTCAAGATCGTCACACAATTGCGCCAGGTTCTTTGTATAAAGGGGTAATCATGCACGACCAAGATCCGTATTTAATGAATCGTTTGGCCAATGCGTCCAATCGATTTCAAATGTCGAATAAATATAAGCGTGTGTTGTGTATCTGTTCAGCAGGACTCCTACGGTCCCCGACGGCTGCATGGTTACTGGGGCAAGCCCCCTGGAATCATAACACCAGAGCCGCGGGCCTTACCCCTGAGTTTGCCTTGATCCCTGTGGATCAGGTGCTCTTAGAATGGGCCCAGGAAATTGTGTGCATGACGCAAGAGCAAACGGATGCCGTCACTGAAATGCTGAAGCAGTTGGATCTTCCGACACCGGTACTCAATTTGAATGTCCCTGATAACTTTGGGTACCGTGATTCAGTTCTTGTGGACTTGATTACCACAGCATACATGGAGAAACATGCCACTTAAAGATGCACCAAAAATAGATCGTGAAACTCTTTTTAAATTATCCAAGTGTGAATTGTTGGACATGATCCAAGACCTGACCAACAAGGCCTACCATAACCGCCAGTTGTTTGAGTATGCCTGTAAGGATCATGTGGATGACTTCAGGTCGGTTGAACTGGAACTGGCTCGCGCAGGTATACCATATGATGATGGCTATGGGTGTTATCCCATTGCCGAACGAGTCCGAATGATAGTCGCCAAAGTACCAAAGGAGTAGCCATATGGGTATGTTTGATAGTGTCATGGTGCCCTGTCCTAAATGTCATACCGACATTGAGTTTCAGTCTAAGTCTGGTGAATGTCTCTTGGATGTCTATACTTTGGACAATGTTCCTATGGCGGTATTGGGAGACCTCAATCGTCATTCACCCTATGAATGCCCCAAGTGCGGTACTCCGACGTATGTGAAGGTCACGGTGGTGGCTACTTCAGCCATTTATAATCGAGGGGTCGATATAGATGGTGATGAAGGTAATGTGCGATTCTAAATAGGAATACGATGACTTGTAATTGTAACGGATCATGCAGAATGACAGGGCGATGCGGAGGCCTGATGCCTCAAGCAACCATAGGGTTTGCTGAGAATAAACCATGGCCCTTGACGGATTCTGCCTATCAGTTCTGTGAGGGGAAACCTGATGTACCTGAAGGCTGGAGATGCCCAAATTGCCGGGCTATAAATGCCCCTTTGGTACTTCGGTGCCCATGTACCCCCTCGTTTGTCTTTACCAGGTATGCCCCGATTATCGATGATCGGTACCCATTTGGTCAACCAGAGAACAACCTCCCTGATCCCAGAAATACTCCCAGATAACCCTTGCTATTGTTAGGATGATCTGCTATACTATGTTTCATAAATAGAGATGCGCTATGCCCTTTGAAAATGTGACCGTGACGCGCCGTGTGGCTGTGATTCGGGACTCTCCCTCCGTGAAAGTGTGTGTGGAGTCCAAGGGTCTAGGGTCGTATGAAATCCTCAAGGAGGTCTACGATACCCTAACTGGTCAATGGTACACCTACCGTATCTGTCTCACGGCGCGAGATATTCTAGAGATTGAATCGGTGATTGCTTCGGAAGAATTACCGAGCATTGCGAGTGACCCTGAATCACCACTTAACTTTTTTGTAGGAGGCTCCCCCATGGTCGTATTGAATGATGCCACAGTCCAGTTGACAGCCCAGTATGATGAAGGCACCAAGCACCTCAATGGAAGCCCTCTGACCGACTTGCTCTTTACAAGTGTTTGGTACCAGATCGGCGCCGGCGCCCCTGTCAAGAGTCCTGACCAGCCAGCAACGGTGTTTGGTGGCGGTGGACACAAGACGGTGACCTTTGTATTCCCTGCACCACTCGGTGAACTGACTGGGGGAACATTCTGGGCGACAGAAACGGATGTGAAGGGTAATCAATCCCCAGCGTCCAACAAGGTGACCTTTTCAGTAGATCGTCAGATCCCAGAAAGCCCTCTCAATTTTTCTGTAGCATAAAAAATGTTTGTAATTTATCGGGCCGTAAATAAAATTAACGGCAAGTGTTATGTGGGATTTACTACTAGGACACCTGAGATTCGATGGAAGGAGCATCTGGTAGAGTCAAGGGGAGGAAGTAGTACCCGCCTTCATAAAGCCATTAGGAAGCATGGATCCGATTGCTGGACTCTGGATGTCTTAGAGGAGGGATGGACACCAAATATAGGTCTTGAGATCCGCGAACCCTATTGGATTTCTATATTGATGCCTGAGTATAATATGACCACGGGAGGAGATGGTGTTATAGGATATTCACACACTAATGAATTTCGTGATAAACAACGGTTGAGGATGATGGGTGTTCGGATAACAACCGGAAGAAAAGCCACTGAGGCGGAAAATACTGCAAATCGACTTCGGGGATTAGGTAATAAATGGAGTTTAGGAATCAAGCATACTCCTGAACAGTGCCAAGAAAAGTCCATTCTGATGAAAGGTAACACTCGCGGCATACATAGTAAAGGACCATTGGGAATAACCTACAAGATAGTATTGTGCCCCAAGTGCCAAAAGGTAGGGCGCGGAGGCGCAATGGTGAGGTATCATTTCGATAATTGTAAAGGTAATATATCATGAAGGTGAAACGAGTGACGACGGCTGACCAGGTGCAGAAATTGGTCT